>Ga0315310_10000906_pt1 | contig 18685 bp, 15 predicted proteins | sample TDP5_MG_FD_203630 | JGI IMG/M metagenome (GOLD analysis project Ga0315310, IMG submission 203630) | Freshwater sediment microbial communities from Lake Towuti, South Sulawesi, Indonesia - TDP5 | ecosystem: Environmental > Aquatic > Freshwater > Lake > Sediment | place: Indonesia: South Sulawesi... | reverse complement strand
TGAGATGGAGCATAAATATCCTATACAGCTTCGCAAGTATGATATCTACAGCGATAGAAGCTGCCTCCCGCTGTTTGACGAATATTCTAGCAGGTATGGTATTCCGTTAGGAGAAAGGGGTATTCCCACCGTTTTTGTCTCTGATACTTATTTTGTTGGTGATAGTCCGATTCTTGATGGCTTTGAAGAAGCGGTAAAGAAGGCGTTGAGGGAGAGTTCGTCGCCTGATCAAGACTTGGAGCTGAAGGGTCCAGAAAGTTCGGATCAGAAAGACCTATCTGTGGTCAGTAATCTTCCCCTTGTTACTGTCACTGTTGCCGCTTTGGTTGACGCCATTAGTCCTTGTTCTATTGCTATTTTGGTGTTCTTGATAGGTGCTCGGGTGCTTGTTGCTGATCGAAGGAAGAGGGCGTTGAAGTTCGGTTTGTCTTTCTGTCTCGCTGTTTTCATTGCCTATTTCTTGTTTGGGTTAGGTTTTTTCACGGCTGTGCAGGTTAGCGGTTTCTCTGGCATTTTTAGCTTGCTGGTTGGGTTGGTTGCCGTTTTGGCTGGAATTTTCTATCTTAAGGATGTTTTTTGGTATGGTCGTGGCGGGTTTGTGATGGAGGTTCCCCGTTCTTTGAAGCCGTTGCTGATGAAGATGCTTAAGGGTGTTACGAGTCCGTTTGGAGCTTTTGTGATGGGGTTTGTGGTTGTTTGTTTTGAGTTGCCCTGCACTGGTGGACCTTACCTGTTTATTCTTGGGCAGTTGGCGAATAGTGCCACGAGGCTTCAAGCGGTTCCTCTTCTGCTCTACTACAATTTCGTCTTTGTGTTGCCCTTAATCGTGATTTCTCTGCTTCTTTATTCTAACATCTTTTCCGTAGGCAAGGCTAGAGAATGGAATGAAAAGAACAAGCGTTTGTTGCGTGTGGTTGGTGGCTTTACAATGATAACTCTAGGTTTCTTGGCGATTCCTGTCTCACCGATGCTTCGGTTGACTCAGTTGTTTCTAAGCTGTTTCAAAGTGGTTGGTCCACCTGTTTTGGTCATCATGTTTTTCTATCTCGTTGTGGTTTCTGCAACGGGTAAGAACTTAGGAAGTAGATTGACACGGCTTCCTAAAGGCGCGATCATCTTGCTTTCTCTGCTGGTGACAACAGTATTCGTAGTTCAAACGCCCGTCGTGCGCGCTGAGAATGAACCGCCAGTGGCTAATGCAGGTCCTGATCAAACTGTGCTTCTTGGAGAGAGTGTGACTTTTAATGGAAGTGGATCTTACGATCCTGATGGATTTATAATCTCGTATGAATGGGACTTCGGCGATCCTTTTGATCTAACATTTGGAACTGGAGTGAATCCGACTCACACTTATTCCCGTTCTGATGTGTACGTTGTTACTTTGACTGTGACGGATGATGCGGGAGATGAAGGTAGCGACACCATGACGGTTGTTGTTGAAGACAAGATAATCATGTTAGAACTACACTACGATAGCGGTTCTCTCTCCCTGCTGGATGTCTACAAGAAACATGGCTTTGCTCCGGACATGAGGATACAACCAGAGATGGGTTACAAGGCTGAGGTTGTCTCCAAATCAGAAAAAATCTTGTATACATCTACGTTTGGTGTTCCCCACGTCTTACAGTATGATTATCCCGACGGAGATGTCCTTGCAGGCGGTTCTATCGAACTGAACGAAACTGATTTTACCTTGATCATTCCCTATTTTGAGAACGCTGCTTGGGTCAATTTATACTATCCAGATGGCACTCTGGCTCTAAGCGTAAATGTAGAGGGCATTCCAGAAAAAGGAGGAAGCAACTGCAAGACACTGGTTAATAATGGGCTGTCTTCTTTATTGTTTGACATAGTTTTTGTGGGACATAACTATACACCTGCTCAATTATCCCAATTTCAAACAGATGTCAATAGACATCAAAGCACGCTTCTGTCGATTCCACCGTTCAGTAACTACTCAAGGAGCATCAACATTCACTGGGTTAACGAATCGAGAAACTTAGGCTGCCAATATGGCGCCCCGCCTCTACAAAGATTAATCACTTGTAGTGGCACTGCTGTTTTAAACTTGGCTTCACAGTGTCCAGCAGATGAGATAATAGTGCTTTTTAACAGCAACACGTATGGAGGAGGTGGATATAGAAATCCTATCGGACTAAGCAGTTACGCTGTTGCCTACTCAGGTATTGATTGGAGCCAACCAAACCCACAACTCTGGAGTGGTGATAGGGTAACCGTTCACGAATTCGGGCACTCCTTCGGAAGTCTTCACGACGAGTACAATGGCACCGCCACGAATTCTGCTGCACCCGACGGTCCAAATTGTGATTTACAACCTTGTACTAGATGGGCATCGCTGAATCTGAGTATTAGTTGTAATCAAGGATGTACGTACAGTAACTGGTATAGAGGCGATGATGGCCCGGGTGATTTAATGCTAACTCTCACGCGCCTCTACTTTGGACCAGTATGTAGAAATGCACTAAATGGACTATTAAGTATATATCCAAGACCATCCTGTAACCGCACGACACCTTGCCAGTGCGGCGATGTTCTAGTGCAAAGCCGTACCCTAAACAGTTCTGATTTTAGCAGAGGATTATGTCGAGGAACTGGACTGGAGATAGGGGCACCAGGAATTACCCTGGACTGCAATGGAATACCAATAACTGGAAGCTTCTCCGGAGATGCCATCCTAAACTCCTTTGATAACGTTACAATAAAGAATTGTAAAGTGTCAAAATTCGCCAATGGAATTCACGTGCTCGGAGCGCTCAATAATACGATACTCAATAACACTGTTTCATCCACCATCATTGCCCCCTTCAGTACTGGCATCTGGATAGAGACATCAACAAGTAACAATGTAACCAACAACACCGTGTCTTCATATACGTGGGGAATCGGCCTTGACATGAATTCAAATAATAATCTGATAGAAGATAACACTGTGTCTTCATGCCAATTCGGAATGGAAATACACAGATCATCTGGAAACACTATAAAAAACAATAGGGCAAACAGCAACACCAGACATGGCATTTATCTAACAAATGGCTCGCGCAATAATACACTGATTGGCAACACTGCAGATTCTAACAATCAAGACGGATTGTATATCTTCGATGCAGCAAGCACGAACAACGCTATAAATTACAACAGATTCTGCTATAACAATCAATTGCGCCAGCCAGGCTACGTGGACATTTTCGATGCAGATTTTAACTCACCAGGTCTAAATAACACATGCGACACAACCTTTAACTGGTTTGACCAGGCTGGTATAGCAGGCTGTACTTATCGCTGTCCAATCATACCATACGACGACATGTACATCACTCAGAACACAACCCTCGCTCCAGGATTCTACAATGTCATAGATAATCAGACAACAGGTCAAAAAGGAGCAATCTTGATGAACACAAGCAACGTATTTCTGGATTGCAACGGCTCAACGATCAACGGTACTGGTATTGGAATAAGAATCTTTAATGCAAATAATGTGATCTTGAAAAATTGTAGGATAACTGGCTACGGGGAAGGCGTCCGCTTGACAAATGCCACCAACAGCATAATAACTAATAACACGATAGCATCAAACTCACAGGGAATAACCTATGTAGACTATCCTTCTCATGGCAATCTTATAACTAACAACAACGTAAGCAATAATCTATGGCAGGGAATCGCCATTGGGGGCTTTAGTAACTTCAATAACATCACAAATAATGTAATAAACAACAATAACCGCTTTGGAATCTTTCTAGGAGGCACCAATAACACCTTCGTTGATTCAAACACAATATGCTACAATAAGCCCCAAGATCTGAATCTCACCAGCTATTCTGTGAGAAATTTCGGTAGCAACAACACATGTTACAGACCAGACGGCTGGAATGACACTGGCACAACTGGATGCACTTTCTGCTGCCCCGCTCGCACACTAACCTTCTCAAACGCAAGCTTAGGTGTTAACGTGACTGTTCAATCACCCGCACCAATATCAATAAGTATAGCGAATACAACAGACCCTAACTTCGCCATAGGTGGAACCAACGGGACAGTAGGCATATTCGCTAACATAACCGCTGACGCATCATTTGACTGGGTCTACATCCAGATTTACTACAACGAGAGTGCACTAAGCGTGAATGAATCCACATTGAGGATGCACTATTGGAATTCCACTCTAGGTAACTGGACTGTCATATCAAACTCGGGCGTCAACACCGTGGCAAATTATGTGTGGGCAAATGTCACACACTTCACCGTTTTCACTGGTATCAGTGTGCCTATAAAGTTTCCAGGCGACGCTAACGGCGACGGCTTTGTAGACGGCTCCGACCTAGGACTATTAGCCGCAAGCTGGTTCAAAGGACAGGGAGAAGTTGGCTACGACTCCCGATGCGACTTTAACGGCGACAACTTTGTAGACGGCTCCGACCTAGGACTACTCGCAGCCAACTGGTTCAAAGGTCCATAAACAAAACCTCAACGTTCCCTAAAGTATTGAAGGAAACGGGATGCCGTCCAAGCGACGCATTACCTTGGAGGAAGCAAAGAAACTCTAGAGGCAGCATATGACTACATGACCGACGTGGACTGTTGGAAGCTGACCCGCAAGCTAAGGTAACAATTTGTAGCGCAAACTAACAATTTGTGACTACAATTGGTGTTCTCCTGATATGCGTCGCCTTTTAAAGAATGCAAGGAGTCATGTCTGTGTGAAGAACTGGTGATAAAAGAATGGCTGATCTTATACGAAATGAGCAAGAGAGGTTTAAGGCGAGTTTGATATGGTACAGCATGGTCTACGCTGGTCAGAGATTTAGGGTGAGGATTTGAACCATGACGAAGGACACTGTTGTTGCTTCTAGGTCAACACGGACCCTGAGCATTGTCGAAGGAGACCTAATCATAGGCGAAGATGCCACGGTGAGGGGCGAGGGAACTCCTCCCAAGGTGAGCGTGAAAGGAACCGTGCGGTGCAAGGGAAACTGCCTAATAGACTGCAGCGTTTCTGCAGAAAACCTGGAAGGCAAGGGCTATGTAACCGTTAACGGCGACCTCGAGGTGAGGGGCTACGTGAGCATCAGAACATGGGAGTTCGGGAAGAGCAGCCTAAACGTCTCTGGAAGCGTGAAAGCCGAGAAGGTTGAAGTTGACGCACGTTTGAGTGTTGGAGAAAATCTTGAAACGGAGTACGCAGACGTGGGCGGAAGCATCCTGGTCAAGGGGAAAACCAAAGCACAGAACATCGACGTTGGCGGAAGCTTCACGGGAATCGGCGACGTGGAAGCAGGAGTAATCGATGTCGGTGGTTCTGTCGAAATCGAATCCCAAGCCAACATAGAAAAATTGGATGTGGGGGGTAAAGCCGTGGTTAAAGGTGGTCGTGTGGGCAAGATAGACATAGGTGGCTCCTTCGAGTCTAAAGATTCCCTAGAGTTTGACTTCATCGACGTGGGTGGCGCAGTTAGACTGGCAGGTAAGAGTAAGGGAGGCAACATAGACGTAGGTGGTTCGTGCAAGGTCGAAGGCGACCTACAATTCGAAAAAATAGATGTAGGCGGAGTTGTGGAGATCACAGGCTCAGCCAAAGGTGAAAGCGTCGATGTGGGCGGAACCGTACGCGTGGGCGGTTCGTTCCAGCTCTCTGGAAAACTCGACGTGGGCGGACGAGTCGAGGCAGAGGGCGACCTGAGCGCTAGAGACGTGGATGTTGGCGGCAGCCTCAAGGCTAAGGCTGTCACCGCGTCGAACGAGGTTGACGTCGGCGGCTCAATAACCACAGTCAACGGTGTGTCCGCCTCCTCTGTTCGCATCGGCAGGCGTGGAGAAGTCGCAGGTCTGTTACGCGCCGATAACGTGGTGATAGGTGAGCGAGCTCACGTCGAAGACGTCTATGGAAAGACCATAACCGTAGAGGAGAGGGTGCACATCAGAAACCTCTACGGGGAGAGAGTGAACATAGAGGCGCATTGCCACATCAGCGGAGAGTTGCAGTACACAGAGAGCCTGAGAACAGAAGAAGGCGTGTTCTTCGCAAAACCACCAACAAAAGTGAGCAAACTGGCACAATAACCTAAACCTTTTTGATCCGGCCGTACCTTCCCACGTTTATCCTCCACGCGCCCTTGAAAGAGGTCACAAATCCGTTTTCAATCTCGACCATATCACCCTTCTCTAAGCCTGGAATAATCTTCTCATCCCACAGAACCAGTTTGATTGGGTCACTCTCGTCACTTACTTCCAACTCCAAAATCTCGTGGTCAACGCCTGCGCTGGTAACAACTTGTCTTGATCTAGAGGTGTTCAAAACTTTCACCACTATGTTTACGTGACCCATTCCAGGCTTCAAATCACGCACATTCAAGCGTATTCCTCAGCAACCTCGTTAATACTGGCTGCAATTGCTTAAATATTGCCCAATGATTACATCAACTTTAAATGCGTTCCTAACCTTAGTTGGCTAAACAATTTCGGGTGAATTAATGCCTCAAGTCTTCATCAAATCTCCCACTATGCGCCTATCAATGACAGCAATCTTCACCACTCTGGTATTTGTGGCTACCATAGTGTTCTCTGTTTATGTGCCGCAAACGAGGGGCTTCTTCAACATAGGCGAAACCATGGTTTTCACGGCAGCTCTGCTCCACGGTCCTTTTATCGGCGCATTCGCCGGTGGCGTGGGCTCCATGCTCGCGGACCTCTTCTTGGGATACTGGTACTATGCGCCAGCGACTTTGATCATAAAGGCGTGTGAGGGAGGCCTTGTGGGATTTCTGGCTCGAAAAAGATTAAGGCTTATCTCTAAGGCTCAATGGGAAGAATTTACGTTCCGCAGCGGCTTAGTTATTGGAATTCTTTTAGCGACCATCGGCTCCATTTACTACAGCGGTTCAATAGAACTCTACTTGGGTTTTCCACCTGGTCAAAGTCCCAGTTTTACTCTTCTTGTCCCTCGAGAGATATGGTACATGTTGGGCGCTGTAGTGCTGATTTTGTTTGCAATCGCAGGTTTCCTCTTTGAACCTGAATTTGGGTGGCTTACCTTCACTGTCCTACTCGGCGGTTTAACAATGGTGACCGGCTATTTCCTCTATCAGCTATTTTTCATTGGTCCTTTGTTTAACATCGCTGTGATAGCGATAGCTGAAATCCCAATAAACATTGGTCAGATGCTGGTAGGTCTCGTTGTCTCAATCCCCATGGTGAGGACGCTTTGGCGTTCCTTCCCATCACTCAAGGCATGAAATAGCAATGTTTGCAACTTCACTTAATTTTTAAGTCAAATAGTCCAATTGTTAACGTTGACTAAAAAGGGGGCTTCCCAAACCATGGTTTCCGATTCCCTAGCTATAGGCAAACTCCACCCGAAAGTGCTCAAGCAACTGGTGCTTAGTCATCTCGGAGCCGCTGACCCACGGGTGCTCCTAGGACCAAGTGTCGGTGGAGATGCGTCAGTCATCGACTTCGGACAGAAAGTCTTAGTGGTCCACTCCGACCCAATAACTAGCGCTGTCGAAAACTTGGGTTGGCTCGCAGTAAACGTTTGTGCAAACGACATCGCAACCCGTGGAATACGCCCGCTTTGGATATTAACCGTGTTGCTTCTGCCGGAAAATCTCACCCTAACTCAATTGGAAAGCATAACCACTCAAATTAACCAAGCAGCAAAACAGCTAGGCGTGGCAGTGGTTGGAGGACACAGCGAGGTTACTTCGAGCATCAACCGACCCGTCATAGTAACTACCGCCATAGGAGAAACTATCAGCAAGAGGTTTGTGCGAACCACTGAAGCAAAGGTGGGTGACTCCATCATAGTTACAAAAGGCGCGGCGATAGAAGGAACAGCCATATTATCACATGAGCTGTCCGAATCTCTCCGGAAGAAAGTTGAAAAGAAAGTGATTGCGAGAGCAAGAGAGTTCATCAAAATGATAAGTGTTGTAGAAGACGCAATGACCGCCGTGGAAGTTGGAGGTGTCCACGCCATGCACGACGCGACAGAGGGAGGAATCGCCGCTGGACTACAAGAAATCGCTTGGGCTTCTAACGTCGGAATAGTTGCACACGAAAAAAGGATACCTCTCTATGAGGAAACTAGATTGATCTGCAGAGCCTTGAACATCGACCCTCTAAAAACCATCAGTTCTGGGACACTCATAATCTCAGCTCTCCCAGAGAAAGCAAAGAAGATTGTTGCTGCACTTCAAGAAGCGCATATTCCAGCGTCTATCATTGGAAGAATCGTTGATAAGAAAAAAGGGTGCTACATCCTGAGAAGCGACGGAACAAAGCTTGACCTATCCAAACCCGTGAAGGAAGAACTATGGAAAGCTCTCCCAAAACTGTCCAAACATTGATTGGTCTCATGGGGTTTCATTGCAATTAAGAATGCAGAGGGCATTCAATGCGAGCACAATCGCTGAGGATTTCGGTTGTTGTTCCCACGCTTCAAGAGGAAAAATACCTCGTGAAAACCCTGCCCAAACTCGTTCGCCTAAAACCGGCGGTTGAGATAATAGTGGTTGACGGTCTGAGCGGGGACAGGACAATCGACGTGGCGAGACGCTTCACAAGCAAGGTGTTCCAGATAGGGGGGCGAGGGATAGCGAAAGCCAAGAACTACGGAGCAAAGCAAGCTGACGGAGAGATTATAGTGTTCCTGGACGCCGACGTGAACGTTCCCAAAGAACTTGTAAACGAGGTTCTCACAGTCTTCAGCGACAGCTTAGTTGTGGGCGCTACGTGCAACGTCCTTTTCGTCCAGCCTAGATTTCACGAGGCGGTTTTCTCTAGATTCTACAACTTCCTCGTCCAAGCCAGTTTTTGGTTCAAGCCGCATTGCCAAGGAAAATTTCTCGCGGTTAGAAGAAACGTTTTTTTCGAGGTTGGTGGGTTCGATGAGAGTATGCCGTGCTTGGAGGACCACGACCTCGCGTTTCGGTTGTCCAAGTTGGGAAGATTTGTCTTCATTAAGGATCTAACGGTTTACGAGTTTCCTCGGCGGTTTCGAAGACTTGGACTTTTGCGTGTTATTGGAACGTGGATGATGGACTATCTCTCTTTTGTATTCCGTGGAAAACCAAGAACAAAAGTTTGGCAGCCCGTGCGATAACAACGCTCTATTTTACGGGGCTCTCCAAAACTGAGGGTTCTGAGTCAACTTTTGGTTTTGACACGACTCTTATGCAACCATGGGCGGAAATGATTCCCATCACCTTAGAGTTTTCTTGCAGCTCGACGTCTCCGCCCGCAACAACCGAACACCCAACAGACACGCTCTCGCCCAACTTGACTGAGCCCTGAGCGTGTATTGCACCCTTGACCACCGTGCCTCTTCCAACGTTTACGTCTCCTTGTGCAACGAGATTTTCACCGATGAAGACATCGTTTCCAACCGTGACGTTTCCAAACGCCTTGACGCTTCGAAGAAAGCTGCATCTGTCCGCGATTTTGAGAGCGCCTTCCACAACCACGCTTTCCTTTACCTCAGAGCCTGAAGTGAACTCCCTGTCGCCGAATAACCGAATGAGGTGACCATTTGACCCAAGAACTTCATCATCACGATTTTTCTGAGGGTTTTGTTCGTTTTGTGAACATGCCGCCAAAAGACTGCCGAGCATTTGACTGCTTTCCGTAATTTGTTGTATGGTGGTTTCTGGCATTCTGCGTGGACCTCTATCCTTCGGCTTCTTAATCTCTAAAAGAGAGGGTAGAAACAGAAGAGCGATAACTCCGAACAATGTCAAGAGCAGAAGAGGCAGCAACCACTCTGTTGGAACCACTCAGAGTCCTCCCCCGTTGTGCGAGGTCTTCGACCATCCAAACGGTTTTTTGCCGAAAATTCTGGAAAGGACGATGTCAACCAGAGCCTTGCAACATATCAGCATGTTGAACACGAAGGACAGCAGCAAAAGCGGTACAAGCCAAATCATCCGCGTTCGCCTGTCCAAATAGGCGCCGACGCCCACCTCAAAGAACAGTGCAAAGTTTCCGATGCTGCTGTACGCGAAAATCGGAAGTAGAGCCCAGGCTGACTGAATCCAGAATGTGGGCCAAAGGAAGAATATTGCGGCGCCCAACAGCCAAGACAAGCCAACTATAATTGGAATAAAATACACACCCAGAAGCAGCAAGCCGTCTATTTTTTCTCTCCACCGAAGGTTCTTGCTCCTCAGGATTGGCACAGCGTGTTTGAAGAAGCACTGCATGTGCCCAAGCGCCCATCGATGCCTCTGACGCCAGTAAGACCGCCAACTCTCAACAGCCTCTTCGTAGCACTCTGCTTCGTTCACGTAACGAACTTTATACCCAGCCAAATAAACACGAAAAGTCAGGTCGGTGTCCTCAGCGAGCATGTCTGGGTTCCAACCCCCGAGAAACTCAATCAGGTCACGCCTAAAGCCGCCAGCGGTGCCTCCGTATTGGGGAATGAGGCAGAGGTCGTCGCGTGCGAGTTGGTCGACTCTGTATCCACCGATGCGCTCCAACGCCACGAGCCGTGTGACTAGGCTGGTTGGCTCGTTCAAGACTGTCACTCTGCCCTGTACCGCTCCGACTTCTGGGTCGATGAAATACGCGCTCAGTTTCTCGAGTATGTCGCGCTGAGGGTAGTAGTCGGAGTCGAAGCAGAACACGATTTCGCCCTTTGAATGCTTTAGACCCTCGTTGAGAGCGTCGGATTTTCCGTTTCCACCGTTCTCTGGGCTTCGGTGAATCACCAAGATGTAGCTGTAGCCTTTCGAGAACTCTTCTGCCGTTTTGCCTGTGCCATCGGAAGAGGCGTCATCTATGACAACTACTTCAAGCTTGTCTTTGGGGTAGGTCAGTTCTGTTATGCGGCGTAGAAGTCGACCGATGACTCTTTCTTCGTTGCGCGCTGGCATCAGAATCGAGACGCTGGGTCGATGAGAGAGACTGTGCAACATGTATTGTGGCTGTCCTCTGCGGTAGTAGAGCGCGCTGAGAGAGAAGGCGTAGTGCCTCACGAGGTAGACCAGCATCACGCCGACCAGAAGAAGAAACAACGCGTGCGCAATGAACGCTCTAGTTCACCTCGCTCTTCTTCTGCTCAGCCGATATGAGGAACGACAAACCCAGAGACCAAACTGGAACAATCCACAAAAAATCAACAACAGGACCAGTCAAAAAACTCGCAACCGAGAATGCTTCGTATCCAAAGTGGTAGGCGACGAGAGCCCCAATTGAAAGTCTCAGCAGACTCCAAGCGAAGCCCACAACGTTGCCCAGACTCAACCACAGAATCTTGCGCCATAGCGGACCCCTCAGCGGAAACGTGAGAAAAACGAAGAGCAGGCTGAAGATTACCGTGGAAAGCAGCCCAGAATATTGTGGTGTTAAGGCGATCTGCGTGTCTGTTCCGCTCAGTGACCCCACGTTTAACACCAGCCCCTCTTGAGTCCAAAGTTTCTGGGTTGATATTTGCCCAATAGACAACACCTGCACCAAAGCCTCACATAGGAGATGCTGAAGAAGATGCACAGAGAGATACGAAATGGACACAGCAATCGCGACGCCTACCGCCAAGTGCAACAATTGAGGGCTATCTCTCTGGAGAGAACTGAAGCTCCGAAGACTTTGAGGACGCAAAGACAACTGTACTCCAGGTGTTCGTCTGTTTCAGATCTGGAAAGGACGTAGACTCGCGGTAGACTCGTCAAAGACTCATGGGGTCTCGCTGGCTATCCAAATCTGAATCTGACGGTGAAACTCTGTTTAGTCCTAGGAGGCTAAATAAGCTTTGCGAAGGGCTCGTTTTCTCTTCAGTTTTATTAGTAGATGTAAAAATGGATGGCACTCAGAGTTTATAGCCCATCTTTCTGAGGAACGCCTTCCTCTCTTCGACATCGGTTTCTGTTTCAATTCCCTTGCTCTTTAATCCGTCGACCACGCCTAAGATTCCTCTGCCCTGCTCCGTCTCGGCAACTATCACCTCTACTGGATTGGCTGTGGCAACGTATATACTGCAGACTTCGGGCACATGCTTTATTTTGTCTAAGACGTTGATGGGATAGGCGTTTTTCATGAATATGACGAATGAGTGACCGCAGGCTAGCTCGAAAGCCACCTTGAACGCTAGGGTCTCCAGTTCTTCGTCGTTGCCCTCGTGCCTAACCAGACAGGGTCCAGAGCTCTCGCAGAAGCCTATGCCGAACTTTATGTTTGGAACGGCGTTCTTTAGTGCTTCGTAGAGGTCCTCCACGGTTTTTATGAAGTGAGCCATCCCCAAGACCATGTTGCAGTCTTTGGGCACGTCTATCTTGACGAGTTTGAGTTCCACTCACTCACACCTACACAGTCCATTAAATCTCGTTGTTCTTTTTTAGCCTATCCTTATCAAACTCAGAGCTATGAGCAGAGAAACCGTTGTTGCGCTGTCTGCGAGTGAACTCTCAATGGGGATGACAAAGTTATCGGGGTCCAGACCCTTCTGGTAGGTAAAGACAGCTGCGACATAGGAGACGGTGATTATGAACGCCGCCGCCATCAAGTTTGCGAGAATCAGTGAGGCTGTGAACTCCCAAAACAGCTGGAATCTGGCTTGTATCGCCAACGACAGAATTGAGTAAGCCACGAACATTACCAAGGAAGCTGTCCAGGCACTGAAAATCTCGTTTGTGTGGTCTCTGACCGCGGAAAAAGACGATCTGAGCGTGCCTAAGGCGAATTTTGTGGTTGCGGTTGAGCCGACAACAGAGCCCACGTCGCCTATGGTGTCGATTAACGCCGGATAAACCGTGTAAACCTCACGTCTGTCGCCTACAACCTTTCTAATCTCGCTGAGAAAGGATCCTGTCACGTTTACAATAAAGGCGACGAGAACCAACATGAGAAAAGACTCCCTAACGGTTTTCACAAATTCGGTCTCATGTGCATTCTTGGACAGGATGTAAAAGGCTGTGCTCAACAGAAGCAAACACAAGACGATGACAACAGATTGTCCAAGTGAACCAAGTCGAAAGAATAGATTTAGCACTAGAAAATAGCAAACCGTGATGAGAAGGTCGGACACAGTTGACTCCACGGGATACAGAACGATGTCTGGATCCAAACCGTGTCGAAAAGAGAGACTTGCAACAGTGAACGTAAGCGGAGAAATAACAACTAGCGCAATAGTCATGGTCGCCATGATTACACCCAAAATACTGAAGAAATCAGCTGCAGTTAGTCCCCAGAGGAAGACTCCGAACAGGGCTGCAACCATGCTCATCATGACACTTGCTTCCATAGTCAATACCACAATTGCCTTAATCAAGAGGTAGAAACTTCTCGTGTTGCCAAAAAGGCGGGGTTTCACTGTTCCGACATGTAGTCCTGTGCTTAGGCGACCGCTGAGCAAACCACCGATTACGCCTCTCGCACTCACGACAGCTGGGTAAGCAGCAATCGCCCATGGAGCGAGAGCAAAAAGTCCAAGTTGAGAAGCAACCGTTGTTCCCGCAACTATGCCAAATATGTTAAAGCTATACGCCACTAAGGCTTGTTTCAACTCCGCCACGAATCTAGTTGGCTTTGAACTGGAGGTCGTCAGCTCAATCCCTCCCCTGAAGTCTACAAAGAAGACTAGAGAAAGGCGGAGGAATAACCCAAGTCTTTTTGGTATTTTGTACCTTATCCAAGAACAAGCACGTTAAGATGCCGTTGGCCTTGGAGAATTCTGTGGAAAGGAAGCAAGCACTGAGCAATTTTTGGAGATGAGTCATGTTGCGCTCCCCGCGGCGGGTTCGGCATCCTTTTCACCTAAACGTTGACTGAATCTTGTTGCGTTCATTCTTAAAATGGTTTCCATGCCCTTTTCCGTTGTTCTCCAAAGAGAGAAGGGTAAGAGATATCTGTAATCGAGTATTTATGCTAGTTAGACAGCGAGAATCGTGTCTTTCCTCGGGGATTCACTGCATGGTTCGGTTAGAAAAGATTAAGTACAAACCCGTGCCCGTGCGAGACCTCCTCGTCGAGATGAAAGACCTCTCAGAACTGATGATCGACTTAGCTTACTCCGCGGCGCTCTTCAACAGTCACCCCCTCGCCGAAGAGGTCCTTGAACTCGAGAAACGCGTGGACACCTTAGCTTACATCTTGGATATGAACGCTATGATAGCGGCCCGTGACGCAAAGGACGCAGAATCTCTCGTCGGGGTTTCGGTTGTGGCTGCAGCCACTGACAAAATATCGGATGCTGCTGGGGACATCGCCGTTCTAGTTCTTAAGGAGATAGGTGTTCACCCTATAGTTAGAGAAGCCTTTGAGAAGGTGGAGGAGCGACTCACAAGGGTTACGATTAGTCCACACTCTGTTTTGGCTGGCAAACGAATAGGCGAGCTAAAGCTAGCTACAACGATGGGAGTTGACATAATCGCGCTTCGCAGAGAAAAAGAGCTCAAGGTCAATCCAGAAGCCGCAGAGAAGTTGCTCGCTGGCGACGTAATTGTGGCGCGAGGCGCTCCCCTAGGCGTGGAACAACTCGAAAAACTTGCCGAAGGAACCCTTCGGGAGCTGGAGAGCTGATGAGCATGACTGGGGAAGAGTCTTTTCAAAAAATTGTGGACATGCTGGTTGAGCTGAAGGACACGTCTGAGCTCATGATGGACCTCGCCTACTCCTCCATTCTCATGAACTGCAAGGAACTGGCCAACGAGGTTCAAGAGCTCGAAGAGCGCATGGACAACCTACACACCGAATTCGAACTCCTCGTGCTTTCAAGGTGCATAAAACCCGAAGAGTCAAGACACTTCTTGGGGTTGATAAGACTTGGAGTGGTAACAGAAAAAATAGCGGACGCCGCAGCACAGATCGCCGAAGTTGTATTGAGAGGATTGGAGCCTCACTCTGTCCTGAGACTGGCCATCAAGGAGGCAGAAGAGACCGTGACCCACGCGCAAGTTTCCAAAAAGTCCTCTTTGGTGGGAAAGAGCCTGCGGGAAGCGCAGCTCCACGAGGAAACGGGGATGTGGGTGCTTGCGATAAGGAGAGGAGAGAAGTGGCTGCGCCCCAAACCAGACGCGGTGATAGATGCAGACGATGTACTCATTGCTTCTGGATACTCTGGAGGAGAAGAAAAACTGAAAAAACTGGCTTCCGCCGAAAGGCACCCGGCCCAAAAGAAAACGCCATCACACCGAGAAAACGTTTAAGCGTTATGAGCAAAGCCTAAACAGATTTTGAACTACTCTTATCGATTAGTGTAACTGCTTTTTCCCTTCCCCTTTGTTGTCTCCTGATTTTTCCTTCCATCTCCATCATTGACAGAAGTTTGCTCGTTTTTGATCTCGAAAACCCAAGCTCCTTTGTTATAGCCGACTGGTATAAAGCGCCACCTGCGACTCTAAGCAACTTGATGACTTTTTCTTCGTCACTTTCTATTCCCAACGGAATTTTTGGCGCGAGAGCGCCAACCTCTACTTTCTCTCTTTTTCTGAGTTTGAAGAACCAGAGGCTCGCGGATCCCACTCCGAGAAGCAAAATCGTGCCGATGATTGGCAGAGCGTATTGTTGCAGGAAACGCAGCGAGTCTGACCCTTTCAGTTTAAGTGTTATCTTCGGTTGTCTCACACCCAGTTTTCCAATTCTGTGCCACGTTAGTGTTTGATTAGAGTCTCCTATATCTGGCAAGGGATAGATTTCTGTGATATCGTATTCCTTAGGGTATTCCAAAATTAGTTCGCCGTCTCCGAATAGAAAGATGCCCTCTATGAATGCGTCTCCTAGAATGATTTTTGTGTCCTTAGTTTCGGTGAAGTTCAGCCATTCAAACTGGTACTGCACTATTCCGTAGGAGCTTGTTTCTGTTCGAGAGGTGATGCTGGTGGTTATCTTGAAGCTCTCGTATGGGACTTCCATATCTCTTCCTGTTTCGATCCGAGTTTCATTCACTAACACATTTATGTTGCTGGAGAATTCTTGCAGGTGTTCGATACTTGAATAACGAAAAAAGTTCTGTTCGTCGTCCTTCGTCCTCAGAAGGGTTCCTCGTTCGATGAGCCAAATGGCTGACCCGTCTGCTCGCACGGTGATCCTGTATCTGGTGCTCCACTCAAGCTGAGCCCCGCAGAGAATCCCTCCAGAAAAGACTAGGAGAGTTAAAAATAGGAGGGATGAAACAGCGAGTTCTGCTTTCCTCATTGCTCCTCACGTAACTGTTCTTTCTGCTATTATTTAAAAAATCTGAAAACAAGACGAGAGGAAAAGAAGGCTTTGTAATTCTGAGATTCTTCGCGTCATCAAGGCTGGTAGTTTCCATTCTGCTCGCATTTAGAGTGTGCCTTCTACAGTCGAATCCTTATCAGGAGATGGTTTAAAGAAGAGTTTAAAGGAAACTCCTTTCGAGGTAAAGAAACATTTGGAAACGTTTTTGAACAAAAATAAACGATTTTTGGGCATATTTGGCTTAAAGAAACGGAAAAAGGCTTTTATTTAACGACTGAATCATAACAATGTTGGTGGAGATGAAAACAAAATGAGGAAAGCGATCTGGGCTGCGTTCCTTCTAACGACTTTAACGGTCACATTGATTCCTGCGTCAGCTCAGTCAAGTTCAGCGTTCGTCGCCATGTACGGCATAGTCGATAAATGGGGTCTAGAGCCAGCTTACGGAAGAGTATGCGCCTTCGCTGAGGTGCCCGACAAGTGGGCTGAAGTCGGCCTCTTTTGGTACCCAGGAATAGTAACAATACTCTCGCTACCGGCTAACTACACATTCTATGCAGCGAGGTTAAACGTCACTTACGAGGCGAGACTAGACTACTTGGGCTACAAATTTTATGTTTCCGGGCTTTGGAACGCCTACAAGATTACGATTGAGTACGACGGGAGTGGAAACTGCAAAAGAAAGCAGATAGTGCCAATAGTGAAAAACGGACCTGGTAATCTGACAGTTTTAGCAGTTGAAAATTTTTGGACCACGTTCACAGTACGAATCCAAGGCATCGAGTCGATTGCTGGCGTAGTTCGTTGCTTCCGCATATGGACGCCCCAACCCCCTTACGAGATTATAAAAGGCGATTTGAACCTGGATGGCAAAGTCGATATCTTGGACCTTGTTCATGTAGCTAGGCGCCGCGGAACTCAACCGGGTCTGGGAATAAAACTCGATAGGTTTCAATTTGAGGATTTCGATTTCAACAGCGACCTTAACTCAGACGACACCGTGGACATCGACGACTTGATAATTGTAGCAAAAGATTTCGGAAGAACCTATGGCTAGTAACCGTCCTCTCCTCTCTCCTTTATTTCCGAAAGTAATCTTATAAATAATCGATTATCCTTAATGAAAAACGAGCCCAATGAGACGGTGGACATCGTGAACAAGAAAGCCGTATTTCTGGTTTCTTTGCTCGCTTTAGCATTGCTGCTCCTGTACATAGCCATTCAAGGAGGCTACTTCACCATCGTTCACGATGTGGCGATCAAGAGCGTCACAATTTCCGAGAGCGAGCTGTTCACAGGCGACGTTGTTAACGTCACCGCCATCGTAACCAACGAGGGAAGGTCAGCCGAAACCTTCGACGTGACAGCCTACTACAACTCAACCACTCTAGAAACGCAGACAGTGACTAGCTTAGCCACAGGTGAAGAAAAAGCCTTGACCTTCAGCTGGAACACTACAAGTGCCTCTCCAGCCAACTACATCGTTAAAGTAGAAGTTGGCGTGGTCTCTGGCGAAACCGACACGGCTGACAACACCTACACCAACGGTGTTGTGCGAGTGAACAGAAGAACACTGCTCTACGTCGATCCCGCCCATAGAGTCGTTACTGTTGGCCAAAACCTCACAGTTAGCATAGCGGTCTCAGATATTGTTAACCTGTACGGCTTCGCACTTGAACTCAGATACAACGCCACCATCCTGCAAGCCCTCGATGTGGGTGAAGGCGATTTTCTTAAGAGAGGAGGAGCTGGTACGTTCTTCTTTCCGGAGATAAACAACACGGAAGGCTACGTTTACGTTTCCTCCACACGTTTAGGACCCATTCCTGGAGCAGACGGCAGCGGAACACTGGCAAGAATAACTTTTAGAGCCGTTGCAGAAGGCGTCACCACAATCGACCTTTATGACACAAGGCTCCGCGACGACCAGCCTAGACCGATACCTCACATAACGGTTGATGGCTCGGTTGAGATCTAGTCGATGCTTTCTCTAGAAAAATATTCCAAAACCCATAAACTAGAGGAATCGTACGGTCTAATTGAGGAGGGGGAGATGAAAAATCATTGATGAGGATTTTTCTAATCACCTCTCTATTGGTCTTGCTACTGTTCTCTGCAGAGTTTTCGTATCCGGCAGTAGGTTCGCCTCTCACAACGATTTACCTTAATCCATCCACAAGCACGGTTAAGATAGGCCAAACCTTCACCATCAACATCAAAATTTCCGATGTGACTGACCTCTATGGCTGGGAGCTCAAGCTAGGATGGACACCCGCTCTCTTGGAAGCCCTCGATGTCATCCAAGGTAGCTTCCTCAGCAGTAGCGGCGAAACCTATTGGATTAAGCAGGTAGATAACGCGACAGGCTTCATTCTCGCCGCCTGCACTCTGGTTGGCAATAGACTAGGGGTCAACGGTAGCGGAACCTTGTGCAGCGTCAGCTTTTACGCTGAGGCACTGGGAGAATCCGTCTTAGGCTTGTACGACACGAAACTTGTCGATTCATTTGAGC
>Ga0315310_10000905_pt1 | contig 18686 bp, 15 predicted proteins | sample TDP5_MG_FD_203630 | JGI IMG/M metagenome (GOLD analysis project Ga0315310, IMG submission 203630) | Freshwater sediment microbial communities from Lake Towuti, South Sulawesi, Indonesia - TDP5 | ecosystem: Environmental > Aquatic > Freshwater > Lake > Sediment | place: Indonesia: South Sulawesi... | reverse complement strand
AATTGCGGTTGCAAATAGCTGGGAAGAGAGCGGTCCAGGGCATATTCATCTTAGAAATATTGCGGATGCCGTAAAAGCTGGAGTACGGATGGCGGGAGGGACTCCTGTTGAATTCAATGTGATTGGACCTTGTTCTGCCTTCGGCTCTGACTTTCGCTATGATTTACCTCAAAGGGATGCTATTGCGGATTCCATTGAAATTCAAATTAGGGGCGGACTTTCCTGTGATGGATTAGCTTGTATTTGCACCTGTGATAAAAGTGTCCCGGGAATGTGGATAGGCGCTGCTCGACTCGATCTTCCTACAATATTTATAACGGGAGGCTCCGCATTACCTGGAAAGGTCCGAGGCGAAACGGTATGTTTCCCTCCAGATTCCGAAATTTTATTTCAAAATATTACAAAACTGGGAAACAATGAAATAACCACGGAAGAATTTAATGAATTTTTTATAGATTTGGAAAATAATTGGCTTTTGAGCTGTGGTGCCTGTCCCATGCTTTCCACGGCCGAAACCACCCAAATTTTGACAGAAGCGCTTGGACTCGCATTACCCTTTTCTTCAATGGCATTTGGGGCGGAAAAAATTCGCTTTGCCAAGTATTCTGGCATGCAAATTATGGATCTAATCAATCGAAAACTAAAATTTTCTAAAATAGTAAATCAAATGAGCATAGAAAATGCAATTCGAGTTCTTAATGCCCTTGGAGGCGGAACTAATGCAGTGGTTCATTTGCTGGCCCTCGCCTACACCCTCAATCTCTCAACTGTTAATTTATCTTTGTTTGATCAGTCTAGTCGAGAAACTCCATATTTGTGTGCCATTGAACCGAACGGGCCCTATTCTACAATTGATTTTCATAATGCAGGCGGCGTTCCATTGCTCATGCAAGAATTAAGAGAATTCCTTCATTTAGATGTGATGACTGCTACCGGCAAGACTTTAGGGACAAATCTAGAGGCTTTATCCTTCAAAAATATTCAATTCAATCGTGACATTATTGCCTCTATTGAGGAACCATTTTCTTCTTCCGGGGCTATTGCCATTTTATATGGGAATTTAGCTCCTCTCGGGGCGGTCACTCGGCTGACCGTGAAACGCAAATCGAAATTTGAAACTTTCGAGGGTCCTGCTAAATGCTTCGATTCTTCTGAAGCTGCCCTCTTTGGATTGTTCGATGGAAAGGTTCTGCTAGGCGATGCCCTAATTGTCCGCTATGAAGGACCGAGAGCCGCGGCAATGAGCGAAATTCTCGGAATCGTAGTCGCGGTGAATCTGCTTGGCGTCGAAGATATTATCATTCTAAGCGATGGGCGTTTCTCTGGGGCAAGTTATGGGCTATTTTATATCGGTCATATAGCCCCTGAGGCTTATATTGGAGGACCCTTAGCCATTGTGCGTGATAATGATATTATTAAAGTTAATATTCCAAATCGCACCTTGAATGTCGATCTCCCTCCAGAAGAAATAGAAACCCGATCGAATGCGTGGAAACCCCCAAAAATGAAGAAGAAAAAGGGCGTGCTTGCCATCTGGGCACAAATTGCGGAGCAAGCGGATAAAGGCGCAGTTCTTAAATCATTTTTTTAAATTAGAAGAGGATTAATATGGGTTATGATGTAATAATATGTGGTGGTGGTGAAGGTGGCTTATTTACAGGGGCTATCCTCGCTAAACAGGGGCTAAAGACACTAATTCTGGAAAAAAAATCGGTGCTTGGTGGGCGTGCCATGAGCATTGAATATCAACCCGGCTATATTGTCGACTATGGTATTCATTCTATTCGTTATGGTAGCAAGGGGATCATTCCCACCATCTTTCAGAAAGATCTTGGGATAAACCTACAACTCTTGGACTACGGAGCAGGAAAACTGTTCCGCAGCGGGGAATGGTTCGAAATGCCCACCACAATGAATGGTATCATGACTACCACTCTTTTAACCGATGAGGAGCGTAAAATGTTCATTCCGCTCTTTATGGACATAATTCGATTGAAAGTGGAAGATTATCTCGATATGAGTGTGCAGGAATACTTCAATGATAAAATTGACAGGAATAACGAAAATTTTTGGAATATAATTAAATTAATTGCTGCTGGATTAATGGTGGCTCCTGATATTCAGCGAGCCTCGATGGGCGAATTTGTGGACGGGCTTAAACAGGTTATTACTGCGCGAAAAGGGGCAAGCTATCCTGAAGGCGGCTGGAACGAAATCTTTAACAAATTAGTTGAAATTATTTTTGAAAACGGCAAAATTCTCGCTGACACCACCGTTAAAAGCGTTATAATTTCTGATAGAAGGGTAGAAGGGGTGATATTAGGGGATGGATCAAAGATTCTCTGTAATTCTGTGGTTGTTGCCCTTCCTGCACAACAAATTTTTTCTATCCTTTCTGAATCTGAATTTGATCCCGCCTTTGTAAGATTATGTAAGAATCTCATTTCTTCTAGTGGGATTGCGATTGATATCGGCTTAAAAGAGCGTGTTTCGGAGGATAATGGATTAATCGCAGTCGATAACCCGATGACTCTTGCTTGTTTCACGTCTAATATCGATCCTTCCACTGCTCCTGAAAATGAGCAACTTTTCACCATTCTCCAACCTCTCTCCAAGGCAGTAATTGAGAATTCCCAACAAGCAAACCGAATTGTTGACCAGATGGAAATACTGATGAACACTATGTATCCTGGCATGGAAAAGCAGGTCAAATGGAAACGTATCCTAAAATTACCGGTCATTGATGGGGCTATCAACTATATTGGACAAACCCGCGATAAACGCCCAAATGTAAAAGCTCATTCTATACAAGGACTCTATTTCTCGGGCGATACTTACAATGGACCTGGGTTGGGCGGCGATATTGCCCCTAGCTCGGCGCGTCTTTGTGCTCATATTCTCTTGAATGATTACCAAACTACTCTGTAAAATTTGGAACTACTTCTTCACTTAATATTCGTGCCACATCCCAGTAAGTGAATGGCGCATTCTTGCTTGAGGCCCCATTCACTATCTCAAAAATGAAATATTGCGTTCCGATGTCAATAAATTTCTGGACTTTCCTGATTATTTCCTCTGTATTTCCGAGCATAGTATTCTCCCGAATCAATTGGTCCGGAATTGTCTCGATTATCGGCATTATTTGATTCACATTGAATCTGCCGATATCTTCTCGATCATATTTCAGCAGGCTCATTTCATCGCATTTAACCCCGGTAGCTTGGCAATAGATTTCCTCATATTCATCCTTCCAAAATCCTATATCCTTGATGAGGGATGGCTGTAAGGCTAAAGTAACTTTTGTCCCCTGTAATTGTTCTGCTAGGCGGTCTTCTTCATCATTAATGTAAATACGTTGGAACACTGCAAAGGTAAATTGCTCTATATCCCGTCCTATAGATTTAAGAATTTCAGTTATTTCCTCCTTTCCCTTCTCATAAGATAGAAATAGAATCCCCAATGGCATCCAGCCATCTGCGACTTCCGCTGTAACTCTGCGACTATTCGGGCCATTCCCCGCAACCCATATAGGAATCTCTGATATCGGTTGAGGTAAGAGGACTGCCTTATTTACTTTGTAGAATTGACCATCATAGGTTATACGCTTGCCCTTTTTCCAAAATAATTTCATCAATTCAATGCTCTCTTTCATCTTTGAAACTGCATGGTCGTATGGAATGTTATACGCTTTCAAATTCATTCCTTCCCCAGCGCCAATTCCTAAAATGAATTTTCCACCCGTCATATGATTGAGTGTGGTCGCAATCTGGGCAAGCGCCGCCGGATGAAGCCGGTGCGGATCCGTTACGCAGGAACCCAAGGTTTTTCCAGGCGCCAACTCCGCAATGGACCCAAACAGTGGCCATAAAGATAAAAAATCATCAATGGCAGCACCGGGTATGCCGCTTAAATGATCAGGGAGCCAAATAGAGTCCCAAATCTCCTTATTAGCCGTCTGTACCTTTTGACGTAAAAAATCATACGAATGTGAGTAAAATAACTCAATACCGAACTTCACCACTTTCTTTCACCTTACTGCTTTTTGTCAGATATTTTATTATTTATTGGAGAAGTTCAGATATATTTAAAAAATTCTAATTCCTGAAGTGCCTTAGGAATGAAAAATAATTAATCGGTATTTCCAAATTTGGAAAGTTCTGTATTTTCGGGCTCGGCTAATTTAATTTGATAATCTAAATTATAATGCAGCCCTCGACTTTCTTTCCTCTTTAAAGCAGAATCGATAATGATTTCAGCTGTAGTCGCTAAATTTCTTAACTCAATCAGATCCGAAGTAATGATCGATTTCCAGTAGTATTCATTGATTTCATCCTTTAAATTCACAATTCGCTTTTTAGCTCGCTGTAATCGCTTGTTGGTCCGAACTATCCCGACGTAATTCCACATAAACCTTCGAATTTCATCCCAATTTTGCGTAATAACCACTGCTTCATCACTATCAACCGCATTTCCCGGCTCCCAAGGTTTAAATTCTTGGATCGAAATCCCTCTTTTCAGAAGTTGTTTGCAATTTCTAGCCGCCTCGTGGGCAGTAACCGCACCCCCCAATAAAGAGTTGCTTGCCAGCCTATTCGCCCCATGTAATCCAGTGCAGGCTGTTTCCCCGATAGCCAATAAATTTTCGATATCTGTGGTCCCATCTATGCCCGCCTTGACACCGCCACACGAAAAGTGAGCTGCAGGCACTACTGCAACGGGTTGGCGTGTTAAATCGATGTTAAACTCGAGACATTTTTGATATATGACCGGAAACCTTGTTCGAACAAAATCCGGATCTTTATGCGTAATATCTAAAAAGACGCAATCATCCCCGCTCTTCTTCAATTCGTTGTCAATAGCGCGGGCGACAATATCCCGCGGAGCCAGCTCTTTATCCTCATGATATTTCTCCATGAATCGGTTCCCGTCTTTATCTATTAAGATGGCACCCTCACCCCGCAGGGCTTCAGTAATTAAGAAGGATTTGGCATAGGGGTGAAATAGGCAAGTGGGATGAAATTGATAAAGTTCCATGTTCATGATTGTCGCTCCAGCTCGGTAAGCCATAGCTATTCCATCACCCGTTGCTGTATCCGGATTACTCGTATAAAGATAAACCTTACCCGCTCCCCCGGTTGCTAATACCACAATTTTTGCTTGGATTCGTATCACGGTTTTATTTTTTACATCTAGCACATAGGCGCCAATCACTTTTCCATCCAATGTCACTAAATTAACTGCTATATGATATTCAAGAATCGGTATATTAGTTCTTGCAATAGCATTTAATAAGGCGGTTTCAATTTCATGACCTGTGTAATCATTCGAATGAAATATCCTTCGATGCGAATGTCCTCCTTCCATTCCGAGATCATAATCCCCGGTTTCCCCTCGTGAAAACTCAACATTATAAACCTCTATTAATTCTTTTATGCGCGCTGGTCCATCCCGAACCACTTTCTCCACAACACTTCTATCACATAATCCATCGCCAGCTCGCATTGTATCTTCGATGTGGGATTCAAATGAATCCTCTGATGAAAAAACGGAGGCAATGCCTCCTTGGGCGTAATTCGTGTTGGATTCTTGCTTTTCCTTCTTCGTTATAATTAAAACTTTGGCAAATTTACTAGCTTTTAAACTGAATAATAGCCCCGATATGCCACTTCCAATGACTAAGATATCTGTTCTAATATCATTCATGGGTTTCCCTCCAGCCTTTACTACTTCTTTAAAAATTCTCTCTTTTTTATTTCCGCAGCAAGGTTTAATGCATCTGAATGCTCAGAATCTATACTTAAAACTTTCTCAATGTATTCCATAGCCTTCCTATAATCTTCTAACTCATAATATATATTTGCAATTTCATTCAGAACCTCCAAATTATCAGGCGCTATTGAAAAAATGTTTTTCAGACAATCAATGCATTTTTGGGAATTGCCTAATAAATAGTAGGATTTCGCCAAAATTACCCAGGTTTCTACATTTATTGGGTTTAATGCTACCACTTTCTCGAAGCATTCAACTGCCTTTTGAAAATTTTCCGATTTCCCATAAGAAATCCCTAAATCAAACCAGGCATCACTATTATCGGGATCTAATTTAACTAATTCTTCAAAACAGATTATACTATTAGTTAAATCACCCACTTGCTGTGAATATTCCACTGCCAGATTATGCCAACTATTTATATCCGCCGGATTAAGGTTAATCGCTTCCGTATAACATTCAATGGCTTGCTGGGAATCCCTTTTTTTACTAAATACCGTACCCAAATTGAACCACCCTCCGCTATACAGAGGATCCAATTTAATTGTTTGTTTAAAACACTCAATTGCTTCCGTATACTCCTCTAAAAATAAATAAACCATTCCTAAGTTATTCCACGAAATAATCTGCTGCGGATCGATCTTAATTGCTTCCTTGTAGCAACCAAGTGCCCTTTGATTATTTCCTACTTTTGCAAACTCATTTCCCAGTGAAACCCAATCTGAAGCGGTTCTTTTCTCACTCTGATTCGACATTTTGTTTGAGTTCCTGTCGGTAAAATTTTTTGATATTTTTGAATCCTTCACACTTTACTGAGTACTAAATCCAATAGATTTTATAATCTTACCAATACATTAACTATAGATGGCTACCGAAACTAATTCGCTTTCGCCTGAAATGTATACAAAGTTGGTAAAACTCTCCGAGCTAATCATTGAAAGAAATAGTCTTATAGAAATATTCGGAGAAATTCAGCGGCAAAAATCGAAATTAAGTGATAATATTGCGGATATTTTAATCAATAAATTTCAATCTAAGATAGCATTAATTGACAAGCAAATGAGCCAAGTTGCGGCTGGTTTGCAATGCTCTATTTGTTCTGAAATTCTAGCCGTTACTGATGGAATAATTCCCTGCTTGTGGTGTGGTTCCCCCGCGCATATGGGCGAATTATTAACTTTTGTGAAACAGGAAGGGCGGTGCCCAAGTTGCGGCGAATACTTAAAATTTCATTTCAAAGGCTTCATTAAGACTATCAGCCCTGATTTACTAAAATCTTATACGGATCGCATTTCTGACAAAATCCATAAATTGGAAATTTCTTTTGGGGATAAATCGGTTGAAGCAATAGTTGCTGGAGACAAGTTTTTATGTCCAACTTGTCAGCAACAAGTCCTACCAAATTGGAATTTCTGCCGCATATGTGGGACTCGCTTAAGTCATACCGAAAGTGAAGTGTGGCAGATAATTCTCTGTCCACGTTGTAAAAAGCAAGTAAAACCTGATTGGCACCATTGTAGGTGGTGTGGATATGCCCTCCCTCGCTAAAGTGAATTAATACCTTCATAAAAGAGATTCAATAATCGGTAGAAAGGTTGGATTGATTTGATAGTATTTCTGGCATCCATATTTTAAAATAATGATGACATTTGCATCCATCATCTTCTGGATATGCCAGGAGATTGCTTGGCTACTGGAGTCCAATTCCTTTGCAATGGCACTATGTGAAATTCCATCGCCATTATTCTGAAGGATTAAACTGAGAATTTTTGCAGTGGTTTCGCGTTGTAAAAGTGAAATAATTATCTGTTTTTCCGGGGAATCCTGGTGATTAATGAAAAATCGTTTATATCGCCCATCTTTTAGGGAATTTATTAGATTTGCACTCTCTAAAACATAGATATGATATTGAATTACGCCCATCTTCTTGTCTAACATGCGACATATCTCACGTAAATGAATGCCCTCATTTTGCTCGATGATATTATAGATTTGTTGCCGAGTAGATTGATTCAATTTCACCTGAGACGGAAATAAATTGAAATTGGATATATTAGTTGCGATAATAAAATAAATGAAAACTGAGTTTAATACAACGCCCTCAGTTATATTTACTTGATTTTGATTTATCGTAGGATGCATATCATTAACTATCATATGCTCATTTTGAGGTAGCATCGATATATTAAGATTTCCTGCACTGAAGGATGCATTATTCTTCATTATTAGAGTAATCCCTATGGATATTACACTCAATAGTAAGAATGTACAAAAAACCAATAACGTCAGTAGGACGCCTATGCGTTTTCTCGATTTAACCACAAAATCTACCTAATACCTTCTTTTTTCCCTATCATAAAACCACAAAAGGCTATTATATATATCTTATGGGTTCATTATTTAATTATTCAATAGAGCTCATGGCAAAATTCTAAAAAGACCTCTGGAAATTCTTGAGTTTAAAGTTAGAAATACAGTTTTGTTTTTAAAGTCTTTGATCCTATCCCATTAAAAGGCATTTCTGCTGAATGCCCTAGCCTTTTTCTTATTTATTGGTAAGGAATACAGGATTTCCTTGTGAATTCTATTGAAAATGTAACACATCCTTCCCTTTACTATTCCAAAGAAGAAAGCTAATCATTTTGATTGGTATGTACAAAATCTTTTAATTTGATATCGGCAATAATAAAGTTACATTTGATAACTTCGAGATCTGGGTGCAGTGAATTGGGTAAAATTAAAATTGCGATAGCAGGTGTAGGCAATTGCTGTTCTGCGTTGCTACAAGGGATTCACTATGCAAAAACTATGGAAACGAGTTCTCTAGGATTAACTTATGAGAATTTCGGCGAGTATATCGTATCAGATATTGATATCGTAGCAGCCTTTGATGTAGTGCAGGGTAAAGTTGGACTAGACCTCTCTGAAGCAATATTTGGGAAACCAAATAATATGTACTCTTTAACTAATGAAGAACTTCCCAAATCAGGTGTAATTGTACAAAAAGGCGAAGAATTAGATGGCATAGGAGACTACATGAAGGAAATCGTCCCCATCGATGAATCCGAACCCGTCAATGTTGTTGAGGCCTTAAAAGATGCTAAGGCTGAAATTCTACTAAATCTTATCCCTTCAGGGGCTGCTGAAGCCTCGAAATGGTACGGTGAACAAGCGTTAAAGGCAGGTTGTGCCTTCATAAATGTCACCCCCACTGTCATGGCCAGCGATCCTGACTGGAACAAAAAATTTAAAGGCGCTGGACTCCCCATTGCAGGCGATGACCTTCAAAATCAAATCGGGAGCACCATCATCCACAAAAACCTTTTAAAAATGCTGGTGGATCGGGGGGTACATATCAAGGAGAGTTATTGCTTAGATGTGGGGGGCGGAACAGAGTCCTTAAACGCCCTTCATCGTGCACGTGCAATTAAACGATTCTTTAAAACGAATGCCGTGAAAAGTCAAGTCCATTATGATGTGCCCATTGTCGCCGGTTCCACGGACTTTGTCCAATTTCTGGAGACCCGGCGCACCAGTTACTTCTGGATTCTCGGCACCCATTACGCAAACAGTGCGGATGTCTGCATTGATATCCAGCTGTCCACCACCGATGCGCCTAATTCCTTCGCCATTTTGGTAGATGCAATTCGGGGCACAAAAATTGCCCTAAAACGTAAAATTTCAGGCTCGCTTGAAAGCGTTTCCGCTTACGGGTTCAAAAAACCTCCAAAAGCTGTGACTATTGAGGAAGCCACGAAGTGGATCGAGGAATTCATCAGCGGTCGCCGTAAAATTTAATTTCAATCTTGCTGAGGCTCAAAAATGAGCAATGAATTAATCCAAGCCCTTATTGGACGCGAATGCACTGTCCCACCCTTCAAAGTCGAAGCAAAACATATGATTGCTTACGCTGAAAGCGTTGGAGTCTCAGATCCAAGATATAAAAAAATTGCCTTTCCTGGGTATGTTGCCACCTTTGTCTTGCCCGCCCTCTGGTATTGGCGAGAGCAAATCCCTGAGTATAAAGAGCTGGTGAAAGACCCTAGAAAAATTCTTCACGGCGGACAAGAATACGAATTCACGGATATCGAGATAAAACCTGGCGATCTCCTCACCAATACAATCCGAATGGAGAATATCTTCACCAAGAAAGATATGCTCTTTCTCATCTATAAAATTGTAACGACCAATCAGAAAAAGCAATTGGTGCTCACGACCACGGTAACCATTATTGTTCGCCCTGGTGGCTTTTAGTCATATTTACCTCTAATCTTTCTTATGATGCTCATGCGCATATTTTGGCTTTATGAGTTTTTTAAAATAAAATACCTTGAATACTTCGATAGCAAACATAAATGCAATTCCTATACCGATAATAGTGAGCACTATTTTAACTGGCATGAAGCTGAAACCAAATATCACATTACTTGGAAGATAAATTAACATAAAACTCAGTATCGCTATAAAAATCGAGGCTAAAATCAGTTTCTTGCTCGGCATCGTACTTCGTAAAAAGAATTTCTCACTCCTTATGGCATAGAACCCAAATATCTCCGATAGAACGACATAGAGGAATAACGCGGTCATGAAAAGATATTGATCTACTTTGAAGACAAGGGTCAACAGTAAAATGAGTATAATATCAAAGCATGAATCAATAACACCCAGAAGACTGCCGTACTTGAAGATTTGATTTACATTCCATCTGCCAGGACGGATAACTGCCTCCTTCTCCACGGTATCCGTAGATATAGCAAGAGTAGGCATGTCCGTTAAGAAATTTGCCATAATCACTTGCGTGGGCGACAAAGCTAAAAATTTCAAGGCTGAAGAGGCTACCCCAATGGTATATAAATCCCCAAAATTCCCCGCCATGGTGTAAATGAGATATTTAACGATGTTATTGAAGGTCTTTCTCCCCTGCTCAATACCATTCACAATCACTTTAAGACTTTTATCCAGCAGAATTATATCAGCAGCATCTTTGGCGATATCTGCTCCTTGGTCTACTGATATGCCAACATCTGCCTCTTTGAGGGCTGGAGCATCATTCACTCCATCTCCAAGGCATCCCACCACATGTCCATGCTCTCTTAGCGCTTTAACTACTCTGTATTTATGTTCTGGAGTCGCTCTTGAGATAATAGTGATAGAATCAATCGCCCTCGTCAGTTCATCGTCTGTAAGGTGGTCGAGCTTTTCCCCTAATACGATTTCCTCATCATTCACGTCTAAGCCCACCTGATGGGCGATTTCCTTGGAAACGTACGGCCCATCTCCCGTTAGGATTTTGATAGCAACTCCCAGTCTTTTACTCAATTCAAAGGCTTCTCGTGCCGATTCCTTCGGGGGATCCATAAACATGAGAAATCCCAGGAGCGTCAAGCCCGCTTCATCTATCTGTGGTTCGAGAGCAGTCTCTTCAATTTCTTTATATGCAACCGCAATAACCCTATAGCCTTCACTCCCATACTTCTCATAGACCTGTGCTGCTGCTTCCCGATCTTCTAATAATTTGATTTCTTCCTCCTCCCAGAAATGCGTTGAAAGACCAATTACCATTTCTGGAGTACCCTTTACAATGCACAAAAGGGTTTCATTTGTTTTTACCACCACACTCATTCTTTTCCGTGTCGAATCGAACGGGGTTTCCCGAATTATGGGATAATCCTCTAGCCTTTTCGTATCAAAATGCTGTTTAGCGTAGTCCCAGATGGCCAGATCGAGTGGATTGCCCATCATTTTCATCTCCTTGATTGAGTTACACAACAGGGAATAAAGCATGAGTCGATCCTCTAGATCTCCGTTTGACTCTCCTGCTATATTCAAAATATACGAGAGCGTCAATTTATTTTCGGTGATGGTCCCTGTCTTATCCGTGCAAACCACATCTATATTTCCAAAATCTTCCACGGAAACCAGCCGCTTCACCACAACCTGCTTTTTCGCAAGCTGAAGCGCCCCATTTGAAAGCGCAATCGTGACAATCATCGGCAGCGCCTCTGGAACCATCCCCACGGCTAACGCCAAGGAAAATAGGAATGTGGCAAGTATGTCTTGAATGATAAGAGCATTCACAAAGAAAATAAGAATGACTCCCAGTAAAATGATTTTAACGAGCGTAGAGCTGAATCTCCCTAAACTTCGCTGAAAATCACTTTCTTTCTTAATTACTTTTAAAAGGTGCACTGTCTTTCCAAAATAGGTTTCTTTCGCGGATGCTATCAGAATTCCAAGCCCCTCTCCTCCCTTCACATAAGTGCCCATGAACGCAATGTTCTTCATCTCAGTAATAGAGGGACTCTCACTCATTATCTCTGTCGAAATCTTATGAACCGGGTAAGATTCGCCTGTCAGCGAAGCCTCATTAATATATAATTCCTCCGCTTTAAATAACCGTAAATCCGCCGGAATTAAATCCCCTGTCTCTAAAAGAACTACATCCCCCACCACTAAGTTTCTATTATCAACTTCAATTATCCTTCCTTCCCGCATCGTCTTCGCTTTGAAGGAAATGTATTTTTTCAGTTGCTCCAACACCTTTTCGGATTTATATTCTTGGGTAAATCCTAAAATCCCATTCAAAAACAAAATACACAAAATAATTATCGCATCCGTAAAATCCTGCAGAAAGCCTGCCAGCACACTCGCGCCTATCAATAGCATGACTAAGGGACTTCTGAATTGCGCCAGAAAAACCCTTACGCCAGATCGCGCCTTGTCTTTTCCGATCTCATTCGGACCATACTGCAGCAACCGCTCTTCAGCTTGATCCTGGCTTAAGCCTTGCTCTGCACTTTGTAACGCCGTAAATAGCTCCGCATTCGGCATTTGCCAATACTTCTGGGAATACATCGCCCTTCATTTTCCCCTTTTCCCCGGTTCGTTTTTAAAAATTTTTGCCAATAATTGCTTTTGTTTTATATAATGCCAAAAAACTGGTTTAATGCTAAAAAACTGGTTCCTACTCTAAATGTTATTAAGACAGGACTGGAATTAACAGCCTAATATAATTTGAAAGGCGGGGAGATTTTCGATGCTTTTTTAGCAACAACCATGATTGAATTCAAAATCCCCATCATCATCACCGAAAACGAAATAGATTTTCTAAAGTTTTCCATAATCATGGGAAAGCCTTTTTGAATGAATTATCCTCGATATAACAACAAAATAACCATATCAAGTTAAAATCTTCTTGAATAATAAATTCTAATCTCGTTATCTAATCAATAATTAATTTATAGATCTTTTCTTAAATAAATTTTATAAATAGTACTAAATAGATAACCATTTAAGAAAATTTCAGTAACCTTTAATATATGACACAAAAAACAATTTCTTTAAATGAAAAAGCTTATAAAAAAATGAAAAAACTTAAGAAAAAGGGAGAGTCTTATTCCGATTTAGTTTTGCGATTATGTGATGCTCAAGAACAATCTGATGAGGAAGATATACTCCTAAAACTAATTGGATCTTTTAAAGAGGATGCAGATTACTGGGAAAAAGTCGAAACCCAAATTCAAAGAAGTCGAAATGCTCATTTAACTTCAGAGGAAGGCGAATGAACTACTTATTAGACACAGGCATTATCATTGGTCTACTTCGAGAAATTCCCACAATCGTAGAAAAATATCGCATGTTGCCTCAGGGTCGTTCTACCGCTTTTACGGCGTATTCCCTCACCGAATTATTCGAAGGACTGAATAAATTAACTAATTTGCCTAAGAGAGATGCGCAATTCAAAATTCTGAACATAATAATAGATCAATTTGAGAAAAAAAACCGGCTTTTCGCTTTAACCCGCTCACAGGCCGATGCCTATTCCAAATTCAAAATTGCCTTGGAACGCAATGGGACCCCTATTCCCGTCATGGACCTCTTGATTGGCACTATTGCCATCGAGCGAAATTGCATCTTATTAACGACCGATCAAACCCATTTTACAACTTTGAAAACAATAGCCCCCCAACTGCAGGTTGAATTCTGGTGAAATTTCAAAGTCCCAATTCTACAATTAGTGCCGGATAATGAGAAGGAATTCCCAAATTCAAAATCAAAAAACCCCTGAATGAATAAAGTCTTCCTAATCTTAGTCTGTTCCTAAGAATTAAACTTACATTATGTTGGTCATATTAGCTCGAATTTTCGCCGGCATTGCGATGCATCGACTTTGTGATGTTTGAAGTCTAATCTGAGGTTGTATTTTTGGAGGACATCCGCCCCAATAATCACCTGCCGACTGAGCCGATCGGCAACCCATGCCGTCCATCCAAGACCACATTCCTCTACTTCCGCTGTTAATGTGCAATAATTCTAGATTTTCCTTTTTATAATACATAGTTGTAAAGACTAGGGGGCTGGAGCATTTTAGACAAACTAAATATTCCGAGATCTTACCCTCATCTTCATTATTGGAAAATAAGACTTCACTATGATATATGTCTTCTAATTTCGCCTTAGGTATATTGCCCGATTCATCCAATAGAACATTACGACCATTAATATCAAATTTTTGAGCCGGTCTATTAGCCTTTCTTTTAGATATAAAGTCATATAACATAAGTATTCCAATTATGACAAGTAGGCAAACAGGAATCCATATAAAAAAAGGACTCGAGGTCATAATACCCATTATCATAAGCATTACTATCATAAAAATAAAGCCTCCACATGCGTCTGCATTAAAACGACTCATAAAAGGCCATCCTTTTATTTTTATTAAATTTCCTTATAATAAAATTCTGTATCCCGTTTAAATGGACCAAATTTACCCATTCATGCATGTTCCCTTTTTTGCTTGACCAGTGAGAAATTAATCATCCCTCAATATAACACTGCTCAATAATACGGAAATTGTTCAAAGGATATAATATTATTACCTACTCCATCTCAGAATATCGATATAATGGTTTTTGGCCCAACGCTTGGATAATAACCCGCAGTCAACTCTACATGGTGCCAAAAACCGTTAACAAGGTGGGCGAGGTCCCACGTCCCGGATAAGACGATACAACTCGAAATCATGAAACGCCAGTTGGCCCACTTTTTTTCGTCGTCGAGTCTCTGAGAGTTGAACAAGTGAAGACTTGACCCTTTGAAATCATAATCTTCATAAAGAATAATTTCCGGCGAGCACCCGTTATTGTAGTTCTACCAGAAAATTTGGAGCAAATTCAAAAAATTATTCTACTGGCAAATCAGCTAAAACTTCCATTATTCGTTCAAAATACAGGTGTAAACATCGCCTCTGCATGTATTCCAAGCAAACCTGGAATATTAATGCATCTACGACGAATGAATAAAATTATTCACATTGATGAAGATAACATGTATGCTATCGTTCAACCATATGTTAGTTACGCAGAATTACAAGCGGAAACTATGAAGAAAGGTTTATGGTTACCTTCTCCAGCGGCTCCTTCCACTGTAGGTATTATTTCTAACATGCTCTATTGTGGGATGACTTGGGCTTTATGTAAGTATGGATTTGCAAGGAGATCTTGCATTTCTTTAACTTGGATCACTCCAAAAGGTGAAATCATCAAAACTGGGTCATCAGCTATAGACTCTCTAGGTAATTTCTGGTGGAATGGTCCAGGACCCGATTTGAAAGGGTTATTTTTTGGAGCAGTTGGAGAATTAGGAATCTGCACAGAAATGACAGTTAAACTCCATCCCTGGGTAGGTGGACCTCACTTGAAAGCCGATGATCTTCCAGACAATACTAAAATGTTTTTTATTGTTCATCCAACCATAGAACAAATGATCGAAGCACAATATGAACTCAGTCGTGCTCAAATCGCTACCTTTTTAGGATGCCTTCCGTTGAATTGGAGTATCTTTGCCTCAGTAAAAACAAAGGAAGAATCTGAAGAATTCTGGGAGAAAAGAAAACAAGGAAAAAACTTTTGGACCCCTAAATCCAAAATTAAAAGATTTTTTCTAAAATTGGCATTAAAATTGTCTTATATTTCTCCCAAATCACTGTTAATGAGATTATTCAGAAAATTGGGCAATTACCCTGAACGTCTCTTAGTTGTTTGTATAATGGGGACTACTTTAAGAAAACAACTTAAATATGGCGAAAAAATCATAAAAGATATAGTCAAAGAGACAAATGGGATGATATTACCCTCCCCTACTCTCAAACTCATAGCTGAAATTTCGGGCACCGCCCCTTTTAACGAATTTTTTAGACCAAAAATTTCTCCCCGAATCATGCGATTTAAAGGAGGATTCGTCCCAATCTTCTTTCCACAAGAACCTTTAGAACAGACCCCTAAATCGGAACATATTTTTAAAGAGACGCTTGAGAAGTATCCGAGGTTTCCAACTGATTATCATAGAGGCGCAATACTGCCCGTCGATATGGGACACTTTGCGCTACATGAAATGGATATCTATTATGATCAAACTAATATTGAAGAATTAAAAATGATCTCGAAAATTGGTCGCGATGTTTTCTCTGCTGCTCTTGATAATAAAATTTGGCCCCATTGTGAATGGAAACGTTATTCTTGGGACTTTTTAAATAGTGTTCCAAATATAGCCTCTACTCACCGAAAACTTAGTGAGAAACTCAAACAAGTCGTAGATCCTAATAAAATAATGAATCCTGAGAAATGGATTTAAATAAAAAATAGAAAGTAGGAAAATCAGAAGAGACGTTTATTCCTTTCTACTTTTAGAAGGAAGGATTAAGTGTCAGTGTCGGTTATAATCTTATAAAGAAGGTTGCGCATAGAGTCGGATGTGATGGATATGCCCACATTACAACTTCCCAGAATTGGGTTAGGGACCTGGCAATTGAAGCCGAAGGACTGCGTCAAGTCTGTTCTCAAAGCCATTGAGATTGGCTATCGGTTTATAGATACGGCGCAGATGTATCGGAATGAGCAGGCGGTAGGGCAAGCGGTGGCGGAGTCGACGATAGATCGCAGTGAACTAATCATTGCCACGAAATTGGCGATCTGGAACCTACGACCAGGGGCAGTAAAAAGTAGTACGCATGCGAGCCTCAGGAGATTACAGTTGGACTACGTGGATCTCCTGTATATTCATTGGCCAATGCCCATTTTCTATCGCCCCAAGAAGACACTCCCGGCGATGAGCCAATTAGTCGATGGGAGCAAAATTAGATATATAGGCGTCTCGAACTTCACGCCCAAGCTCCTGGATGGAGCGCTCGCAGCCTGTGATAAGCCGATAGTCGCCAACCAGGTCGAGCATCATCCGTGGCTGCAGCAGCGGGTGTTGCGGGACTATCTCAAGCAGCATGACATGTATCTCGTCGCCTATTCGCCCTTAACCCATGGGAAGAAGATGAAGAAGAAGGAAACCGAATTGAAGCCGATTGCAGAGAAGCACCATTGCAGTGAAGCCCAAGTCGCGCTTGCCTGGATCATGCAGCATGACGCCATACCGATTCCCAAATCGACGAGTGAAGCGCACCTCCGCGACAACTTCGAGGCACTCAATCTGACCTTGGATGAGGAAGATATTGCGCGCATCGATGGCATTCAGGTGCAGAAACGGGTTGTGAATATGCCGATTCTCGGACCGAAATGGTGAAGCTGCAAGGCCAAACTCCCCTCTTTTTTTTATTTGGATTGATCTTGCGCTAGTCCGTATGATTCAATTCTCGATTCCACCGTTTCTGATGGGCACGATTCATATGTTATTTATCGAGGGCTTCAAAGCCGTGGGTCACGGACAAAACAGTCAAGCGGTTGATAAGGTGGACGGATATTTCGTTCCATGTTAGAGCCGATCCACACGCCGAATACATCGGGAGAGGTCGATCCGATCCTTCCCTTCGGGAGCGAATTGGAGTCCAATTTGGTGTGATTGTAATTCAGGGACGCCAATAATCAGTTCTTCGCCATCCGTTCCTTTAAAGTCGGGCGAAACCAGCGCTGATCCAGTAAGAGAACATTTCTGCTTGGTCGCCTTATCATTCAGCGTGGTGGAGAAGAAGCAGCCACCAGTTACTGCTATTGTTTCACCGTTTGCCAATTTGAGCGAGATGGGTTCTTCTAAGGGAGTGATGTGACAAATACTTTCCGCTACTTCTTCGTTTATAACAGATCGAGATGCACCGGAATCAAATAACACATTTAACTCCTTGGTTCCTTTATCGCCCCGGATCGGCAATTTGCGCATAATATGGCCCATACTGGCTCACCTATTTTTAGGAAGTATCTCGGCTATTTAAAATTTCTTAAAGGAACCTAGAAGAAGAAGGTTAAGCGTTCTTCTCTCTTTTTTTGTGTGTTTTAACGTTTAGCCGGAAATTATTTGCAACTATTTTTTTAGATTCTACTGTTTTTATAATTTATTAAATATTTTAAAACAAACCTCACCTTGGATGAGGAAGATATTGCGCGTATCGATGGCATCCAGGTGCAGAAACGCTTTATCAATATGCCCTTTGTCCGACCAAAATGGTGAACCTGCGAGGCGGAAGCCCTCCTCTTTCTTCTTCGAACGATAAGGCAGAAGGCAAGTGGAAATGGATGGGAGAAAGCTGGTCATTCTGATTGCGGGGTGTCGGGTATCGGTAAGACCATCTTTTCTAATAATCGTCAATAATTAAGCAAAAGACTTTTAATCCACCAAAAATAGGTTTTTCTAGCTTTTTTTACTACCGTATTTTAAAAGCAGGTGATAAACTCTCCAAAAATTAGTAGAGCTAACTGCCAAAGGGATACAAATCTGGTTTACCGGGCCCTACTCGGACTCCCCCGTGATGACCTCAATATGATTTGCTTCGGCAAACTCTCGGGTTTGGGGGTCGATTTCTAATGCTACGAGGAGTAACTTATTCGGGTATTGATATTGTTTGGTATAGAGCTCTGCGACTTTCAAAAAATGAAAAACATCCCGATTATCTGGATGGTATTTTATTTCCATAAGAA
>Ga0315310_10000904_pt1 | contig 18687 bp, 36 predicted proteins | sample TDP5_MG_FD_203630 | JGI IMG/M metagenome (GOLD analysis project Ga0315310, IMG submission 203630) | Freshwater sediment microbial communities from Lake Towuti, South Sulawesi, Indonesia - TDP5 | ecosystem: Environmental > Aquatic > Freshwater > Lake > Sediment | place: Indonesia: South Sulawesi... | reverse complement strand
AAGGCAGCTTTGAGGCCCTTTTCGAGTTTAGGTTTTTCCTCACTCACGGCTCAGACACACCTCCCATTTCAAACGTCTTCGTTTCACCCCATCTCGAGTAATTTGGCTGACAAAGTGCGTCTATTTGTCTACCCAATACATATACTTTACGGCATAAAACTACATAAATGGCGTACAAAATGACTAAGCTTTATATAACACCGTTATAATCTGGACGCCACAAGGGTGGAAATGCGTCAGAGGCGTCGGGATGAAGACACAGCAGGAAAGACAGCGGGAGAGGATCACCATTAGGCTCACCAAGAGGTACATGCAACTCTTGAACGAGCTCATTGAAAGGGGCGCGTACAACAGCAGAAACGAGGCCATACGCGACGCCCTGCGCCTCCTCTTTGAGCACCACGGCTTAATGGTCCTTCAGAGCGAGGAAAGACGGATCTCACAAAAAAGGGAACCTTAGACCGCAGATATAGGCTAATATGCAGCGTTTGACAAAATGAGGGTTATAGAATGAGGAATAATAAGTGAGAGAAAGGATCCGTAGGTATGCTCGAACCCTAGTGTACGTAGTATTCAGCATACTTTCCCTCACAATAGGCCTATGGCAACTCGAAATAGCCGACCTATGCTGGTTCAACAACTGGAACTACCAACTACTATTCCAAGCAATAACCATACCCCACCACCTAATATGGGCAGTAAGAGACTTCTGGATGGTCATAATCGCCTTCTCCCCAGTATTCGCCTTCCTCACCGGCAAAAACTACCTAACAGCAAAAAGGCGACGAAACTGAGTGAACGAGGAAGATAAGGGTAAACTTCTTCGTGTTGCTTTCACTTACAGAGATTTACTTGCTGTGTTATGCATATCTGTTTATTAATTGTTTTAATAAATGTTCGCAATGCGAACAAAAGTTTTATATGCTATACGTCATTAGTGGGAAGCGGTGATAGAGGTTGGCGAAGGAGTTGCCGAAGGTAGGAGACCGTGTTCCCCTTGAGAAGTTTCATGTAAGCAAAATGAACATGCGGTGGCAAGAGCCTTTTGGTGAGTCGGAAGAGGACAAGCTACTGATAGCTAACTTAAGGGGAGGGAAGATCATCGGCCCCTTCAAGGCTCGACCTGAGGACAAGAATGGGCATTGGAAGCCGGGCATGGATTTGGATTCGGCTGTGGGCTATGGTGTCCCCGTGGGCCGGAGGCGCTTCCTAGGGAAGAAGGCGACGGGAGCTAAACATTTTGTGGTTGGCACCGACTGCATCATCGAGGAAATGACTGATGAAGAGGCCAGAGAGGCTTCCTTGATCGAGAACTTGGATATCCTTCAGAAAGATGTGGATCCAATTGCGAGGGCTAAGACGCTCAGCGAGGCCATTGCCTTTTCTCCAACGGGGTTGAGAGGGGCAGCGCGACGATGGGGCATACCAGCATCAACGCTTAGCGAGTGGCTACAAGTTTTGGAACTAAGCCCGAAAATGCAGGAAGCGGTGTCGAAAGGCTCACTGCCCTACAGTGACGCTCGAAGGGTTGCCAGAATGAAGTTGGGTGAGGAGTTGCAGGGAGAACTGGTCACGGTGGCGGAAAGCGAAGGGCTAGAAGCCTTCAAAGAGGAGTTGACCAGAATCGAAGCTGGAAAAGAGAAACGCGGCATACCTAAAGGAGTTTATGACATCATAAGAATAACTTGGGACAAAAGATACAAACCGGACATAGAGACCTTGGAAAAACTGGACCACCTCGCAGAAACTAAAAAAATGAAGAGAGACGAATGCGCCAAATGGATTATAGAAGAACACGTAAAATCAGCAGCCTAGGCCATTCTCTCTTTTTTTCTCGACGAAAGACTTTTTAAAGACGTCCATACTTTGTTAATTTTGAGTCGGACGAGTCGCCGTTTCTGGCTAGGATGATGGCTCGCGCTTCTGCTACCTTGCAATATACTTCGCTGTTTCAAGGGCCGCGAGGATCTCAGTATCATGCTCATTATCAGCTCATCGACTTTACGCCAATCCTTCCTCTCTATAGCTTCCCTTATTTTCTCGAGGTAGTGCCTCGCTCTCCTCGTATCAACCCCACAGGTTCTTTGCAGATCCTCTTCCACATCAACTAATCTCCTTGCAACATCTGCAGCCTGATACCAGACTCCTTCCCTTGCGAGACGGTATATCTTGTCTTGCCATTCTCCCACGGTAAAGGCTCTTCTAAGACACCAACCATAATGAGTCCTTTGTTCAGCAACTTTAGGGAAAGGTGGAAGCTCTGGGCTGCCAAGTCGTCCTTGCAGTAACTCTATATTTCGCCTAACCTTCTCAATGATGGACATCGCAATATTTTATACCTTATTTCAGATTTAACGTTTTAGTCTGGTCGGAATTTGAACCCGGAGTACTTGCTCTAAAAACGAGTTCTTTCCAGAAAACAAGCCCAAAAATGGCAGAGTACCCGAGCTTGCATATTTTGAGAGCATTTCATATAGGTATCCCAAAAAAGTATTGAAAAATATCGATAGATACTTTTAAAAGGGGTTTTTGTCTATTAGAAATTAAGAAATTTGAGATGAGATACTAAAAACGCGGGGATTGAAGAAATTTGTATCCGATGAAGAAAACTAGGCAGAGAAACGTAAAATTCACGCCTGGCCTGGATGAGATGCTTGAAGTGATCGCCAAGTATGAAGGCGTAACCTCTGTTCCCGTCCTCATCCGAGAGTGGATTAGAGATAGGGTGAAGCACTACCAAACGAACCCTCGATTTAAACGTTATTTGAGGACCCACCCTGAAGAGAGGGAACGGCTGGAGAAGCTAGGCGGATTGTTGCCATAAGATAACTGTTAGCGTTTTGATAGAAAAGGGGCGACGACCATGAAAGAGCTAAACAGAATATGCAGCTTGCTTTGAATGCACTTAAAGACGTAAACGCCTTTTGGGACGATTATGATGAACAGAAAAGGTTAGAACAATTAAACAAAGCCGCCTGTTTCATGAGCGGGCTATTGAGCAAATTAAGCAAGGATGAGGTGACGGCCATGAGTGAACGTGAAGGCAAGTGTAAATGGTGTGACACCGATCGTAATGACACTCGAAAGGAGGTGAAAGCGTGAGGACAGCGGTTAAGCCTGGAAAGTGGAAGACCCTTCAGCTTCCAGAAGACCTAGTCAAAAGCGTGGATGAATTGATTTCAGCTGAGGGAATGGGCTACACTTCAAGAGCCGAGTTCATCAAGGAAGCTGTACGGTTGAGGATCCAGCAGGTAAAGAAGGAAGAATCTTGACTCTTGTGAAGTTTAAGGTGGAGAAAGGTCGTACCCTAGAAAACGATAGTGAAGTCTACACGTTAGAGATGGAGGTTGACGACTCTCAGCTCGAGGAAACCCGAGCCTGGGCCATAAGCACAATAGATCGGTGGCTAGAGGAAATGGAACCCGCTAGGGAAGCGGCGAGGATTCCGCACTTGGACACGGCGGAGTTGCGTGCGTTACCTTTCCTGAAGTTCAAGGAAAAAACTCCTGATGGCAAGTATGTTCCCTGTGGTCCTGACTCTCCGGGATGGAACTTTGTTAACGTTCCCGAGTTCGGCACGCTGGTGAAGGCTGTGAAGGAGGCTGGAGGCAGCCTAGTTGTGGGCGAGTGGAAGTATGAACTCAGTGGCAGAGATGGAAGTCTAATACGACGTGTGCCACAAAGAAGGAGAAAGCAAAATGACGGCTATCACTAAAGAGACGTTTGAAGAATACGGCAGGAAACGTTTAGAAGAACTAATCCGAAAAGGCGAGAAGCCCACTATTATTGCCGGATTCATGGACTTCTTCGGAGACGCTACAATTCTCTCATGCTCAAAATGTGGAGTTCCCGTTTTTGTTCGTCCCTGGCTTGCAGTTGCTGTACTTGAACATAATTGGGAGGTTCTCTGCATTTGCTGTGCTGATCCCCGAGACGTTAAGGGTCAAATAGTCATGGATTTCGCGAAAATCGACCAGAAAACTGAAAGAAGGTGATGGCCATGAGTAAGATGGAAGAGGTCTTCAAGAAGGTAGAGCGGTTCAAGAAAGAAATGGAAGAACTTGGCGTAGATGTTAAGGTTACCGTTAGGATTGACCTGAGGAGGCGTGACCATGACTGAGGTAAAAATTGAGGCCCATGGCCATCTCGGAGACTTCTCTAGGAAATACTTTATTGCACAAGGAGAAGAATACAGAAGTGTCCGGCTCATAATGAGAGATTTTGTCAACTACGTTATGAGAGGCCAGCGTGCCCGCTACAAGAAGGTCTTAGGTGTTCTGTCGGAGCTCGCCAAGATCGAGGAGAAGGAGTTAAAGAAGAGAGGGTGGCGACAATGAGTGAACCATCAAGACAGTTTCTTTATGTCTGGTGGTTGGTGAGACCGAGAATTAACGCCCTGGTATGAGGATGAGGTTGCAAGGATAATCCACCGTATGCTTCCTTTTAATGAGAACAAGGAACGTGAAAGATGGAAGAGACAAAATGACTGTTGACATTGGGAGCGAGATTCTGCAAATGCCCGATTTTATACATGATTACGAGGAGAGTACGGATAAGCATACCTTCAAGGGAAGTCTTGCGAGACATATAGCGGTTGAAAGAGTTTTAATGAAAATAAGCTGGTGGTTCACTTGCCACGACGCTATACCAGGATACACATTCTTTAGTGGCTTTCTTACGTTTTTGCTCGGACTTAACTGCAACTTTCCAGCGAAGGATGTGGCTCTTTATACACAGTGGTATGTACGTGGGTGTAAACCTGTCGCAGTCTTCAAGAAAGCAAAGTACTGACAGGGGGCTAAAAATGGAAAAGGTTCTGCTAAAAACCGGGATCTTGTATGAGAAGGGACAGACAGCACAAATTAACTTTGGTCACTATCAGAGAAGGTTCAAGGTGAAGAGAACTTTCGTCTTTCATGGCCTCAAGAATGGCGAGGTTATCGTGACGATCCCAGCAACGCTTGGCACGTTGAAGGGCCTAGGGATTATAGGTTCTGTTAAAGGGGAATAAGAGTGAACCTTCTGAGCGTTTGGCTTAAGGAGAAGAAAGGGCTGCTACGAGATGTGGAATACCGGATAGGCAGCGTGGTGTTTCACATTCCCTTCGACGGGTCCAACTACCTTATGTTTAAGTGCCGAAGGTGCGGTAGCTGTTGCCGAAACCAACGGTGGGAAGCCCTTATGCTGACCGAGGGAGATGTGAAGCGGCTTTCAAAGGCCCTAGGCTACTCGAGTATGAGTGAGTTCATGGACAAGGAATGTATTTTCGCGGAGGTGACCGAGCCAAAGGAGATTTGGCCCTTCATCAGCGAGCCTTCAGTGAAGGTTACATACACCGGCTTCTACTTGAAGAGGTTTAAGGGTGAGAACAAGGAAACCGTGCTGAAGCCCCACCCCTGTCGATTTATCGACGAGGAAAACTTTTGCAGCATCTACGAGGCGAGACCCGTCGTGTGTAGAAAGTTCCCCTACACCACCTACCACGAGGGCGATTTAACCCACGCCTATTACGTGAACGTTCCTTTCAGTACATGCCTAGGCTATCGAGAGAAACGCCACCTGAAAAAGCAGTGGCTCACACCTTGGGTGAAGGACCTTATAGTAGGTGACAAAGAGATCTTGGAGTCCGTCAAATCTAGGTTCTTCACAATCACAGAGGTCATCGAAACTGAGGAGGGGCGACCATGAGTATTCGACTGTTTGATAAGACGCCTCTAGGCATTGTTTGCCCTCATTTCTGGATTCTTAATTGGGCTCGTGGCTGTCCTTATCGCTGTAGCTACTGTTATCTTGCTTTGACTCATCGTTTCCATGGGAACGAGCCCTATTTCTATCCTTGGTCAAAGATTGAGAAGTTCATCGATAAATTCATGGATGAACATAAAGAGCCTGCCGTGTTAAACACTGGTGAGCTTGCGGATAGTTTAATGAATCCAACGAGAATGAAGTTAATCTGTGATAAGTTTGTGGGTCAAGATCGCCATAAAGTTCTGCTTCTGACAAAGGGCGTGCATACAGATTTCCTCCATAGAGGTGGTTATCAGGATGTAGCCATTGTAAGTTTTAGTGTCAATGCTGATTTTGTGGCAGAATCCTTTGAGAAGGGAACTTCTCCGCCAGTTAGTCGACTTTTTGCTGCCTGGCAATTACGAAATTCTTGTTATGAGACGAGAATCCGTATTGACCCGATTGTTCCGGTAAGAGCATGGAGATCCAGGTATGAGAGGCTTATTAGGTTGATGATGGAGATGGGAGGCGAATATCATACTAGGATAACGTTGGGCACTCCGCGTTGGTTTCCTGCTTTGCCTTACTGGCTTAGGCAGGCTGGCCGCTCTGATGACTTCTTCAAACAGTTCGAGAATAATAAGGAGCTTTGCTGTGACGGCCGCTATCGCCTTAAGAACCGCGTTGAAATCTATGAGTTTTTGATTAGTACTCTTAGAAAGTACGGTTACAAAAGGCCAATAGCGCTCTGCAAGGAAACAGTAGATACGTGGCTGGCCGTCTGTGAAAACACAAAACATGTTCCCGTTTATCCGTTAGAGCAAGGAAAGATTCTCTGTAACTGCACTTTATGATCTTCCCTGCAGCCTAAGTGATTCTACGAAGGCCTTATACAGCCCGATTTTCCATGCGTCATAGCTTCGGTCTCGGTAAGAGTAGGCTATGTGATCCTGTTTTAAGTTCATCATGACTTGGTTGGCTTGGTCTGGTCTAAACCCAAATTTTTCAGCTATTTCGTAGACATCTTTGAAGTAAAGGAACTTGCTCCCAGTCTTGTTATAGTGCTCCACTAACACTTCTACTACTGTCTTTTCCGCGTCGTGGAGACTTGAACTGAGGAGAAAAGGCTGAATGGAAACTTGTTTAAGCCTTTTTGGTGGCGAAGTTTCTACTTTCTTTCTACTTTCTTTCTTCTTTCTTTCTACTTTCTTTCTACTATTATATATATAATATATATTATCTAAGTAATTAAGAAAATTAACCCCGATATCAGTTAGTTTCCAAAAAAAGGAGCCTTCTTTGCACGTTAAGCCATAATTCTGCATATTTCTAAGGTATCTCCAGACATAAAAGCGTGTTTTTCCAGTTATTTCCGCGAGTTCACAACACCTTTTCGGGCCATCTCTCAAATGATAAAGCAAATCGATAGTGAAACCTCGCACTCTGCCCAAGGAAGTAGTAGTAGATAGTAGTTGATAGTCGATAGGCGTAGTCTTCATCGCTTGCACCTCGCGAGAGTGCGAAAACTTTAGTAATGCTCGGACTACATTTAACATTTTTCTACATTGAAGTATTTAAAAATTAGTTTGGGAATGCTGCCCAATATAGGAAAAATAAACAGGGAGGTGTTCAAAATTTTGAGGGTTAAACCCTTGTTGGCCGGGATTTGAACCCGCGCCGGGAGGTCCTTACTCTCCCTCTTCTTCTTCCTCTTCCTCTTCTTCTTCCTCTTCTTCCTCCACAGTTTCACCTCCTTCTGTACTATAATCGTAAATGAGCCAAACTAGGCAGGCTATCCAAAATATAAAGTTAAGGGTTCCTAACACTTTATAGCCTCTTTTGTGTTAAGTATGTCAGAGCCTTCTCTAAGTTATCTTTGGACCAACAGCTTGGACACAAATAAACTCGCTTCTCCTGATGCTGAAGGCAAGTCCAATTTGATTCCTCTTCGGGGTTCGAGCGATGCTCGGAGCCGCAGATAAAACACACCATAAGTTCTCCGTGAAAAGGCAGTCCTTTTATCGGCTGACCACCAGTATAAATTATTATATGCGAGATTTCTGGCATCTCATTACCTCTTTGGGAAGGATCTCAGTTCGTCAATAAGTAAGTCTCGGACGGCCATTCTGATGGCCTCAGCACGGTTAGGGTAGTGACCTCTTGCCACGAGCTCATCAAGCCGTTTAATGTAGAAGTCAGGAAGATGAAGCTTTATGAAGGTCGGCATTCTAGCTGGCATAAACATTAACTCCTGTTAACCGAAAGCCAACTTGTTTTCTTTCCATCTAAAGCATCAAAAATCCATCTGAACCAGTCAAGGTCAGTATTATTTACCTGTAAGTCAAACACTTCGCCATTCGTCCTGATGCAAACACGGTAAAGATTAAAGTCTCCGTTATGAGGTTCAGGCTTTGGAAGTTCACCACCGCACAAAACGTCAAGAACCCTTCTTTGAAATATGCAGTCTAGATGTTTACACCATGTTGGTTTTTCTTGCTTATAGGTCATTTCGGTTAATTCTCCACCTCTGTCACTTTTATGAGATCCTTCGCTTCTGGTCTAAGCCAATAGAACCAGCTTTTGCCTTCTCGTTCACGTTCCAGAATACCTTTTCCGGAGAGATCAGCAAGGGCGGTTTCAACTGTTCCAGGCCTAGGTGAAGAATTGAACACTCTATATAGCTCGCCTCTTATGTCGGAGATCCGGCGCCTTTCATTAAGCCAGTCTTTTGAAGCTAAGAGCAAAATTTGGCCTGTAGCATCCTTGTTCGTAGCCTTCACAGTCTCCCTCTTCACAGAAACATTGAACTCCGTAACGGTTGTTTCCACATCAACACTGACCTCTGATGCCCCTGGTGTAGTCGTAGTAGGTGCACCTGCAGGTATGTCCAGAATTTGCCGCAAGAGCTCCCTTAGATTATGAAAAGCCTCGTTCTCTTCCTTGGCTTGATCAAGATCCTCTTGCAACTTGTCAACCTTTTTATCAAATTCGTCTTTTAGTTCTTGGTAGATTTTCTTACGGATATCCACAAACTGTTCTTGAAGTTTTTCCATTTCCTTGGCCATTTTATCTCGATCTTGCTTCACCTTTTCATAGAGTTCTTTATACACCAAATCTTCATCCTCCAATACTCGTGACGATTTAAGGTATGCGTCCCGAACTTGTTCTGGGGTCATGGTACCATGAGCAACAGCTTCGCCAACATGCTCAGGTACACCAACAGGCAAAACGTACACTTTCTTAACTTCATTTCCGATTGCGGCGTAAAAATGACCGAGAGAAAGGGTTTGAATCTCTTCTTTTGGAACCTTCAGGCCCAGGAGCTGTTTCAGGATCCTCTCCACTTCGTGGGCCTCTTTCATTCTGCCCATAAGCCAGTTATCACATTGCCGTAGTGGTGTCTTATCAATGCCGCCTATGTCCTGGCTGTCAAGCCACAAATAGTTGCCTATGGCCGCGCCTTTCCGTATGAACTGTTGGGCAACCCACTTCACTGGCGTCATTTTACCCTGGGGGAGAGTCTCCCAAGCTTCAGGTACGATGACAACCACGTGATCTAAATAGGAGAAGGCGTATTCGATTGTGCTGGCAATAACAAGATGTTGCGTTTCCAGGCGCATACCTGAAAGATCCATAACGTTGACACCTTCCTTTAATTCGAGTTTATCGGAGAAAACCCATTTTTCAAGTTCCGGGACCACGATCTCCAGGTACGCCGCTAATTTTTCAAAAACAGATTTCATAAATTCTCTTTTGGATTCCTTGGCAAGATCTTGGGCTGCTTTCTGAATTTGCCGAAGGTCATGGTGCCCTCTGCAAACTTTCATTATGGCCCAGCGCATACCCGGCTCATACTTTACTTTTTCGCCGAGAGCAACATTAACTAGGCCTTCGACAAACTGCCAATCTGCCCGGGGTTTGTAGTAAGGTGTAACTAGGTTATACTTAGTGAAACCAGCCTCTCCACGCTTAGTTTTAAAAGCGATCGCTTTTAAGCCTGAACGGCTGATTAGAGCCTCTAGCGTGGTCGTCTTGCCGGATAACTGCGTCATACCGAAAATTGCAAGGTGATGTAGCGAAAGATACACGGGCTCGCCGCTTGGGATCCCAAACCCTAGCAAAATTTTGCCTTCACTCACGAGAAGGAACCTCCTTAATTCTTCCCGCTTTATCGCATAGTTCCCGTATTTCCTTCGATAGGCCCTTCTGTCGAAGCCCTCTAATGACTTCTGAATCCATGTGGACATGAACTGTCGAAACTAATCGGTCAAGCCTTTCAGTGTCGCAAAGAAGTACGCAGCTATCAACTTCCTCTTTAACTACTTTAAGGAGTTCATTGCTAATCTCGCGAAGTTGTTTCCTTATTAGCTCTTTCTGAGCTTCCCCATGTTTAGATGTGAGCCTCATTTAAAATGGGCCTCCAACCTCTCATAATCCTGGAGCACAAGAGTGCCCTTCTCTGTCAAGTGAAAGTCCCTCCTAAGACCACCCATACGATTTTCGCTGACAAAACCCAGTCGGGTTAGCCTTTTCAACCTCAATTCTACCGTGGTGTAGCTTCCCTTCACCAAGTCGCGTAACTTTGTGATGCCCTGTACTTCGCCATTCCTTAGAGCCTTCAGAATCTCAGCCTCTCTATCGTCTATAGTACGATACTCCTCGGGGATTTTGCTTCTTATCGTCAACCTAATAACCTTCCAACACATGATGTTACGTAAACTTTAATAATAAGGTTTCTACTTATAAAATTTGGGTGCAGGCAACGCATCTCCAGTGTTTTAATCCTTTCCCGATCTCTCTCGAACGCGGACGCGAGTCTGCACCCTCAAATAGAAAATGGAGGTAGATAAGTGAAAAGCAAAGCGTTTCCCACGTTTCTGTTGCTCTGTCTCGCACTGATTTCGTTGTCGGCTCTGAACGTTTCAGCGGATATTTGGTCAGTGGATCTAAGGTACGAAGACTACAACCCGATCACAACATTGGTCTTGGATGTCAGCGGTTTCCTATGTGAAGGTGAATCCCTCGTGGTTATTTTCCACGACTACCATTGTAACCCCCTTGGGAACGTTATCGTCTTCTCTGGCCCTACTGAGCTGTATCCAATCAACGTGACAAACCCGCTAGGTGAAGGCGTTAAGCTGGTCTGCGTTTACAAGGTTGAAAAGAGTGGAGACCTAACTGGCCTAGATGTGTTCGTTATGCGGCGAAGCGATCTGGTGTGTAGACTGACGGTGTTGGATACATACTGGATTTTCGGTTATCCTCGACAGCCTATCATGAAGGAAATAATTCAAATCGACGGACAGTGGCCCTACGCCCCTGCCTGAGGGATGCCTATTGAAGAAAACCATTTCTATCTTCCCCCTTTTTTTGCTCTTCTCAGTCACGTTTTTAAGTGTGCCTTCTGCTACAGCCGGCGGAATAGGTCCCTTACCAAGCTGCGTTGAGGTTGCTTCAAACCAAACCTTCGTCCTAGCCTACAAAATGTGGTGGGATGTCAGTGAGCCGGATCCATATGGCGAAGGCTATTTCACCTGCTCGATTCTGTTGGAAGTTAACTCCACGAAGCCGCACCTCAACTTCACCTACGAGGGATACGTTTGCGCATGGGCTAACGGCACAGAAATACCGCTTCAAAAGGTTTTGGTTCGCCGTCCGCCTCTGGCTCCAGACGAGATCCTGCTGTCATTCGCTCGAACCGAACCCGTGGAAGATGACGGCGTGTTTTGGCTCAACGTCACGATCAGGGCGGCAGGACAACAGGAGGGGCATTACGTTCCGAATGTGGGAGGAGAACAACGGTTATGGACGGTTGTGATACGTGTGATCGAGGGTCCAGAAATGAAGCAACTGGGGCCGGAGCCCATTGTGGTCAACGTAATGGACCCATACATAGGCATTCCGTTCCGCGATCCAGAGATTCCCAATGAACATGAAAACGTCACTATCTCGGTGGATGTATTTGCTCTAAGTGGAATACGAAACATCATCCTTTCATACACCATAGACGACGGATTAACTTGGATGAACGTCACAATGAACAAAGCTGAAGGGAACACTTACACAGGTGAAATTCCGGGATTCGCAGCCGGAACCAACGTTTCCTACATGGTCATAGCCTACGACAACGGCAACAAGTCAGCCATACGGGACAACCAAGGAAAATACTACGTCTACACAGTTATCCCAGAGTTCCCTGCTTGGACGCTTCTGCTGCTTATGCTGCTCGTGATCTCAATCGCTGTGGCGTTCTTAGAGAGAAAGTGCAAGTTTCCCCTCCAGAGTTTTGATTCTGTTCTCTAAGGACTGGATGTAATCTGCGGATATCCCCCTCATAGAAGGATTCCAAGATTTGACAAAGTTAGAACTTCTTATACTCCAGAAGTAGCAAGACCAGCTGAGCCTAGGGCGTTAACAATGGCGCAGATTGTTGACTTCTATGATATTCACATATTGACGCTTACGCAGGCTGATGTTAAGGCTATTCTTGATAAGGTTATTGCTACTGAGGTTAAGCCGCAAAAGACTATTGCACTTATAGAGGCTTATGAGCATACATCTGCAACGAATTAATCCAGCCCTTACTGTATCTGGCGCGCAAGCTCGCTATCGTCAAGCTGATTGGCTTAGATGTTGCGAACGGATAGCCAATGCTTGCGAGCAGACCACCAAGCGCTGCATACACTAGGACATGGTCAACGCCCTTCAGCACACAAGTTATAACTACAGCAGTTACGCAAACTTGGCCCGTTATAACTTTCCACTCCACGCTTTCACCTCCTCTCAGCCTTTATCCTATATTTCTGTCCAGCCTGATATGGGCAGCTCTCTAATCTTCCTCTCTACAGCCTTCACAACTGCTGGGTCGCCCGCAATTGAAATATGAATCACTTTTGTTTTATCATCATCATTCTGAAAGGTTAATGTTATCTGCATAAAATTCACCTCCATTTAGTTCTTTAGCTCTATAACAATTAAAACCATGTGCTCATAACCCGTCGCTGCTCTACAATACATACCTGTGCTTGCATCTGACCTCCACTGAACCTTAATCGTGTGAGAGCCAGCAGTCAAGGTCTTCACGGTTGCGAAATCTAAAATCCCAATCGCAATATCGCCGGGTATCACAACCCAAAAAGGATGCGTATGAGGCTCAGGACCTGATTCATTTACCTCTGTGTTTCCTCCATAAGTATAACCTTTAGTGGCAAGAGGGACTCCAAACTTTCCCTTAATCCCTAAACCACTTGAACCCGCATCCTGAACAACACCATCTATAAGTAAGCGGGAGTTTCCCGAAACTGAATTCGCATCTATATATGCTGAACAGCTAAAAATTATTAGGACTTTGTTAGCTCCAGTTGTCAAAGTTATGCTCATATTGGCAATGTCCTCAAAATTCGGATTAGACGTACTCACATTTGAGGTTTGAATAACGCTCTGCACTTGATGCCCAATGTCAGCTAAATGCTTTCCATCAAGAGTATCAGCATTTATATCTAATGCATCATGTATAGCTTTTGTGTGGTCTATTAAATAAGCAACACTTAGCTTTTGATTACTCCAATACCAGCCAGTCGGAATTTTGGGCAAAAGAACCATAACTTGCCCTTCAGCATATGCATTAGGAGGACTTTTAGTATCACAAAGCATCAAGTTTTCTGCGTAGTTGAACCAGCCAACACCAGTATAATAGCGCAAATAATCATAATCTTGCGGGTTAACTACATATATGCCTGAATGGTCATCAATACTATCCAAAGCATGCAACCTATTGTGATGGTCGTCTGGGCCTATTCCGCTTAAGTGGCTATGTGCATGAGCATTTGCTAATGTTCTTACACCATGCTGAGTGTCTGTAATCACGCCACTGTGGTCTAATGCGCTGTCTAAAGCATGCAACCTATTATGCAATTGTGGATGGGTATGCGTTATTTCACTAAAGTCTGGGTCGTGCCATTCGTTGCCATGCTGCATCATGCCTGCTACTGCTTGATTTATCCACTTTTGTAGCGCCTCACTATAAGTAAGCACTTCACCATTAATAGGGTTAATTACGTAAATATTTGGATGGTCTGCACTATCTAAATCATGCATCCTAGCGTGCATAATTCTTGGGCCACGGCCGCTTATGAAAACCTGCGGCTTAGGCGGCACCTCAACTGGCTTAGGCGGCGCCTCAACCTTCGGCTCCTGCGGTTTGGGTTTTCGAAACATATCTCACATATCCTATGATATGATTATTATTATATTATTATTATTATTATATATATATATCTTACACACCAGTTTCAGCATGTGCAGCACCCTATGCACCTATTATTTGCTGAACCGTTAAATCCGTTATGCGCTCCTTAATTAGCGCTCTAACCTTTGTTTGGCACTCTGGACATAACGCATCATATATGTCCTTTATGCGTATTTGAATATTCACTCCAGCTTGAGCCATGCAATCACCTCCTTATCTAATTAAATTGCATAGCGACCTATTCACCCAAGCGTTATATGCTGATGCACCAGAATTTTTGGCTTTAATTGTGAAGTTGCGCTTAAATTCATATCTAGCAGTTAGCAACACACGAAAAGCACCGCCAGCAAAAAATGCTAGCTTACTGAACTTCGGCGTTGAAACGCCGTAATCAGTTTCAAGCTCAGCGCCAAAAAACTCATCCACTAAGCTGCCGTCGCAGTAAACCTTAACGCTTATGTAATCCTCTTCAGCGCCCTCAAAATCAGTGTATTCATGGTAGCCCGCACCATTGAAGCTAACCATTGTAACCTCTTGCCCAGCAGGTATGCTTGTTGAAGCAATACTACTAAAGGATGATGCATGCGGTAGTTCAACAGTGTTAAGTGTGCCGCTTACTGGCAAATCACCAGCAGTTAAACCTGTGTATTCTGCACGTATTAGCATGCGCCATTCATCACTTGGCGACCAAAGACCTGTGCCAGCGCTGTATGTATAAGTATCATAAGGGGTTACATCATTAACGCCCCAATATACAACTGAGCTGCATGCGCTAATCCAGATAAACAGCGAATCATAATTCCAGAAAATGTCAACGTCGCCCCAAGCCCAGTTCCATGTTAGCCCAGGCGTTATAGTTACTGAGCCTACAGCGCCCATGCCAGGTTGAGGAGCGTAAGATAATGTTATTGTTCCGACGCCATCACGATAGCAATAAATGCCTAGTCTATGAATGTGCCCTCTGCAGCCTCTTGGAAAGAATTTGCCCCACACCATCAGCCCACTGTTGAAGTCTGGCTCTTCTGGCGGCGTTGGGTCATTATCATTACTCAATGTTGCTGTTCTAGCGATGTATGCTCCAACTGTTAGCTTATCAATAACTATGTTGTCTGCTGCTATAGTGCTAACAGTAACTGCACCAGTGACAACAACATCGCCAGTAACCGTAACTGTGCCACTAATGGTAACTGTGCCCTCAATAGTAACTGTGCCAGTTATTGACACTGTGCCTACAACTGTTACGCTGCCTATAACAACTATTGGTAGCGTGTAGTCTGGATAATCTGGAGTTGGCATAATTACCTCACACCCATCAAGCGCTCCATTATTTTTATTAGCCTGAATAGCGCTTGCTCTAGTGGTGTATATCTTTCATACGGTTTTACTGTGAAGGAAACGTCTATTGTGTGCTGATAAGTGCCTGTGTTATAGCCTCTTAGATAAAGCATTCTGGTATCAGGCAGCAGCTCATACTCATCGTCAATAAGCACAGTGTAACCATCGAGCGCATAATCATCCTCTGGATTTGTTGGAAAAATCTGATGCAAAGCCTCATCTACGTGCACGTGACATACGCCATGGCAGCCTGGCGGAAAAGTTATTCTTACATCTGTTAGTATGCCCCAGTGGCATGGCATTTCAAGCTCTTCTGCTTCCTCTGGCGTGGTGCCTGGCTGGAATGTCTTTCTGTAGCTGTAGTGCGGCAATGCTCATCACTAATCGCCATCAATTTGCACTCTTACGTTCTGAGTTCCACTTGCAGCTACTATCCATAGTTCTGCTGTTGTTGTGTCGTTTGTGTAACTTGAACCTGCAGCAACTGGAATGCCATCGCTTGCTGTTTGGTTCTGGGCACTTAGAATGTAAACAGCTGCTGAACCGTTGTTGTAAACAAGTATAGCCTTGCGCTTCGGGTCTTCTGCGCATAGCTGAGCAACCTTAGTTGTCACGTCAAGCTTGAACGTGCGGGTATATTTTCCTAATCCAACTTCACTCATATTTGACTTGCCTCCTTTGCCTGCACAAAAAAAAGGGGAGATTGGTTAAATGCACGTAACTTGCTTAAGCGAACTCGCCTGGGCCTTGCCCGATTGGCTTCTCAAGTATGATGCGGTGCGTGTTGTCGTCTTTGAAGCCGTACCACTCTATTTCGACTGGCTTGTATGCTGCTAGGTCTAGGTATTCTGCTTCTAGGTCGTCAACGTAGAATGGAATCGCAAATGTGTGGAATAGCCCGACGCCTTTGCTAATCGCTTGTATGAATGTTGCTCCGCCTATGAATGCTGCCCTTTGGTATCTGTCCCTTTGGTCTTCAAATGAATACACTGTTACGTCTGCGCCGTTTTCTTTGATGTGGCTGTTTGCGATTGCGCACACTTCTGCCCACATATAGTCCGTATAGCGCGTTGTGGAGGGATATGGCTTCAGCACAGCTTCGCAAATGCCTAAGCCACGGAACATGTGCTCATCACGCATTAGGTCACGTGGGCGGTGGTCACGGATAGTTAGGGCGCGGTCCTTGAACCATAGCTTCCAGTTGTAGCTGTCGCCCGCTGGGTCTTGTGCTACGTATGCGGTTGTTGCCGTTAGGTCTGGGTCGAGCTGTATCATCAGCTCCCTTAGCCTTCCGCTTGTCGGCAGTTTTGGTCTAACATAGTCTGCATCTGCGTCTGGCTTGTCTTTTTGGTATTCCCATTGTTTTAGGAATTTGGCGTATGCTTGTGCGCTGTCCTCGATTGTGGCTAGCCTTGTTTCCATTGTTAAGCTGGTGAAGTAAGATGCTGACATGTCGTTTGTCACTTGCAGTTCTACTTTGTCCCATTTGCTGAGGTCTAGCGCATAAAGCCCATCGTGGAATTTGCGGCCGAAGAATATGGGTATCATTTGGTCTTGCGATTTGCCGCCGTATTCGTTGTTCTTGAAAGCTGGCAGCGCCAGCATCTTCCTGAATGCTTTGGCTATGGCGCATTCGCCTGTCATGCTGAACAGCACTTTATCGGTGTCGCCTATAACCTCTATCTTTGTGATGTGGTGCCAAATGTTGCTGGGCGCATCGTTTGCTACGTTGCCATGGTTCACTGCACGCAGGTATAGTAATATTGAATCAAGCAGCCCTGTGTCTGGAAGTTCAACGCTGTGCGTAGATGCTAGTGTTGATGCCTTCGCTTTCTGGAAACGCTGCTCTTTAAAGTACATTCACATGCACCTCAAATGCAGCGTTTAGCTCTTGCCCGCTGCTTTCTTCCAAGTCTCTACGACTGGGACTAGCCTGTTGTTTATGTTGGCTCGGAAGTCTAGGGTCTTTGGCGGCAAAGCCGCTACTTTGCTGGCCACTGAGTCGTACATTGGGCCCCATTCTGCTTCCCATTTGCCTAGTGCGCCTCTGATTCTTTCGCCTATGATGGGTGCACCCTTTGTACGTGCTGCTTCCTTCCATTCTTCGTTGGTCATGCCAGCGATTGCCTTCTGTCTGCTCTTTGCACTTACGGCTTTAGAAACTGCGTCTGCGTAGTTCTTCTCTGCCACTTCGCTCTTGGCTGGTGTTAGCCAGTCTGCTTTCGCTACGCCTGCCTCATATCTTGATGGTATGTATGCAACTGCTGCTTCGAAGTTTGCTCGTGCTTCTGCTTTTGTTTTGAGAACCATCTCTTCTCTCTCCTTTTCAGGCAAGAGGATGATAGGTTAAGGACTCTTATAACATTTCTGTTTATGGCTGTATTACTGTCTTACTGTCTTGCTCTTTCTTAACATCATATTCGTCGCCTGGGCCCTCTGGCGGCAGAGCTGGCGCCTCTTTATCCTTTTCTGCTTCTGCTAGGATTGCGGATTCTGGCTCCCTTTCTTTTATCCATTGTAGGTCTATTATTGCGCCTACTTTTGTTTTTATTATCTTGCGCTCGAAGAAGTTTTCGCCTGTTACGTGGTCGTATTGTTTGTCATATACACCTAGTTCCAGCTCGTCTAGTATCCAGTGTGTATCTAGCAGCACACCTAGATAGCGCTTGTAGTTGCGCTGTGTTATGCCTATTTGCTGGCCTGTTCTTGCTACGTAATATTTGACTTCGCTGGGAATCCAGCCCCAGATGTTTCGCCACATTTGCACTTCTTCTCTTAGGTCTGCGAGGCGCATTTTTGAGACATCTGGCATGGGCCCCTTAAGCAGGTAAACTTCGGGACTTGCCAAGCTCATCACCTCCAGTGGAAAGGGGGGGGTCGTCCCTTTTAAGGGTTTTACCTCTCTGTGAAGGTTATGCAATATGTATTACTATCTTACTGTATTACGTTCTAGTTTTGGATGGATACGATGCTAGATGCACAGCTTGGCCTGCTGGTTTTATAATCTTATGCTTTTGGTATAGATTATTAATATTGTTTCAGAATTTAACCGTTATGGTACTATAATATAGTTTTTAAAACTGTATCAGTAGCTCAATAATGTTTATATACCACGATGCTATAATGATAGCTTAAAAATGTGGAGGGTGAGATGATGAGGATGGTGTTGCGGAACGTGATGGAAAACAAAGAATTTGAGTTAGCAGCAGGTAGTCAAGTATCAATCGAGGGACACATAGCTATCAACATTCAAGACAAAGATGTTAAAATTAGGTACTGCTGGCCAAGCGACATCAAAGAAATTAAATATATTGATACTGAACATAAAGACCAAAAAATTGAGGTGCCCTAATGAGCAACAAAAAGCCAGAATTAGT
>Ga0315310_10000903_pt1 | contig 18690 bp, 8 predicted proteins | sample TDP5_MG_FD_203630 | JGI IMG/M metagenome (GOLD analysis project Ga0315310, IMG submission 203630) | Freshwater sediment microbial communities from Lake Towuti, South Sulawesi, Indonesia - TDP5 | ecosystem: Environmental > Aquatic > Freshwater > Lake > Sediment | place: Indonesia: South Sulawesi... | reverse complement strand
CATCACCAAAAGCTAAAGGCTCATCTGTCACCGAAACCGATGCGCTCACCAGCACTGTCACGCTCATTCCACAGGTGTCTGAACTCGCCCCCTCCGCCTGCGATATAACCCCCACAATCGCTAAAAACGCCAAAATCAGTATCAGCTTCTTCATCTATATCACCCCCTTCCTTTTATAGATTTCACCTTCTTTCGCTTCAATCCGTCACCTGTTCCGATTCATTCATCGGAACGGCGCTAGCCCGTCCTTCCTTTCAGTCCTTTGCCTTTGTAGTCACATAGAGCCTACCATAGACTTTCCCTTTAATTTCTTGTCCTAAGTTCTCCAAAACGAGTACAAACATATATCTCTTTCCGAAAAACTCATCTTGCTCTGGGAATTTCAAAAACATCTTTACCTTCTTTATAGAATCCGGTGGGACAACGAATTCAGTCTCATTAAAGGTCAAAAAAGAAGGGTCCGGAGCATCTTCATAACCTGCCTTCAAATTCACGCCCGCTTCTCTAACTGTTATGCATTTCAAAAGAAATTTCAACTCTTGGTCGTTAGGGTTGACTACCTTAAGCAGGCTTCCCGTTTCCTTCGAAACGTCAATGAGACTCCCGAGTTTAGCTTGCTTCAAAAATATTTCCCAAGGAAGAAGACTGAAATTCAAATTGGCAACGGGCTCCATTTTCGCCGGTACCTTTTCCCCTCGTAACATCATCATTCCTTCCTTAGAGATAGTATTAAGGAGAAAGCGGCTTAATACGGCTACATTGATGTTACTTCCCCCCTGAATAATACGCGACCAGATATAGAACTGATACTTCTTCCCATAATGTTCCTCTTTTTCCGGAATCTCTATGACTACATCAGTCACTCCATCGGCCCCTGGTTCCAGAATGAAGAGGTCTCGAGATAACTTTACCCACGAGGCATCGGGAAGTGGCTCATATCCGGGTCTCAAGTCAGCATCGACCTTGCGTGGAACTAAGATTTCCAATTTTATCTCTGCACGAAAAGCGCTTTTATTAGTTATTTTAAATGGCATGTTTAACGCCTGGACAATGCTGAAACTTGTGCCTAAACGAACGTTCTCTAGCATTACTTCTCCCATGTACGTAGATAACCCACCGCCTACACCAAGATTACCCAATGTTACCAATAAAGTCGCTGCCAAAATAGCGGAAGTCAACTTTTTCATTTTCTCTTACCTCCTTTGAATCAAAGATTTTGCCATTCCTAATCATTCTTTCCCTGAGCGTTCTTCCACGAAATTTTCGTTCATTTCAATATTCCTCCTCGCCTCTTCAAAATTTGGGTCTAATTCTAGTGCATCTTGCCAATATCCAATCGCCTTTCTTATTTCTCCTTCCTGGGCATACAGGTTCCCAAGGTTCAGGTATATCAGTGGTGCATAAGGATTGACCCGCAAGGCCTTACCGTAGCTCTGTAATGCCTCTTCTTTCTTACCCAGAAGATAAAGTGTGGTTCCCAAATTTATGTAGGGTTCCAGGAAGTATGGCGCCATCTGTATAGATAGCTGAAAAGAGTCTCGAGCGAGCTGATAGTATTTCTCATCGGATAGTTGTTCTGCCATGTAAACATACCCTACACCCAGGCCGTTGTGACTCAGTGCATCTTGGGGAACAAGCTCCAGATGTCTCTTATACATAGCCACCGATTTCTCGAGAAGTCCTATCCTTTGCATCCTGTCCGGAATTACCAGTGCTACGTCCTGATAAATTTTCGCGAGGTTTTGATAATAAGTCTGTTCCCAAGGGTTAATTTTTACAGCTTTCTGATATTCTGAAATCGCCACATCATATCGTTTCTTTGCCTCGAAAAATAAGCCTTTTGGAAAGTGCGCGTCGCCAAAATAAATTCTCAGAAAGGTCACAATCAGAAAGAGATTGAGAACAAAGAGGATTGAATAAATTGTCCATTTCGTCCATCGGGAGATACAAATACTGAGCGCCTTTTTTCCTCCACTCTTAGTCCACAAAATAGTTGTGAACCCCAAAAATAGCCAGAAAAGGGTTGCTGTAGTCACTGTATGGAAACTGAAAAGATTATTAACTAATACAGCACCTACGGAGGCCGTCATCCCAGCTACAATCGGGTCTTTCCGCAAATCAGGAAATTTTGTGACCATTCTGAAATAATTTAGGAGAAGCCACAGATATGAAAGTAATCCTGCTATCCCCAAAGTGGCGGCTACTTGTAAAACTTCATTGTGGGCATAGGCAGGATTGGCTAGAGCTATGCCAGCGAGGCGAGAAAAGCCAGGAAGCTCATAACGCCTGAAGTTGATGGTAAGCGTATCCGGCCCCATTCCTAAGAGTGGGCGTTCCTTAACCATACATAAAGCACTTTTCCATCCTGATATACGAGAAGCAGCATCTGTCTCGTTTAAATCGATAATGGAAAGTAACCTTTCAGCAGTCTTGGAGATGAAACCGCGAGTCTCTAAGGGCTCCAGGTTTCTTAAAGCTAATCTCCTCATCTCTATCGCTTTGAACAAAAAGATGAACGAAATCGCAAGGAATAAAACTAAGATGGTCAATTTGAAAATTTTTTTCATCTTCCCCAGTTGTCTTCTCCATAAGACCGCAAGAATTGCTAATCCAGAAAATAGCCCAACCCAGCTCGCTCGTGAATAAGTAAAGTTTAAACAGATTAACTGGAGACAAAGAAGAGCAACTAATAAACCCGTGTTCAAGGATAATCTATTTTCATTCTGCCTTCTCCGTTCGAGTAGGATCGCAATAGTTAATGGAATTGCCATAATCAGAAAACCAGCCAAGAAGTTAGGATTTCCCATAGTCGACCATATCCTTTCCTTAGAAGAAATCTGCCAGTTGACAAGTTCCATGCCGAAATGCTGGAGGAGACCGTACACACAAGTAGCCCCGCTTGCAGTTATGAAAGCCAGAATAATGTTACGGACTTCAAAAACATCTAAATTGGCGATGACAAGAAGGTACAAAACGCCATAATTGATCGTCGCCCATAGACCTTCCATGTGGTACATATATTGGCCAAAGAAACTGAAGTAAGGGTTGGTAGAAAAGACGGTTGCAATAAAAGTCACAAAAATGAATATTAAGACCGGTAGATTCAAAGGTGATTTCCTCCAGGTAAATTTTCCGTTCTCGGCCGTTTTCACTATCCAGCTGGTTAACATTATTAAAGTTATAATGCGAAGCAGTGTGACTTTAGGCAACGCAAATGCATCGAGAAATTTAGGATTAAAAGCAAGAGGCAAAGAAATAACTAAAATTACCACTCCCCAATAGATTGCTTGATTACACCAATCTATGACTTTTGTTCTAATCTTGAGTCTTTCTTCGGAAGCATTTCCTTTCTTCAATTGCGGATTAATCTCTCTTCGTCCAACTTCCATTTTTTCCTCCTATTGTTGAATTGCTGTTACAGTTACTGTTAAGAACTGTTGACTCGTTATAGTTGTTCCAGAAGGAGCATCAAAACGGAACCACAAATAACGTATTCCACTTACCGTGACATTGTAACCTTTCACTTCCGCGCCCTCCGTTGAGATAGCAAAATTGGTGCTCGTGGCTGTGTCATTGCTGGTAGACCGCACTATATCACCATCGCCTGTATCGGGAGGATTGTCATTGAAATGAGTTGTACTCAGAGGGCTTTGTGTGGTAAATAAACCGAGTATCTTTGCTTCTTCCCACCCCGGCGCTCCTGAGACATTCTTTGCCGTCCACCCTGTGGGAACATCAGTCAAACGCAATTGATATTTCTGGCTTATATTTCCAGTATTCGTTACTGTAAATCCGTCAGATAACACAGCCGATTGGTTAGCCGGCACTTCTCCAAAAGGACGGGTTGAGGGTTCAATAGTAATACTGAGGATGGGGTTGACCCAGACGGTGGCGCCATTGGAGAGGCCGGACCAGTTGGGGACTTCGTCGGCTGTCCAGATGCGGAAATAGTAGGTTGTGTCGCCAGTGAGACCGGTAATTGTATGGGAAACCTGAGTGTAGGGAGTTACGCTATTGGTAGGAATCTCCACATCATAGGTTGTTGTGCTCCAGGCGATAGAATAACTTGAATAATCAATTCTATATTTACTTCCATCAGGAAGTGTATTATTCCAGCCATCATCACCGGGGGTACTCCAGTAGAGGGTTACGTGGCCTGTTACGCTATCACATTCTCCGCTTAAATCAGTTATCGCTGCCGGAGCTGTGGTGTCACCACTGGGGAATGTCCAGTTATGATTATTGCCAGAATCAGTAGAACCGTAAGCGATAATGGTACTCCCACCAGAAGCGTTAGAATCCTGGACATTCACATTGGAAACATCCTGGGTGCCTGAGCCTGAAAGGTTCAAATACCATGTAGCTCCCTGCAAGGTGGAGCGCAGGATAATGTTTTCAAAATTAAGATGGTTAGTTACATTGATAGCAGTACCTGATGAGACCTTAACATTTTTGTTGGTTGCAGTAGAAATAAGAACATAGAATGTGGTGGGACCTGTAAGGGTTGATGTGCTTAAAGCATTGTCAAAGCTAACAGTGGAGGTGCCGGGTGTGATAACAGCATCGGTGGCATCCCAATTTCCAGCGACCGATATATTTGCTGAGCCAAGGTTTAAATAGCCTTTGGTGCCTCCTACTCCCTGGTCTACAGAAACATTTCCAGAAATGTCATGAGTACCTGTGCTAAAGAGAATCTTTGCATAATAATCGTCATAATAAGTTGCAGATTGAGCATACCCTAACTTTAAATAGCCATTAACCGTTAAATTATAGCCATTAGTATCTAACACCTGTGCTTCTGCTTCTGTGTCAGAATTCCAACTACCATATATTTCTAAATTTCCTGTTGTCCAGTTTCCTGTCATCTGAATGGTGGAAGTATTACCAGCTCGAATTACTACTTTAACAGGTGTGCTAAAAGCTTTTTGTGTGTGTGTCGTGCTACCCATTGGGGTAATCCATATTTCGCCACCTGTTATACTTGAACCAGAACCCATGTCTATAAAATCATTGAGAAACGGAGACGCAATACCTATATAGGCCCCCCCGGCCCCTTTTAACACAGCATTTGTTCCAAGCACGATTTTTTTGGTAGTCAGCCACCCAGTTCTGGTAGAAGTAACACCATCGGCAATTTGGAATAAATTAAATTTATTCTTATCATACCCAGTCTTAACATTTCCGTTTGCACCTTGAATCCATGTCCCTGTTGAGGCAAGAACGTTTGCAATATCGGCAATGTCAATATTGCCGTTTACAGTTACAGTCTTATAATAATTATCCATAAGTTTTCCATCGACTACTTGCAAGCTTGTGCAGGTTAGGTCATCCTGTAGCTTCCAGATACCATTGCCATTACCAGAGTCGAAGACCACGCGGGCAAAGGAAGAGCCACCCGTGGTTATGGTCATAGTTGAGGCATTGGAATTGAAGGTAACAGTGGAAGTACCGCAATTGAATAGCGCATCTTCTGCTACTGACCAATTGCCTCCTACTGTAAGAAGGGTTGAGCCTGCATTGAATGTCCCTGTTGATAAATTGACATCTCCTGTTACCGTTAGGTTTCCACTGGCTGTTATTGTTATTGTTGAACCTGCCATTACCGAGAAACTTGCTACTGTTGTTGAAACGTCTATTGTACAGGGTTTATTTGAGGTATTGTCAAACACAACATCATCATTTTCTCCTGGCACTATATCTCCACTCCAGTTTGCTGCTGTTGACCAGTTGTTATCTCCTCCTCCTCCATCCCAGACAAACGTTAGCGGTACCCAGACGGTGGCGCCGTTGGAGAGTCCTGACCAGTTGGGAACTTCATCTGCTGTCCAGATGCGGAAGTAGTAGGTGGAATTGCATGTGAGATCAGTAATTGTATGCGAAACCTGAGTGTAAGGAGCTACGCTATGGGTGGGAATCTCCACATCATAGGTCGTTGTGCTCCACTGGATAAAATAGGTTGAATAGTCAATTATATATTTACTTCCTTCAGGAAGAGTATTGTTCCATCCATCATCTCCAGGCGTGGACCAGGAAAGAGTCACATCGCCTGTCTGGCTATCGCATAATCCAGTTAAATCAGTTATTGCTGCCGGAGCGGTCTGGTCAAGTACAGCCCAGATTATCTTATTATTGGGGTCGTAATCGTAGTCTTCGCCTCCACGCACGCCTCCGTAACTGGCTATGTACCAGCTTAAATTGCTATCATTCCCTGTTACATAAATATTGTATGGACTTACACTGCCTGTATCATCAAAGGTTAAGTTATAGAATGTGGCGCTGGAGGTTAAACTGTTGCAGGTGATATATGTGGTGGTGGTAGCACTTTGAGCGTAGTCAAATGTGCCAGAGGATATGGTAACGCTACAGGAGCTATGAAATTGCACTCCATCCTTGTCCACATTCTGGAATTCGAACCATTCGGCAGTAAATGTGGAAGAACCTGTGGAAATTAGTGTATAGTAAGTTGTGCCACTAATCCTATCGACTAATGTGGGATAGGTTTGAGTTCCCACCAGTTCCAGAGTCCCACCAGTGTCAACAGTTAGTTTAGATTTTCCGCCGTTCAGAGCACTGGCACAGGGGCCAAATTTAACATCCTTCTGGAAATCTGCATCGTTGGACGCAGCGATGGTGACAAAATCTACTTTATCGCCACTCTGTGGTGAGGACTCAGTGAAGTCAAAGGTGAATTCTCCACCAGTAGTTGACCAATCATTCTGATTGCCGGTGAATGTGCCCAGAGCTACAGAATATGAGCCTTCCACGTGCCAGTCAGTCCCATCATAAGTGATGGTTATAAGTTCGGTCTTGCAGTTACTGTCTGAAGTCTTAACATCAGAGGCTGAACTTGACCCCTTCATTGTCTTTGGCGCAGTGCAAGTGGAGGAGTAAAGCTGGTAGGCATAGCTATATCTCTTTGTCCCGGAATCTATCTTATAATCTCCCCAGATTTTCACCGTGCCAGTGGAATCGTCCTGATTGTAGGATACAAGATAAGAATTTGCAGTATTAATGCCAGAAGTGGCTACCTTCGTTGAAGAGTAAAGTTCACAATCCTTTAATATTAATGTTGATACAGAACCACCATTATAACCGATGTCTCCCGAGGTGTTATTCCCATCTTTTCCTAATTGGCAATCTATGACTGAATTGTTAGTAGCTCCGTTCGCATAAATGCCATAAGCATTCTTGTAACAACTGTTATTGCTTAGAGTGTTGTTGGAACCGCCGTCAAGGTAAATGCCATAAGAAGAATTTGAGTAACAAGTGTTATTGGTTAGAGTGTTGTTGTTGGCACTGGTGGTACTCGTCCTAAGGGAAATGCCATAAGAATTTGAGTAACAACCGTTATTCGTCAGAGTGTTGTTGGAACTAGACTCAACGGAAATGCCATAAGAATTTGAGTAGCAACTGTTATTGGTTAAGGTGTTGTAGGAACTTAAGTAAAAACGAATGCCGTGAGAATTTGAGTAACAACTGTTATTGGTTAGGGTGTTGTTGGAACTGGAGTAAAGGGTAATGCCATAATATCCATGATGAATGCTGGAATAGTTTATCTTTCCCCTGGTTCCTGAGCCAGCAAAGGTTATCCCATACTTTCCAGTATTATTTGAACCCAGATAACTCGCCTCTACCCATTCCATATTGAAGTTTGCCTCTGTTGTAGATAGATTCTGGATATATGATTTAGGCGTCCCTGTTGAGGTTATCACGCAGTTTCTGGTTATATTTACCACCTCTGAACCTGCAGGCTTATTTTCTGGAAAATTATCCTGTAAGGTTATGGTCGTCCCGCTTATACCCGTTATCTCGCTTTCGTATACTGTTTTGAGGGATGTGCCGGGACCTACGGTCACACTATCCCCTACCTTCCATCCCGTGGCATCAGTGGTTACCATCTGGTTCTGTCCAGAATTCGCCTGCTGGGCTAACGTTGTCTTCCAGTAAGTCATACTTGAACCACGAACATCAAATGTGCCTCCATTTTCCACCTTTATCCCGTACTGGCCATCGCTGGCACATTTTATCTTTACTATGCTGGCAAATCCCGTATTGGGCTCCATCAGAAATTTACCACCAGACTGTATGATTATATTCCCCTGGACTATCAAGGTATTTGTATCTACCGCCTGCTCAAAGTCCAGTGTCCCCCCGCTCTTGATAGTTATACTGGAACAGGTAACATCAGTCGAATTCTCGTCATAAGTCACTGTATCATAAATCTCTACCCTACCCCAGCTCAACGGCGCTACCCCCTGATCCCAGGTTGATGTGGATGACCAAACACCATCCTGCACGCTCTTCCACAAATCTGTCAGAACATATCCTGTCGTTTTGTTTGATAACTCCGACCAGTTAGGAACTTCATCAGCAGTCTCGATATAGAAGTAATAAGTCGTCCCCATACTTAAACCAGTAATCGTCTTTGCCTCACTATTCCCCGGGTTGGTACTGGTAGTCCACTGGACTTCATAATCCATATCATCCCAGGTATCAGTAGAAACAGATGAATATTTAATGTGATACTGACCACCCTCGATTGGACCCGTGTTCCCATCATCTCCGGGCGCTGTCCAGGAAAGCTTTATCTCTCCCTGATTTGTCCCGGGAGTAGCTGCCAAATCGGTCACTGCTGATGGAGGAGCGGTTACCCAGAGAGTAGCGCCGTTGGAGAGCCCTGACCAGTTGGGAATTTCGTCTCGAGTCCAGATTTGGAAATACCAGGTTGTCTCCCCGGTGAGGCCAGTAATTGTATGAGAAACCTGCGTGTTGGGAGCTACCCCAGAGGTGGGAATCCACACCTCATAGTCGTCTTTATCCCATTGTTTAGAATAGGTTGAATAGTCTATTCTATATCCACTTCCGTCAGGGAGTGTATTGTTCCAGCCGTCATCTCCAGGGGTGGACCAGGAAAGGGTCACATCGCCTGTCGCGGTATCGCATAGCCCGGTTAAATCTGTTATCGCTGCTGGAGAAGTTGCATCCAGTGTCGTCTGTGCCCAAGCGGTGGCACCATTAGATAATCCGCTCCAGTTAGGAACTTCGTCTCTTGTCTTCATTGCAAAATAGTATGTCACCCCAGGAGTCAACCCGGTTAGAGTCATATTGTACTCAGCGAGCGCTGTTACTGGAGTGGGTATTGGAGAGAACTCACTTACTGATGAACACGCAGAAAAGGTAGTCGTGGATATGGCAGGTGACTGGTTAGCAACAGTTGAATACCTTATATCAAACTCACTTCCGCTATCAAAATCGTTGTTCCACCCATCATCACCCGGCGCTGTCCAGGAAAGATTGATCTGGCCTTGGTTCTGGCCAGTTAAGGCTGAAAGCGTGGTCACTGCTTCAGGCGAAAGAGCATCTGTAATAGTGGAAGTTCCCAGTTGGACAGGCCAGCTTGTAGCAGACACATAACTGCTGGAGGTAACATTAGAGGCCTGTAATATTTCAATTCCTATGGTTTCATTGTGGGAGGCAGTAGATTTCACATCCAGTACTACATGTGCATAACAGGTAGAACAAGCAACGAGATTGAAGCCGGAGAAAGATGCTGTGGAGGAGGCACCGCTAAACGCTGTCGTTGAGCCGAGTTGCGTCGTATCCGCACCTGATTCCCAATTGCCGTCTCCGTCGTCTTTGAATAGCTTCACATTTTCTAAATCGTTGGGCGCATTGCAGGTTCCATATTCAGTAAGAGTAATCTGAGAAACTGTCCCTGTACCGTCAAATTTAAATGTGCCCAGACAGTTTCCTGTACTCTGCGTATTTACATAACTTGGGGGAACAGTGGGCGAGCCTCCTGTATAATTGCTCAGGTTTGTTGTAGTGACCTGTTTCGTAAGACACAACTTTACTCCAGCAGCCAAGTCATCGGAGTTTGTCACATTATTCCAGTTTCCTATTGCCAGAACGTTAGTAGTTCCTTCACTTAAACTGCTCATATAGCTGGTAACATCAAAGGTGCCATAGGTATAATCGGGATTGTTATCGTTGTCCCCATCTGCAGTGTGAGTTGATGTGGCTACCAAATCCCAGATATCAGGTGCACTCACTGTCGGGGCATTGGGTGATTTATAAATCTGTTGTCCATTGAGCCAGACAATAACTGCATCATCATAATCAACCTGTAATTTCATATAACTATATGAAGATTTGTTGTAACAGGTGAAAGGAACTCTTATAAAAGTGCCATAAACACCATTCATATCATCTATCTCAGTATTCATCCAGGGCCATTTTGAAGTGGTATCATAACCGAGAGATAACTCCCCACTGCTCCAGCCGGTGGCAGTTGTTGTGCTGAACGCATTTTCCCACCATTTACTTTCATTGATACCTGTCCAATCAGGATTATTATAATCATCAGTAGTATAATCAATGTAATATGAGCATCTTGTCCCTGCTCTCTCTGCGGTATTTACCATTACCTGAGTTTCTAAATCTGACCTGGTTTTGGTAACCACTGTGGGAGAAGCCCAGCTGGGATCTTCCTTTACCGCTCTTATCTTGAGACCGTTTGTCTGGTCGGAATGGGCATAAAATATTGTGGCAAAATCTTCATAATCTTCTTCAGGTTCAGCCGTTCCTCCAGAACAACCGTCATTGCAGTCAAACACTCCATCGTGTTCAGTAAAATGGTAGTAATGCTCGTGACCTCCAAGAAAAGCAGTAACCCTTTCCGTCTTGAGCAGGTTCCAGAACCTGTTTCTATTATTCAGATGCCCATCTAACGAATCACCAACATGTCTTACTTCCGGGTAGGCAGGTTCATGACCTAATACAATTTTGTATGGCTGGGTACTACTTCTTAAGTCGTCCTTTAACCAGTCAAATAATTCATCCACCACATCGCCATCTGTTCCTGTATCACTGCTGCCATTGTAGTACTCATTCAGAACAACTATATGCATATCCTGCACATCATAGGAATAAGTAGTCTCTTCACAATTGGTGGGGCCTGAGCTGACATTCATACCATATCCCGAGAATTTATTTCTTATCACAGGCATATCATAGGAGTTATCAATTTCATGATTTCCTACACAGTAGAATACTGGTGTACTACTCACATCAGACACAGCATAAGCATCATCAAAAGACTGATAACCTGGCCGAGAGGTATAAGTCATATCACCAATCGTCTGGACAGCGTCCAGTGTCCAGCCAGTGTCCATCTGGTTATCTATCTGATTCAAGTCGTTGGTCAATTGACTTTCTCCATCTCCATAATATCTTGGGTGTCCATCAGAAACAAAGGCAACCGCTCCCTCTCCAGTATACTTGTATATCATCGTAGTACCCAGTTGAACGGGCCAGCTGGAAGCAGTTACACTCTTTGTAGCGCTAACATCAGAAGCCTGCGAGATTCTTATGCCTATTGTATTATTCTTGGAAGCTGTTGATTTTACATCTAAGACTACATGGACATATGTGGTTGTTCCTACTGCAAGACTGAGACCTGAAAATGTGGCTGTGGAAGCTGCTCCGCTAAATGTTGTTGTGGAGCCGAGTTGGGTGGTATCTATTGCTACTTCCCAATTACCATCTCCATCATCATCTTTAAATAGCTTTACATTTTCTAAATCATTGGGCGCACCGCAACTCCCGTATTCGGTGATAGTAATCTGGTTAATTGTGCCCGTACCGGCAAATTTAAATGTCCCGAGGCAGTTGCCTGTGCTGGGTGCAGTTACGCTGTATGGGGGAACGATGGGAGCTCCTCCGGTATAATTGCTCACAATGATAGGCACACTAACGAATACGGTGGCGCCATTGGAAAGGCCTGACCAGTTGGGGATTTCGTCTCGAGTCCAGATTTGGAAATACCAGGTCGTTTCCTCTTGAAGACCGGTAACTGTGTGAGAAACATCAGTGTAGGGAGCCACGCCAGAGGTGGGAATCCAGACCTCGTAGTCGTCTTTGTCCCATTGTTTAGTCACACTTGAATAGTCAATTCTATATCCACTTCCTGAAGGAAGGGTATTATTCCATCCATCATCTCCAGGAGTGGACCAAGAAAGGGTTACATCGCCTGTACTGCTATTACAGAGTCCCGTTAAGTCAGTTATTGCTGCTGGCGATGTAACATCCCCAACAATGTAGACCCAGACCGTAGCTCCGTTAGAAAGTCCGGACCAGTTGGAGGCTTCATCAGCTGTCCAGATTCGGAAATAATAGGTTGTGTCTTCGGTGAGGCTGGTAATGGTATGGGAAACCAAGGTATGAGGAGCTACGCTATTGGTGGGAATCTCAACATCATAGGTTGTCGTGCTCCAGGCGATAGAATAAGTTGAATAGTCAATCCTGTATTTACTTCCTTCCGGGAGGGTCCCCGTCCATCCGTCATCTCCTGGAGTGGACCAGGAGAGGGTTACATCGCCTGTCTGGTTATTACACAATCCAGTCAAATCGGTTATTGTTGCTGGCGATGTTTCATCAGTAATTACGTTGTAATCGAACTTTACCGTGTAAGGGTAGGGCGTCTCTTCCGTCCAGGCAAGAGGAATGTGTCCTGTGGAAGTGGGAGGAGTTGTAGAACGCTTATTCCTGGCATTATCACTGGTGACTGCAGTCCAGTTTTCATCCCAGGTAGACCCTATCCTCTTCTTGTATTTTATGTTGTAGGGATCATAAGAAGATTCGGTATCCTGGTAGTAGATAGAAGCAAAACACCACAGGTCTACATTATCCGTGGTTAAACTTGGATTCAGGTCATCTACACCGTCAGGAGAGTCTGAGATTGTCGTTGGAGCGGACCAGTTACTGCCATTATAGTATGAGTGTTTAATGTCACCATTGTAGCTCGCCACAAGATGGACTTCGCTTCCCTTCATAGTAACGGAGAAATCACCCATAGAGGTCACGATGTCAGAAATTTGGGCAGGGGGCGACCAGACACTGCCAGTCCAGTAGGACCACATTATTTTGTCCCCCCACTGCCACTCCTGGTAAACAATGAAGGGATTCCCATTACGAATGGTAAGTACGGGCGCACGAGCACCTATACCTCCACTCGCTGGCGAGTTAACTGTGGTGGTTGTTGATGAAGTTCCGAACTCATCGTCACTGCTTGAGTAGTTTGCCCTAACCTGGGCAGAAGAGGGATCGACCTTATATGAATAGGCAACCCATATCGTTCCGTCGCTCTGTCTTATGATAGACGGGTTCGCGGCGTCGTTTGCATTGACCACGTACCTCTGGCTGCCCACTGTCCATGTACTGCCAGCGACCGAGTATGTCAATTTCTTGAAACAGATGTCACCAACTGACCCATCATATTCCAAGTAGGTTACATAGATATTGTCATTTGTATCTATACAGATGTCGAAACTTGAGGAGTCAGTATTGTCAACCAGCGTAGAACCGCTTCCCCCCGCCAAATTTGTCCAGGAAGTTGCACCACTAATAAGTTTCTTGGCTTGAATTCCCGCCGGGTTTGTGCCACCCTGATACAGGGCAACAATTGTCCCATTACTACTTCTAACTACATGTCTATTCCTGGCATAACCTGTGGCATAATTGGTTGATACGGTGTCAATGTCAGCAGACCTTGCCAGAGAGACAATTCCGGCAACAATTATTAAAGCGATAGACAGTGTTAAAATTTTCTTCATTTTCCTTCTCTATTCCAAACGCAGACTGAAGTCTGCTACTCCAATCGAAAAAGGGGACAGGCTACTTTTTCTCAAACTAACTTCGTCACCCTGAAGGGCGACCGACCCTACGCTGGAGTCCTTGCGAAAGCAAGGTTATTCCTCCCTTTCAGAAGGATCCCCCGATAAATATCGGGGTCGGGCACCGTTTACCGTGCCGTGGACTACACTGCTTTCGCCCTGTGGTCTTCAAGAATTTTCCTGATTGTCTGTAAGGGCAGACATTGCCTTTCGATGCTCTTAATCATCCTTACCCTGTTCAGAGTATCTTCTTTGTCGTAAAGCCTCTGCCCGCCGGGCGTAGTGGCGGCTACTTCCAACAGGCCAAGTTTTGTGTAGTACCTTATAGTTGATGGTAATACACCTGCCAGTTTAGCCATATGGCCAATTTTTACTAAATCCTGTTGCGGTGGTTTCTTTCTAACCACTTCTCTTCACCCCCCGGTCCTATTTTCTGCTCTTAGTCTTCCTGACTAAATCTTCCTTGATTTGCTGTAAGGTTCTTCGCCTTTCCACTACTGGTTTTATTTTCCTTATGATACCTAAGGCTTCCTCTCTATCATAAAGCCTATAGCCTCCTTTTGTGCGGCTAATTACTGTCAAAAGTCCTATATCTGTGTAGTACCTTATTGTCGATAAGGGGACGCCTACTACTTTGGCTATCTCGCCAATTCTAAGCAGATTCTTATTCGTTTCCTTCCCAGACATATTTTCACCCCCTCAGAAATTCAGTTATAATCAATCTATTGCCTCAGTCCCGATAAATCAGGACTTCAGTTCGTTCGCAATCAGAGGATAATGAATTGTAGGCCCGGATTCAATCTATTCAAATCCTACGCTTCGCTGTTACAAATTAGTCTTTCTGCCCTTATTGATTTCGCTTTTCTAGCTCTTCTCTAATCTCAGAAAGCGTCCATTTGCGACCGTTAATGGTCTTGATGGTGTACATTCTTTCTAACGTGTCTTCTCTGTCATAGAGCCGATAACCCCCGGGAGTGTTCGCTACCACTCTCAAAAGCCCCATGTCGGTGTAATACCTGATTGTGGAAACCAACACTCCGGCCTCTCTGGCAATCTCCCCAATCTTGAGGAGACCATTGGCTAATCTCATTCTCCTGGTCATCTCTTTTCACCCCTTTCAATCACGGGTTCAATGAATTGAACCCCTAGAATACAAGTTAAAGTGAACTGCTTACTTTTCGCTATTAGCAAAAAAAATCCGAGCCACCGAAAAGCCAGGGTTCAATCCCCTGGCTACGCGAGCTTTCGGCAGCTCGGATCAATCATTCTCTGGGCCTCCCCCCGACCCCCTCGAACCGCTGCAGGAACTTCAGGAGGCCCCAGAATAGAAAATTTTCTTCTTTCCCGAAAAGAATTCTCCCCCCATATAGCGATAAACTTATGCCCCGTGCAAGGCACGAATGGGCATCGCCGGCAGGACATACCTATTTTTTCCTTTCAAAGGGAATAGGTTCGGGATGCCATCAGGGTGGACTCAAGGTCCCACAAATTTATGGGACCTTTTTCTAGGCATAAGTATACCACCAAATAGTGCTTTTGTCAAGTAGTTTCTCAAGTGAGCAGTTTACTTTATCTTTTCCTTGAGTACGAGTAAGGTACTATACCTATTTCTGAGACAGCAATTCCTAAAGTTCGATTATCCTTTGCTCGAAGGTCAAACTTTGGTATGAAGGTTTCATTAGATTTGATTGTTACTTTGAGGACTTGGGCCTGGTTGAGGAAATTGAAGTGCAACCATTGCCACTCTCCTGGCTTGACCAGGAATCCCCCAACTCTCTTGCCGTTTATCCAAACGGTTCCTTCGGTCCAGAAAGAAGAATAAGCCTCTATTTCTAAGGTTTCTTCTTTTCTACCCGGAATTGAATTTTTCAAAAAGACTATTGCATAGTTTGTGGTCCAGCGATTGTTTCTTTCCAACCATGTCTCCAGGTCATACCAGCCAAATCCGAGGTGTCTGGTATCGTTTTCTCCCATTTTTACCCAGGAATCGAGATCGCTTCCATCCACTGATTCTTCGCTTTTCACATCATAATTTGGCAATGGCGCATCTATTATTCTTTCCAGTCCTTCCACTGTAAGAATGGCTGGCTTATCTCTAACTACTCTTTTCATCTGAACCTTTACTCTTCTTATCAAGGTGTCTGGTAGCATAATCAGATTCCAGATTAGTGCCTTCAGTCTGTAATAAGCCAATTTAAGTCTCTTTCCTCTGAGATGAATATATATTGACTTAATGTCAGTATATAGACTTTTTGGTAACATCCAGAGTAATGTTAATAGCGGCATATTCTTCAGCATCATCCTTAAGCGATTCCGATGGTCAATATACTCATTAAAGATATCTTTTCGGAATGGCCTATATCTATGGTAGACTATTGCCTGGGAAACGAAATTGACTTTGTACCCGACCAGCCAGGTGCGTATGCTGAAATCGAGGTCCTCGTAGTAGGCGAAATAGAATTTATCAAAATAGCCTACCCTTTCAAATAGATTCCTGCGAATAAACATAGCGGCTCCGCAAGCACCTATAATCTGCTTCTCCTTATCGTATTGCCCGCTATCAAGTTCCCACGCCCCCCTATCCCTTCCCTGTAATATTTCATTGGCAATAATTCCTGTGCTATTGATTACAGATGGCTCATTAAACATCAGCATCTTGGGCATACATATGCCAATATTATCATCCTTTTCCATAACCGCCACTAATTTGTCAACACATTCTGGCTCCACTTTCGTATCGGGATTAAGCAAGAATATATAGTTGCCCTTTGCTGCCAGCTTGATGGCTCTATTATTTCCTTCAGCAAAACCATAATTCTTGTCAAATTTTAATACCTTAACCGAAGGAAACCTCTTTTGAACAAAATCGGGGCTGCCATCAGTTGAATTATTGTCAGCGAGGATAATTTCAAGGTGAGGGTATCCCAAATTCATAACCGATTTCAAACAATCTTCCAAATGTTCCAGATGATTTCTGGTGACAATGATTATAGTAACTAAAGAATCGGTAGATTTATTTTCCATTTGAATTTAATAGCCCTATCAGGGAGTCAGTACATGAATTGGAGCATCTATCTACGCAATGCTTTCGACATGGAATAAACTTTCCTCATCGGAAGGACCGAGGATAAAACAACGCTTGCAGCAGTCAAAGGGATTGTCGGTGCTTAGCCTTCTTCTCATCTCCTGATAAAGTTCATTATTCCAAATTTGCCGAAATGGCTTTTCTTTAACATTGCCCATTATTGGCGGGCCAACAGCACAACACGGTATAACATTTCCAGTCCACTCGATATAAGCCCGTTTCCATAAGAATGGACAGGTTCTAGATTTACTTCCTGAGCTATTCTTTGACCTCTTGACCGGCACAGCACCAGCAGTGTTAAATAATGGAGGAATATTCAAGCATACATTTAACTCATCGGCTTTCTTTTGGGCAGCCCGCATATAATAGTTGGCAAGTTCCTTATTATGAACGAGGGATTCGTTCTTAATCTCTTCATGGAAAACAGTTACATGAGAACAATCTACAGAATCCACTCTAAGTTCTTTAGCCAGCTCTATTAACTTTGGTAATTCCTTAATATTTCGCTTCATCAACACAACTGCGAAATGCAATCTGGCCTTATCCGTAGCATAAACCTTTTCTCTAAGTCGATTAAATCTTCTGATATTTTCTATCACCTGCTCAAATTTTGCGCCAATTCTAATAGACTCGTAAGTTGCCTTTGTAGCTCCGTCAATTGATACATGTAACCAACCAAGAACCTGTAAGAGTTCTTTTATCAAGTAATCGCTGTTGAGCAGAGTAGCATTGGTAACCAAATCTACTTTCACAGAGTATTTCTTCATAATTCTCAATTGCTCTCTAATGTTAAAAGACATAAGCGGTTCCCCTGCTGTAGCTAACTGTACCAATTTCGCATAAGGGAAAGTCTCAGCAGCTACCTGCTCATAAATTTTGAAATCATAGCGAAGTGCATTGATTTCTTTTTGAAGATATTTTCCACGTATGCACATTATACAACGTAAATTGCACTGTGTATCCATGTTCATGGCTATAAACGTAGGCATTGACCTGGCTATAGGAGAATGTCTCTCTTGTCCTTCTTCTGCTAACGCTTCGTTATCAATTTTGAGTTTCGCAAAATCGCTCTTTATAAGAATACCCGTTCTATGAAGAATATAGTTATTAGTTATGGGATGCCCAAAGTTATTTACTCTGCGATATATGAAGTATACTATGCTAAAGAGTAACGGAACCTTTCTTATAGTCCTTTTTGCCAGGTTTTTCAGATAGATTCTGTCTATTTCCAAAACGCCAAAATCACCTGATAACTTCCAATTCCTCTTACCAGCGCTCCGTTTCCTACTACCTCTGGATACGGTTAGATTAAGATTCTCTCTGAAGCGCTGGGCAATAGCATCTGACGTATATTTAACACAAGCCTTCTTTTTGCCATTTTTAGCCAGCTTTCTTCTCAGGTTTTCAGAGGTGAGAAGTCTCATTATGGCACTCGCCAATTGCCGGTGGTTGCCATACTCCACCAATAAGCCGTCTTTCCCATTCTCAATAAGAGAAGCCACCGCGCCTATTCGGCATCCAATAACCGATTTGCCTGACGCCCAGGCTTCAAGATAGGCTATTCCGAAAGATTCTACTTTTGATGGCATGGCAAATATGTCCGAGCAAGCAAAAAGGTCTGACTTTTCACTATCTGCGAAATTATCTATTAGAATAATTTTCTTTCTCCTATTAGAATCTAATGAGCGTATCTTCCTATCTATCTCTTTGAAATAGCGTGTCCTTGTGCCTGCCAGTACCAGCTTAGCTTGAGGAAATTTTCTCCACACTATTCCCATAGAATCGACCAGTGTATCAATCCCTTTTCCCCTCTCCTTTCTTCCCACAAACAAAATCACAGGCGAATTACCAATATGGTATTTTCTTCTGAACCTTTCTGGATTCGACTTGTTGAAATCTTGCGGGTTAACTCCATCGCCTAATGTGGATATG
>Ga0315310_10000902_pt1 | contig 18715 bp, 27 predicted proteins | sample TDP5_MG_FD_203630 | JGI IMG/M metagenome (GOLD analysis project Ga0315310, IMG submission 203630) | Freshwater sediment microbial communities from Lake Towuti, South Sulawesi, Indonesia - TDP5 | ecosystem: Environmental > Aquatic > Freshwater > Lake > Sediment | place: Indonesia: South Sulawesi... | reverse complement strand
ATAAGCGGAAGAATAAACTTTTCCTAAATCTATCTTGTCTGATGTCATCAGCACAGGTTTACCTTTCCAAGATTTTCCCAGTTTTGCCCTAATTGCCTAACCCAGTATATACCTTTACTAAAATACTCATCAAAATATACTGGCCTTTTTAATAGACAGACAGTACATCCAAAATAAAAGCGGATAAAAGATTTAAGAGAAATCCCCCTCAAGAAAAGAAAAGTAGAGTTTTTCAGCTCTATCTGCCACAACGTCCCAAGTATAATTCTTCTCTATAATTTTTCTTGCCGTACTTCCCATCTTATACCTGAGGTGCTTGTCAGATAGAAGCGTAATTATTGCTTTAGCCATACTTGAAGGCGACTTCACAGGAACTAAAAATCCGGTATTTCCCTGCTCAACTATATCTACTGTGCCTGGGACAGAGGTGCCAACAACTGGTAAATTACATGCCATTGCCTCTAACACAGTTGTTGGCAAGCCCTCGTGATATGATGGAATTACATAAATGACAGCGTCTTGGTAAAACCGAACAAGACTTTTATGACCTCTGTAACCCACGCAAAGGAACCTGGAACCTAAACCTTTTCTATATGCCATTCTAATTAGGCTACTTCGAAAAGGACCATCACCTACAATAACGAAGCGGACATCCACATGTTCCTTACACACGATTTCTGCACACTCTAATAGGTCAAATAGCCCCTTTCCTGGGGCCATACGAGTCACGCATAGAATGTTCTTAGATTTATGTTTGTTATTTGACGTAAAAAGACGATCATCAACGCCATTCCCTAACACAAATACATCGTCCACATTCACACCGTACTCTTGGAGTTGGAGCGCAACTGATCTCGACACCGCTGTTATCAAATCCGATCTACTCAGCAAATGTTTCTCCAAACTAAGGCAGACAGGTTCTAGGATCTTAAGTAATAGAGATCGAAAGTCTCTCACTTCAGTTAACCTAACATCGGACTTCATCGCCGAGTGTATAGTTGTTATAAGCGGTAAAGAAGTTTTCACCACAGGAATAAGTGCGGAGTGAGCATGGATAAGATCAAACTGGTTCCGTAAACTGTTGATAAGATTATTAACAAAGATTCCATGCAAATGTACATGAAACGGGTAAAGTGGAGCAAACCATGCCTTAATAACTCTTATCTCGTCTACATTTTCCTGTATATATCCGCGGCTTCCGCCCCTTGTTATTATGGTTACATCATGTCCTCTTCTAACCAATGTTTTAGATAAGTAATAGACGTAATTGGCAAGTCCGCTTGGCTTAGGAAAAAACTCCGGAGAAACCATGCATATTCTCATGTATCTAATCAACCATTCGATGATGTAAGTTTTTCTAAAGAGGAAACAGCATCACCTTCAGTTCCATGCAATAAAGCGAACATTTTTTGGGATATTTGCCTCCAAGTGGGCCATAATTCAATCTTACATAGAGCATTATGCTGCATCTTGCGGATTAACGCTGGATTTTCATATAATTGAACTATACATTCAGCTAAGCCTTTAATGTCATTAGGTTTGATAATTACTCCACATCCATCCTCCAAGAATTCAGGTATACCATCAACTTTCGTAGAAATTATCGGTTTACCCATCCACATAGCTTCGAGTATTGAAATCGGCGCCTCCGAAGGAACTATTTTGAACGGCAAAACTATAACGTCAGCCGTAGAAAGATATGACAAAAGAGATTTTCGCGATAAAAACTTTGGGACGACTTGAACGTTGTTTAATTTGGTCCTCTTGATGAGCCTCAAGAGCCTGATATGTTCAGTCATGATAAGGGGATCAGATTCTAACCTCGACAGAATTAGAAGCCTTGAAGGAATACGGGACGTAACAATTTTGAAGCTTCTTACTAGTATATCAACTCCTCTATACCTAAAAGGAGGGCCAAAATAAACAAGAGTAAAATCACTTTTAGCGTGGTCATTTTGCTCCATGATGTCTAGCGGTTTACCCTCTTCTCTGCCTGGAGGCAGGTAGACAATTTTAGATGGGTCAACAAGGCATCTTTCTAAGAATTCCTTGTTCCTCTTGCTGAGCACTATTATTTTTCTTACTGCAATCGAGTTAAAAGAGGCTCTTATCAAAGTTTTTGGAACAAAAAATCTCGCGAAATGTAAATAGAGCCCTCTAGGGTTGTAAATTATTGTCTTGAGCCCTATTCGTGTTAATTCAGAGATGCAATGAATCGGACCCGTAAGTACGATATAGATTGGTTTTTTTAAGTCATATAAGTTATTCAAATATAGGGTCCCTGTCAACGCACCAACCCATAAAATTACATCAGGGTTCTCCCTATACAAAACCTTCTTTAGGGTTTTATCTCCAAAGATGGAGATTGGACTAATACTGTTTACTTTGATTGTCCTAATGCCAATGTTTTCTTGAGGTCTTGTGTTAGAGATAACAAAGATTTCTATACCTAGCTCCGTTAAACCCTTTGCAACTTCGTATGCATATCGCGTAGGCTGCCTCCATATAGATGGTGTCCCGAAAAGAGGTGCAATTAGACAAACTTTCAGGGTGCGTCACTTATCCATTTTAGCAAGAAACCTTAGGTAATAGAGCCCATATATAAAAAGCCTAATGGAAAGTAAAAGCGGAATCAGGCCATTAGCGTAGTCCTCTTTAAAGCCATGAGCCATAGATTTGAGGGCAATAAGTACATGGTCGACAGCGCCTTCCATCATGATAAGTTGCGATGATTGCTGAACGGGGGAGAGACGAAATGTCATACATGCATAAAGTAGGTTTATTTTACTTCCTCTTTTTTCATAGTCGATCATAGTTGCTGATCTTATTATATCCTTTCTCGTAAACTCACGCAAACTCCTCATAGTATCATGAATTATGGGTTCGTCCCACTTCACTGCCTTATAGCCTTCTAGAACTATTCTAAAGCATAGGTCCATGTCCTCTCCGCCATGTAGTCTAGTATTGAAACCTCTAACTTCATCGATAGCTTTTCTAAGGATAAGTGAGTTGCCCCCAGGCAAGGCTCCTTGACGGTCAAATCTTGTTCGTGAAAAGTTGAGGTAGCATCTTGTTATTGCTGTGCTCCTTTTTGGCGCAATGTTATATGGCCAAACAATGCCAACTTGGTCATCCTCAATGAAGGGTTGGATGGCGTTAAAAAGCCAATTCTCATGTGGCAGGTATATATCTGAGTCGAAGATTCCGAGTATCTCGCCCTTTGAGGCCTGAACACCTTCTTGACGAAGGTAACCAACCGTACCCTTAGGTCTTTCGAGTATCACATCAGCATATTTAGAAGCTATGTTTAAAGTTTCATCTTTAGAGCCATTATCTACCACTATTACCTCTAACCTCGGATATCTCTGGCTAACGATAGAGTTAAGACATCTATCGATAGTCCTTGAACTATTTAGAGCTGGTATTATGAAAGATACCAAAGGCAGACTTTTCACATCCTTTTCGTTCCTTACAAAACTACAAAAGGCGTGCGCATCTTGATATGAAATATTCCCTTGATCTTAGGCGCATTCCAATTGTAATGTCTGTGAACAGTCGATACTTCTAGAAAGTCTCCCTAAGAAACTCTCGAAAACGCTGTATAATTAATCAGAAATTGATGAAAGTGATGAATCGGTCGCGTGAATAAGGCCAACTTTCACGATCCCTCCTTCACTAATACATATGCATTGCTAAACATTTTCTGCAGTTTTTTTTCAGGGTCATAAAGGATGATTAGTGGTTCATCTTGTCTTAACTTTGATGAGAGGGTTTTTAGGTTGTCAAACGTGCATATGTCTAATGGAAACTTTCGTAGAAATGTCCTCGTCCTTTCAAGAAATGTGAATATACATGCCTTAACTCCGTTAATTATGCCAGACTGTCTTATGATGTGTACATCCAGATCTGAAGACTCTTTTATCTCTCCCCTAGGTAAGCTACCGGATATCACAGCAGCAGAAAGATATCGCTCTTTTGGGATTCTTTGTTGAAGAGTAACTGCGTATTCAATGAAACGCTTACAATCCACTCTAGTTAGACCTAAATTCTTAAAGGTAACGAATACTTGACCATTAAATAACCAGTGAATAGTATGCGTGATGATAAGAGCTAGAAATAAACCCACATATACTCCTATGAAACTCACCATTAAAACGCTGAGTGCTAAGAAAGTTAGTATTTCCGAAATAACTGCGAAGGCTTTTTCAGTCCTATCCATTTGAAAAATGTTGGGACGAAAAGTCCATGATGCCCCGATAAGTATTAACTCCTTGATACTTTTCGGTAGAAACTTATTGTTAAAAACCTTTGTATGGAAACCACTAGGCTCCAAAGTAGCCCACCTGTGGAAGCAGGATCTCCATAATTTCATTATGAATTGAGCTTATCGGTTTATCGCTATTTATCGCAGTTATATTTAGCTTTGAAGCGATGATATCGTAAGCCCTAATTTTCAATTCTAAATCTTCATCCGCCTTTAAGTCGTCTCTTCTATGTCTCAAATCTTCCGCTCGAGCTTTTAACATGATAATTTTACCCTCCGGGATGAGTGTGACGAAGAAAACCCAAATAATATTATCGAATAAATCGAAGTTTTTCGTTGACACCATTAAATCCACTAGAGTGTCGGGGACAAACCTATCACATATAATGACCTTCCCTAGTAATATGGGAATCCGAACTTTCATCAATACCGAAAAAAACATATCCACTAAGAGTGTAAATTCGTAAAGAGTGGACATAGGCCTTGACTTATAGAACTCGTGACAAACAATTTTTCCTTTTTTCAACTCCTTAACTCTGCTCAGTTTAAAAATTCGAGCAAATGCAAGCGGCAGTAGCGAAATTTTGTGACTGTACCGAAGCCAAACATATTTTTGTTTGACGCCCGCCTTTTCAAGCTTCTTCTGCAGTAACTTTGCCTGTGTTGTTTTGCCGACGCCATCCGGTCCCGCAAAGCAAATAAAACTTGGAAGTTGTTTGAGATTCATCTTCCAGCGTCTTTTAACTGGGCGTATTCTCCAGCGTGTAGTTCATTGAAATAGTAAGACTCGGATTATGGTTCTCAAGTCTTTTAAGCCGACTTTGATGATGTTTCCTTTAGGATCACCATGAAAGCGCCTTCTTTCTAGGCTTGGAAACTCGCAAACCTTTAATCCGGACTTAAAAGCCTTAACGACAAATTCAACATCTGTATCAAAACCGTCAGACTCGGGTAGAAACCTTTGAAAGGCATCTTTCTTGAACCCGATATATCCGTAACATAAGTCAGTGTAGTCAGCTCCCCAAAAATTCACTATGAATAGTAGAAAAAGGTTTCCCATCTTCCTTAAAAGTGTCATATCGTAGGTTCCTCCTCCCTTGATGAACCTACTGCCCTTAACCAGATCATAACCTTGCTGGAGTTTTTCCAAAACAACCGGGATCTCTTCTGCCCTATGAGAAGCGTCAGCATCAATGACGATAATATAATCACAGGAAGATGAGTGCACGCCTTCTTTTATAGCGATGCCTTTACCCCGTCTTTTTTCGATGAGAATCTTCACCGGATACTTCTTGCAAACATTCACCGTATTATCAGTGGATCCACCGTCAACTATGATCACTTCTTTAAAGAAGTTTTTGTACTGCATCAATTTATCCAGAACATGGGTAATATTGTGTTCTTCATTGAGAGTTGGAATTAGTATTGTTATATCAGGATTATTAACAGATTTCTTAGAATCCGAGACTCTCTTCACGCTAATTTCCCCCTGCAAAATACGCTCTCCAGTAATCCAGGATATCTTGCAAAGATCTTTCAATAGGTATCTGCGGCAACCAGCCACATTCTCTTTTAATCTTCTCGTTTTCGCCAAGGATTATCGGCTCATCGCAAAAACGCATTTTTTGCGGATCAGGTTGAACCTCGATCTTCACCCTTGAAATCTCTAAAAATTTCTTTAAAATATCGACTATTTTATAGGCTTGACCTTTGCATAGGTTGTAGACATCGCCACACCTGCCTCTTATCGATAAGAGATATAAGGCTTCAATCATGTCTCTAACATCGGTTAAATCCCTTCTGGTTTCAAGGTTTCCCACGGACATTACTGGCTTCGATATGCCAGCCTCGATCTTTGCGATCTGCTCTGCAAAATCTGCGCAAACATCTCCCCTCTTTTTCGGTCCGATTGTGCCGAAGATTCTCGCTCTCACAGTCTTTAGCCCAAAGCTCTTATAATACTGGTAGCTAAGCAAATCCTGGGTCGCTTTACTTACAGCATATGGACTTAGCGGCTGTAGTGGGTCAGTCTCTTTTAAAGGAATACGTAAAAATGCTGTGTCACCATATTCTGAGCTAGAGCACGCCATAATGACTACTGGATTAACGTTTGATCTTTTAAGAGCCTCGAAAAGGTATATCGTCCCTAAAACGTTTGTTTCAAATGTAGTGATCGGATCTTCCCAAGAGAACACCACATAAGCTTGAGAAGCTAAATGGAAAACTACGTCAGGTTTGGATTCATGGATAATTTTTTCAACCAATCCTCTTTTTCTGATGTCGCACTCAATCAAGTGTAATTCATCTATTATATGTTTAATGTTCGCAATCTCGTTTTGCTCGTATTCAAGTATGGTACCATATACATCCATATCCTTCTTTAACAGATATTCTGCTAAGAAACTACCAATAAATCCTGAAATACCTGTTATTAATACTTTTACCAATTTATTAATGAGCCTTTTGATCCTTAGCTGAAAACTTTAAGATCTTTCCCAATTTATTCAAGCCAGATTTGGATTTTGAAGGATCCTTTAAACTCCGCCGGAAGATTCGATATACTTCCTTAGACCATCCAAAAAATTCGTACGGGGATCCCAATTTAATATCCTTTTTGCTTTTTCAATACTCACCAGAGTTCCCCTGAAATCGCCCGGTCTAGCTGGCTTATATTCGGTCTTAATCCTACCAAAGATCTCCTCAAGACTTTTGACTATCTGATTAATAGTAACAAACTCTCTTCCCGCCAAGTTAAAGGCTTCATTCTTTCCTTCATTTTTAAGGGCTGCCACATTACCCTCGGCTAAGTCTTCAACGTATATGAAGCACCTTCCTTGTTCTCCATCTCCAAAAATAGCGATCGGTTCTCTCCTCATCGCCTTTTGCACGAATGTAGCGATAGCCAAGTTTGGTCTCATTCTAGGACCATAGGGGATGCCGTACCTCAGAATTGTGTAGGGTAAACCGTAAAGTTTATGCCAGCAATATAGCAAATGTTCCTGCCCGATCTTAGTCTTTGTATAAATATGATCCGGCATAGGTATTGGGCAATCCTCATCAACCGTCCCCTTAGCATTTCCATAAACCCATATGGTTGACGCGAGAATTACATGTTCAACCTTTTTTTTAACAGTAACATTTAATAATTTTATCAAACCGTTTTCATTAACCATTAGACACCCTTCAGGATTAGATAATGCAACATTTACATCTGCTATAGCACCCAAATGGAAAATCACTTCAATATCTTCGCATGCATCTGAAACATCGCCATCGTTTAACAGGTCTCCTCGGAACCAATCAACGTTCTTTTGTAAGGGCTCAACCTTGTCAAATACTCTTACGTCAAATCCTTTTTCGAGAAGCTTATCCACCACATGACTCCCAATGAAGCCTGATCCACCTGTCACAAGAATCAAAATTTCGCCCTCTAGACCTCTGATAAGACTTCGCTTACTTCTTCTATAACATATTCTGCTTCGTCCTTAGTCATTTGGGTGTAAATTGGCAAACAGATCATCCTCGTACACACATCTTCCGCCACTGGAAACTCTCCTTTAGCTGTGCCCAGCAACCTCTGATAAAGGGGCTGCAAATGTAATGGAGGCCAGTAAACTTCGCCGCCACATTTAACTCCTCGCTCCATGAGCTTTCTTTTAAAAACATCTCTATCTATGTCACCATCAAGCAAAGCCACATATTTGTAATAATTACAAACGATATTCTGTGGTATTATTAAAGGCTTAATGCCGTTAAGCTGCGACAATTTTTCATCATAATGCTTAGCGATTTCATTTCTCCTCTCAATTATTTCCTTTAATCTTTTCAGTTGTGATAAGCCAAGTGCGGCGCTTATTTCATCCATTCTCCAATTATAACCCAACTCAACTATTGTACTGCTACTAAAGCTTTCCTTTCCCTGATCTCTCAATATTTTCGCCTTTTCTGCAACATTCTCATTATTTGTGGTTATCATGCCTCCCTCACCCGTTGTCATAACTTTAGTAGGATAAAAGCTGAAACATCCCACATCGCCCAAGAAACCTGCTGACTTTCCGTCTATTGTGCTACCATGAGCATGAGCCGCATCCTCGATTAAAAACAATCCTTCATCTTCACAAAACTCTCTGATAAATTTTATATCAGGACAAATAAGGCCACCTATATGAACAACAATCACCCCTTTAGTTCTATCAGTAATAGATTTCCGTATGCTTTCTAGATTAATACATAAAGACTCGGAGTCAATATCTGTAAGTATAGGCTTTCCGCCAGCAAAAAAAACGGCGGCTGCCGAAGCAGAGAAAGTGTTTGTCGGCACAAGCACCTCATCTTCACCTTTAACGCCGAGACACCGGAGAGCGATCTCTATGGCGCTGGTTCCAGAATTCACTGCCACAGCATACTTCGATCCGCATATCTTTGCCCACTCGTCTTCAAACTCTTTAGTATACTTCCCTAAAGTCAACATTCCTGACTTCAAAATCCTTTCTATATCAACTTTTAGCTGCTCTATATCTTCCAAGGGGAAGTAAGGTTTCACGGGCGGTATCTGTTTGGTCAATTAATAATCACAACAGTTGCTCATACACTTAGCAGATTTAAAATTAACGGCTGATTAGACTTTAACAAGGTTTAAGAGCCCTTCCTCAAGGGAGATTCTTGGTCCAAATTCCAAGTAGACGTTCGCTTCCTTAATGTCAGCATAGCTATGCTTTATATCACCTTGTCTAGCATGTTGATATTGAAGTCTAACATTTTTAGCTCCGAAAATTTTTATGAGAAGTTGCACTAACTGATTTATTGAAGCCGAGACTCCACTCGCAATGTTAAAGGCTCGACCTATAGCACTCTCTCGATTCATAACCGACATAAATGCTCGAACTGCATCTTCCACGTGAATGAAATCTCTTGTCTGCGATCCATCTCCATATATCACCAGAGGCTTTCTATTGCGGAGATTCTCAATGAAACTGGCTATAACTCCTCCAAACTCATCACTCCTTTGCCGTTGTCCATACACATTAAAAGGTCTAAGAATTGCGATTTTCAAGCCATTCATTTCCTGAAATTCCCTACAACTATGTTCCGCTGCCAGCTTCGTTGCTGCGTAGGGTGATACAGGATTTATCGGATGCTTCTCATCGATCGGTAGGTATTTTGGCTCGCCATAAACGGCACATGTCGAAACGTAGATAAATCTTTCCATGCTATTACTACGTAAACACATCTCTAGGAGGTTTGTCGTTCCAATCACGTTCACGTCATATGTAACCTCAGGATTTTCAACAGAATATGGCACGCTCGTCACGGCCGCCAAATGATATATGACCTCTACATCTTCCAAGACCTCATTTATGGCATCTATGTCTCGAATGTCACCCTTAACAAAACGTAGCTTTTTACTACCTAGATGATGCTCAATATTCACAATTCTACCACTTGATAGACTATCTAGCACACTTACCTCAAAACCATCGTTAATAAGAGCATCTACAAGATGGCTTCCTATGAACCCTGCACCGCCAGAGACAAGAACTCTACTATACTTTAATTTACTCTCCACTCTTTCTCAATCAACTCGCAGATGATGTGCCCGACAGTTATATGAGCTTCCTGTATTCTTGGAGTACTTTTTGAAGGAACAATGATAGAAATATCTGCTACTCTTGCTAACTTACCGCCGTCTCCGCCAGTTAATCCAATAGTCTTGGCCCCTTTATTCTTAGCTTCTAGAACGGCTTTGATTACGTTTACCGATTCTCCGCTTGTGCTTATTCCGATAACTAAGTCTTTGTCTGTTACCAGCCCTTGAACCTGCCTTAAGAAAACGTCCTCAAAGCTAATGTCGTTAGCTATGGCCGTGAGAATAGAGGTATTTGTGGTTAAAGCTATGGCGGGCAAAGACTCTCTATCAAGCTTGAATTTACCAACGAGTTCACAGGCAATGTGCTGCGCATCCGCCGCGCTTCCACCATTCCCAAAAAGAACGATTTTACCACCTCTCCTAAAAGTCTCAACTGCCTCTCTGGATATCTTTTCAATAATATCAGCCTGAGCCTTCAGCCTCTCTTTAACAGATGCACTCTCATTCAAAGAATCTTCAATAAGGGACCTCATGCTTTCACTGCCTGTTCCGTGACTTCCCATGTCTGTAAACCGTTACCTTCAAAACCGAAGGTTACAAGCCTACAACCCAACTTCTCAAACTCCTCTATTACATTATGCCTCTTTTCCAGGTCACAATAAATCAGTAGGTGTCCTCCTCCACCGGCTCCACATATCTTTCCACCAACAGCTCCCCTCTCCTTAGCTAAATCATACAACTTGTCTATTGCTGGATTACTGATCTGCGCATCAAGCTTCTTCTTATGCTCCCAATCTGAATGTAATAATTCCCCAAAGTCTCTCAAGTTTCCACGTAAAAGAGAGTTTTTCATGTCTATTGCCAACTGCCTCAGAAAATCTAAGCTCTCAAGAACCGTTCTTTCTCCTTCTTCAGTAGCCTTCATTTGCCTATCAATGATTCTCGCAGACAACCTTGTCTTACCAGTATCAAACAATAGGAGGTTTGAATGCAACTCATTAATAATCTCCGGCCTAATCCTCAAGGGATTAACAACCACAGAAGATTTATTAAACTCTATAAAGTTAAACCCGCCAAACATAGACGCATATTGATCTTGGAGTCCGCCTTTAATACCTAACTCAACCCTCTCAAGTCTATAAGCTAACTCAGCAACCTCGTAACTTGTCAAAGGCTTCTTTAACAATTCCTTAAAAGCCCCAATTATCGCTACCATAACAGCAGAAGACGAGCCCAGACCAGATCCGGGAGGAGCATCACATGAGACCAGCATATCAAAGCCGTAATTCTCTATCTGAAAGAGTTTTATAGCAGCTTTAACTAGATCGAGATTTCCGTCATACTTCAAATCTGAAATTGATTGGAAAGTCATCATCAAATTGTAATCCACAGAATTAACCCGCATCTCGTTGTCATGTCGAGGTTTTAAACTTACATAGGCATATTTCGTTATCGTGGTGCTTATCACTGCGCCGCCTCTAATTTCAGGATATGGAGGCACATCGGTTCCACCCCCGGCAAAACTAATCCTCAGAGGCGCCCTACTCTTGATGATCATCCCAAAATACCTCGCGCCACTTCCATTTGAAAACGCTGATAATCTTCTAGAACACCAATATCGATGAAATAACCTTCAGTTAGGAAACCGTAGATCCTCTCTTCATTTTTTAAAAGATTCGGCAGAACCTCTTTCTCCAAGGATATTTTCTCATTCTTAGGAATAAAATCCAAAATCTTATCCCTAAAAATGTATGCACCCACGTTAATGTAACCGTTATGAACACGAGTCTTCTCAGAGAAGCCAATAACCCTCCAATCCGTACAGACATCAACCGATCCATACCTCGCCGGATTTTTCACCCTCATTAGAGCAATGGTGCCTAAAGCTTTATTGTCCCTATGAAAACCCAACATCTTCTGAAAGTTGAGATTCACATACGTGTCCCCATTCAATACCACAAAGGTTTCATCAAGAAAGTTTTCAACGTTCTTAATCGCACCAGCCGTTCCTAAAGGTGCTTCTTCCACACTATATGTGATCTTTAACCCAAACTTAGTCCCATCACCGAAATACTCAAAAAATTTATCAGCCATATAATGTAAGCAAAGAATAATCTCAGTGATTCCCTGACTCTTCAAATGATTCATTAAATATTCTACGAAGGGTTTACCTCGAATTGGAAGCATAGGCTTAGGATAATCATACGTGATCGGCCTAAGCCTCGTTCCAAGACCGCCAGCAAGAATAACAGTTTTCATAGACAACAGTTAAGCGGACCACAAAGGGCATATTTGGATCCAAATAAAGGGGCTATAGAGGCTATGCGCACACACATACAGCTAACTTCATAACCAATCGAACACCAAGAAACCAACAACTCAGGTATCCCCCCTAAGCATTACCCACATGAAAGAATCAAAAGAACACGGATAGCCATCAGGTACGCCAAGCTCGGGCCAAACTCTTCAAGGATTTATCGTCACTCCTTGGCGGAGTGCTTCTGCATATATCGGGTTTGCTTGAGCTTCCTTCCTCGTTACCAAGTGGATCTCAACAGGATGAAATGGGGGAAAAGCTGCCTCTTCTTCTATAGCCCTCTTCAACTCAGCCCTCTTGATGCGTCCCATGGGCATGTCCTCCAACACTATGAGTATATCTATGTCGCTGGAAGCCGTGTACTCGCCTTCAACGATGCTGCCGAAAACAATAACCTCTGCCTCACCCAAAATTCTCCTAGCAGCCTCGGCGACATCCTCAGCTATGGCTTTCCATCTCTTCAACATCTCAACATCCTTCAACAAGGGACTCCGCAAACTTAACGACCTCTTCAGCCACCTTAATGCATAGGTACGCATCCTCTTTAAGGTATCCCTCAGCGGCGTATCTCGCCCTAAGATAGGCATCCTCAAGGGTTATGATGTCCCCTCTGAGTCTTGAAACAAACGTAGCAACCTCTTCAATATTTTCTGTCAACGATCCAAGCTCAGCCAACAACCTTCTTATACTATGCATCCTCGGTATCGAGCCGCCAACCTCCTGAATATACGCTTTCAGGATCAATTGAGCCCCCTGATCTGCCTCAAAACACGCTATGTCATAGAGCCCTCTATCAAGATTAGCCTTAGCAGAAGTTAGAAAGTTTCTACCCCTCTCACGAAGAGCCCGCACAGCTTCACCTGAACTGATCCAAATCACCACCTAAACCTTCGCCACAGAATCCTTGATAAAACTTTTGTCCTACCTTAATGATACATAAACGATATACAATCATCTAAAAAATACCCCGCGCGCTTCCATTTGAAAACGGTAATAATCCCTTCGAACTCTAATATCGAAGCCACTCGTTCAACTCAGTTTTGAGATAAACTTTCGCTACAGGTCTTTTTATGACACCGAATATCTTCGACTTTTCAGCTCTATACCTAAACGTTATAGTATAAGCGTCTCTTCCTTGGGAACCTTCCACAAAACAACCTCTTTCTTAGGATACTTCTCCCTAGCCTCTACGTAGATTTTCTCCGGTTCCTCCCCAGACTCCGCAACTCGACCATCAACGATAGCTATGTACAGCCCCCTAAACTTCTCCAGATCCGCCCTCAGAAACCATTCGTAATTAACATCCTTCAAATCAAACCAGCCCCAACGACGCTACAACTAAACTGTAAACCACAATTATTTAAAGCATTTCCAGCAAATGACCACAGAAGAAAACCTCCTCCTTCCAACGATGTTGAAGCCAGTCTAATGGACACGGTGATAGGCCCAAAACATAAAGAATACCAGGGGCTATCGTTTTTATGTTGAAAACATCTTGTAAAAACATCACTTCCATCGTCCCATTTAGCCATGTAAGCAAAGAATAATCTCGGTGATTCCCTGACCCTTCAAAGAATCCATCAAATACTCTATGAAGGGCTTACCACGAACTGGAACCATAGGCTTAGGATAATCATACGTGATCGGCCTAAGCCTCGTCCCGAAACCGCCAGCAAGAACAACAGCCCTCATAAAAGACCCAACGCTGCTTAGATATTTTAGCATCGCAACATGCTCTTTTATTCATAAATCCTTTTCCTCAGGTCAACATCGTGGAAAATGACTATTTTCTCCTTCTCGTCAATTTCATAGATAATCCTGTATCTTCCAACTCTTACTCTCCATAAACCTTTAAGAGGACCAACCAACGAAACCCCAGTGTAGGGGTTAACAAGTATCTCCCTTAAAGCCTCCACCACTCTTGGTTTAACGTCGCCGGACAGTTTTTCTTCTTTTTTAAGGAATATCCTCGAAAACCTAGCTCTGTAAGGCATCCTAACTCAAAACTTTCTCCAAATCGTTCGCCGAGCATTCAACAAACTCGCCCTTAGCCACTTCCTCCCTGCTCCTCTCGATAGTCTTTAAAGCCTCTTCATCCGCTAAAGTCTCCAAAGTAGCCAAAATCTGCTCAACTTTGGCATACGTGCTCATCATTTCCTTGAAAAGCTCCTCGGGAATCAGAATCCCTTCCCTTGTAACCCTGACTTTCAACCCCACCAGACAGCACCTAACTACAGAGATGCTCGCGGTACTTTAAATTCTTTTCAGCCAATATGCTCCTCATAGCCTCATTACCACCGTGTACAAGCTTGCATGCTCCACTTCTGAAAATACCCCATTCGCCCCCAAATGAAACCTTTTGCGATGCCGTTTCCAAAAACAATACTGACCCCCCCATCAAAAGACACACAAGATCAAACACTTTAATCCGATGTTACTTCCTTACTTCGACAGTTCTGTATTGAAGGATTTTCTCTATCAGTCTGGCAGCACCATACAAGTCTGGCAGAACATAATCAGCCTTAATTCCATACTCAGTCTCAGGACCTGGAACAAGTATACTCGTGCACCCGGCGTTCCGTCCAGTTTTGACATCGAGTTCCCTATCGCCAATCACGAAACAACTCTTCAAATCCAAGTTGAAGTCCCTCTCAGCCCTCAGAAGCAGACCAATCTTGGGCTTTCTACAGTCACAACCATCATCAGGATGATGTGGACAATAGTAGACGGCGTCTAGCCTAGCCTCCCTCTTGTAAAGCTCATAAACCATACGCCTATGGATCCTTTCCAAATCATCCTCAGTGAAGTAACCCCTAGCAATACCAGACTGGTTAGTGACTGCGATAGCCTTCACGTCAAGGCCATTCAAAAGCCTAACACCATCAGCGACGCCAGGCAAGAGCTTAAACTGCTCAGACCTAGACATGTAATGGACATCCCTACAAATAGTGCCATCGCGATCAAGGAAAACCGCAATATTACGGCCCATCTTCAAAACTCCTACCGCCTCATCTATCTTATAATCTTACCGTGAGGCCTTACGTCTCCGCTACTTCGGCATCATCAGTACGTCTACGCTCCTCCAACTCCCTCTTGTACGTCTCGAGCTTCTCGACGACGGCTTCGCGTACGAAATCAGTCTTTCTAGGCCAATACTTGAACGTCTCAACGATCGTCTCAACCTCTTTGATGAGGGGTGTTGGAAGCGAGAGCGTTGAGAACTGCCCTCTTCCCTTCCTCGCTTTCTCAGCTTTACTCACAAACTGAATCTCCACGCAATGAGGGTCAGTTTTTAAGCTTCATTCTAATCCAGTAGATGCTCAATCTTTGCAAGTTTGCCCGCAGGGTGTATTAAGTCTTGTGAACCCTAACCACACTAGGTAGGGTTCTTCGTGGAGCCACCTGTAGAGACACGGCGCCCACCTGAAAATCCCAGCCTTAGAATAGATCGGTGCCACTCTCTCAACCTCTTTTATAGCCACTTCGAGGGCTCTGGCCCTCATCGTAGATTTGAGTTTCTCGATGAGCGCTCTAAGATGGCCCACCAGTTTGGGGTTGACGATCGCCTCCCTCAACCTTGCGTATGCCATACACGCTCTATAAAACCCCTTCTGCACTCTATCCAAGAGACGCCAGTTCCCATTCCTCATACCTTTAAGCTGGCAAGCCCTCAGAGTCTCATAGGAAAGCCTGAACATAACAGGTTTTTCAGAATTTTTACTCATCCGTAAATCATCCATAATCCAAATATAGAACTTAATTCTATAATTTTAGTATATAAAATTTGCGTAACTACTAAAAATGATTAGGAGTTACGTGTAAACTATCCCTCTTGAAGCCCAGACTGTTAACAAGTCTGTTTAAGTAGCGTTAGTTAACTGGCCCGCAATGTGGGCACCTAAACCCTATTCCATCCGCCTTCCTGAAAATATGCCTGCATCTATGACAGACCATCGATGCGTTCTTAGCTTTGACGTATCTTACCTCAATTCCTTTAAAGTCAGTTTTTTATCTGATGTAGGTCTGCAATTCACGGTGGCATCGAAGGAACTCTCTTGTCCATTCTTTTTGAGAAAAAGGCGTGTTCTATGAGCCTGTTGGCTCTTGCCTCTTTACTTTTTTAACTACAAACAATTTGCGATGATGTACAATTAGCATATTATATCGTTTAACTCTTCCCTGCTACCACAATCATATATCTGGGTTTAAAGCGTGAATTGTTTACAAACGAGAAAATTCTACTGTCTCCTTGCATAATCAGCTTTCTTCTCTTGTTCCTTTTCTGGTTTCTATCCCTTTTAAGGAAGAAGTAAAGTTCAATTAAGTTTTCAAACTTCAATTTGTGGATGTATTTCCTAACCAAGTTGAATAGAATTCTCTTGTTGCTGTGTGAAACATAACACTGTCCAAATACCTGGGTAACAATAAAAAACTTACGCAGAAGCCATAAGAATTCTTTAGCTCGAAATTCCCTCACATGAAAAGGATTTGAAAGCGTTTCCGTCATAGGAGACGTTACATCTTTGTTAGGAGTAGAACAAATGAATATCCCCGCTTTTTTTTATCATTCTAGCGCATTCATATGAAAAGGCGAAATGATTCCTCAAATGTTCAACGGTCTCGAAGGAGACTATCACATCAAAAACACCATTGCGAAATGGTAGCTTTGTTGCATCAGCAACAAGAAAGTAAACATTCGGTTGCCCATAATGCTCCTTAGCATATAATATCACTTTCTTTTGGACGTCAACACCTATAACAAAGTTCGCCTTGTCCTTGAGAATGTTCGAACCATATCCTGTCGCGCAAGCAACATCCAAAACTGTTTTCTCTCTAATAAGACGTGAAGCGAAAAGATATCTGTTTAAATGTTCCTGATATATGCTTGCCGGAGTTTTAAATGGCACCACGTATTCTGCAGTAAACTCAAGATTCATCTTATTCTCGCTTGGTACTCAGCCTAAATTTTAACTTATTATTTATGAACGCTGGGTCCATAAGACGCACGCTTTTATCAATACATGCCGTTTCTTCACATTCTTCTTTCATCATACACTTCGCGAAAAAGCGCACGCACGCTAATTTGTCAGATTGAAGTGTGAGTTTTCACGAATGGTTTGACAGCGTTCTGTTCTAGACACTGGACGGGCTGTTCTAGTGTGTAGGATAATAAGTGAGGCTTCCTCTTATATCCTGACGGGGGGAAAGGTGTGACCCGCAAAGCAATCATATTGATACTTATCCTTGCGATAGTCGGTTCAGCCGCCACTCTTTTCGCATCCTACAGCCTTTCTTCGGCGCCTGAAAGTAAGATCGTCTGTCCTAAAGACGGCAGCCCTTTTGTCTGGACGCCGATCGGCTCGAAGAGCGAGAACTTCAACTGGGTATGCTTAAGATGCGGCCACCATTGGACCGAGACTTACCCGGAGAAACTCTATGAGAGCTGGCGGAACGAGTTTCTAGAGCCTTCCTTTGTTCGGGATTATACGCTATTATACTTGAGGACGGTCCGGCAGTGGAACATCGCTGACCCTCTCACATTAGACTGGACAGGCGGAAGAGATACGCCCGAGGAAATAGTGGGGTATGAAACTTACGTCTACAGAGCCTCCGGTATAATCGTCACGATCGGCTATCCTGTGGTTCTCCCAGAAAATACCAGCTACAAGATCAAGGTTGAGTTTAAATGCCAAACGGTCTGGGAGGGAGAGCTTTTCCGCCAGGAGTTTCTCGAATCGGATCAACCGTCACAAAATGACTTGGGGGTCATCTATGACTACTACGGAGGCGTCGGCGTATTTGAGATGGGTATCCACGTCATCGCGACCACGCATGATCCCACGAGTTCGACAACCGGATTCGAGACCGTGAACGACTGCTGGCGGCTGCTTATGGAGAAAGAGATTGTCAAAGCCTCCACTAAGGACTTCATAAGCATAATCATATCCCGAGGAGACCACCCGACCGGCGGCTACACAATCCAGGTTAAGACTTTCCGCTGGCTTGAGTCCTACCCAGTCAAGCTGCGGTTCGAAGTGAACTTTACCGATCCCGGTGAGGGCGTGATGGTTACTGAGGCCTTCACCAACCCCCTTGTGCTGGTGCCGATTGGGAAGCTCTCTCCAGGAGAATACGTGGTTGAGGCCCACATAGACCAATATATCCTCACCTTCGATGAGCAAGGGAGACCCGTATACACGCTCCTGCAAACATTTAAAGAAGAGCTGTGGACACAGAAGTTCGTCATCGAATAAGTGGACGGCTGGAAATCAGGGCTTCGGCTTCTCCAAGGAAGGGAAAAGATATATACCTTCGGAATGTTATGCTATCACACAAGATAGCGGAAGCCTGGTGCACAGGATAAGCTGGAAAAGTAGACGTTTTGGGTATTAAATCTTAATCTGGGTTCTCAATCAAACTAACTAGAAGTTATCTCATAAATAGTTTTTAGCCTTGTATGCGAATCTTTGGACGGAGGTGAGGCATGGATATTACGAGTGGGCAGTGGGAAGTTTTGGAACCCTTAATTCCTAAGCCTCCCCGTCGA
>Ga0315310_10000901_pt1 | contig 18715 bp, 16 predicted proteins | sample TDP5_MG_FD_203630 | JGI IMG/M metagenome (GOLD analysis project Ga0315310, IMG submission 203630) | Freshwater sediment microbial communities from Lake Towuti, South Sulawesi, Indonesia - TDP5 | ecosystem: Environmental > Aquatic > Freshwater > Lake > Sediment | place: Indonesia: South Sulawesi... | reverse complement strand
CTACTGATGAATCTTCTATTATTGTGCCCGCTCCTATGCTGGTAAAGGGGCCTATGAAGGAATTCCTGATGTGGCACCCCTCAGCAATAGATACAGGACCTCGAACAGTGCTGTTTTCTACCTCTGCCCCCTCTTCGATTTCTACTCTTCCCACTATTCGACTCTCAGAATCAACCTTGCCCTTTATCTCTCGTTTCAGGAACTCGTCAAGGACAACTCGATTTGCTTCAAGCAGGTCGTCCTTTTTCCCGGTGTCAAGCCACCAACCTTCAAGGATATGGCTCTCTACCCTCCTACCGGTGTCAATAAGCCTCTGGATAGTATCGGTTATCTCCAATTCTCCTCGCCAGGAGGGTTTGATTTGAGCCACGGCTTCATGAACGGCAGAGGAGAAAATATATATTCCTACCACTGCCAGGTTACTTCGGGGATACTTCGGCTTTTCCTCGATATATACCACTTGTCCTCGTTCACCCAATTCAGCAATGCCGAAGAGATGAGTCTCCTTGACCTCCTTTAGCAGGATTAAAGCATCTGGTGAGTTCTGCCGGAACTGTTTTACAAACTGGATAATCCCCCCCTGGATAAGGTTATCTCCCAGGAACATCAGAAAAGGGGAATCGCCGAGGAATTCCTGCCCTGTCTTGACGGCGTGGGCTATTCCCAGTGGTTCAGATTGCAAAATGTAGGTGATTTGAGCATTCCATTTTGAGCCATCACCTACAGCTTCTTTTATCGAGTTACCCGTCTCCGGCGAGATAATGATGCCTATATCTGTAATGCCTGCCTTCTTAATTTGCTCTAATACATAGAAAAGTATCGGCTTATTAGCCACGGGAAGGAGTTGCTTCGCCACAGTAGTGGTAATAGGCTTAAGCCTTGCTCCCTTACCACCAGCTAATACCAAAGCTTTCATATGGAAGACCTCTCTTTCATCCAGTTACTTCCAATAATCCAGGGTTATCTTACTTAACTGCCAATCATTATAATATGGTTAACCTAGGGTAGGCAAGCTGTGTTTTTAGAAAAAAGTAAGGCGAAGCATAACTTTAGCTTTTGTGGTTTGAGACCATTTGAGCTGGTCATCTCATAGAGATTGGGGCTGCTCCTAGTCTCAGGCTCTTACCCTCTGTCCGAGAGTGATTCTTGTGGTAAACGCTAGTATTGACGAAGCTGGCTCCCTGAGCTGGCGTTCGGCTTGACACTGACGTTCAGTAAATGGTAGATTTTCCTAGGAAGGGAGGCAAACGGTTTTTCCTTTTCTTTGGTTTGGGACCATGGGGTGGGAGGTGCAAATCCTCTCGCCCCGACCAGAGAATCACTGACTCTAGGGGTAGCCAAGGGTAACCAGTCTACTCACTGAGGAAGTGAGCAGTTTATGCTTGGGTAAAGCCTATTGTAATAGGTATCACTGGAGCATCGATTTTGCTTATACGGGGGGAAAATGGCTGAAAGAAAGAAAACTGAAGAGATGACTGAGAGAAAGAAGGAGTTTAGCACTGGGGTTGATGGAATTTCAGTTAATAGAGTATATATCCCGGCTGATTTGGAGGGGATTAAAGAGGGGGAGATCGGTCTCCCTGGAGAGTACCCTTTTACTCGGCATATAATGCCAACTGGTTATAGGGGTAGGCTATGGACTATGCGCCAATATGCTGGATTTGGCACAGTAGAAGAGACCAATGAACGGTTTAAGTATTTGTATAAGCAAGGGCAAACAGGCTTTAGCGTTGCTTTCCACTTACCTACTCAGGAGGGATATGATTCAGACCATCCTCTGGCTGCTGGGGAGGTGGGCAAATGCGGGGTGGCTATAGACTCGCTTCAAGATATGGAGCGACTTTGGGAGGGTATTCCACTGGCTGAGGTAAGTACATCGATGACGATTAACGCCACGGCTCCAATCATATTGGCCATGTACATTGCCGCTGCCGAAAAGCAGGGAGCGGATAAAAGCAAACTCAATGGCACTGTTCAGAATGATATTCTGAAGGAATATATAGCCAGAAACACCTACATCTTTGGTCCAGCCGCATCTATGCGATTGGTCACTGACATTTGCTCTTACTGCGCCCAAAATATGCCGCAGTGGAACTCGATAAGCATCAGTGGTTACCACATGCGGGAAGCCGGGGCTACAGCCGCCCAGGAGGCTGCTTTCACTCTGGCTAACGGGATGGCCTATGTTCAGGCCATGATAGATAGGGGGATGGAGGTTGACTCTTTTGCTCCACGGTTCTCTTTCTTTTTTGCTGCCTATACTAACCTCCTTGAAGAAGTGGCCAAGTTTAGGGCGCTCCGTCGTATTTGGGCTAAGATTATGAAGGAGAGGTTTGGTGCTACTAACCCCAGGTCTATGATGTTGAGATACCATGTTCAGACAGACGGTTTTACGCTGACAGCCCAGCAACCTCTTAATAACATCGTCAGAGTAACCTTGCAGGCTCTTGCTGCTGTATTTGGGGGGTGTCAATCCTTGCACACCAACTCCTTTGACGAGGCGCTAGCTTTGCCCAGCGAGGAAGCAGTGCAAGTTGCTCTAAGAACCCAGCAAGTCATTGCCGATGAGAGTGGTGTGGCAGATACTGTTGACCCACTTGGAGGCTCTTACTACATAGAATGGTTAACTAATCAAATAGAGAATAGGGCGATGGCGTATATTGAAGAAATCGATAAAATGGGTGGTGCCTTAAAGGCAATAGAGAAGGGATACATTCAAAGAGAAATCGCCAATTCATCCTATAACTACCAAAGGGCAGTGGATTCTGGCGAGCAGGTGGTGGTTGGCGTTAATAAGTTTGTGACAGAGAAAGAGCATGTACCGGAGACCCTGGAGATTGGTGTAGAAACTGAGAGAAAGCAGGTGGAAAGATTGAGAAGGTTAAAGGAGGAAAGAGACAACAAAAAGGTGATTCAGGTACTGGATAGGGTATGCAGCGTGGCTAAGAGCGACGAGAATATTATGCCTGTGATGATTGACGCAGTGAAGGCCTACGCCACCGTAGGTGAGATAAGCGACGCCTTGAGGGAAGCCTTCGGGGAGTACAGGGAACCAAGTATACTTTAGGAAACAGGGAGCAGTTATGGATAGAAAAATACGTGTCTTAGTAGCCAAACCTGGGCTGGATGGGCACGATAGGGGGGCTAAGGTGGTAGCCCGAGGCTTAAGAGATGCTGGGATGGAGGTGATCTATCTCGGCCTACGTTTAACACCGGAGCAAATTGCTGAGTCAGCTATGCAAGAGGATGTAGACGTAGTTGGTCTGAGTTGTTTGTCTGGTGCCCACATGGCTTTATTTCCAAAGATAGTGAAGCTCCTCCAAGAGAAAGGCGGTAAGGATATCCTGGTTATAGGTGGAGGAATCATACCTGAGAAGGACATTCCTAAGCTGGAAGAGGCTGGTCTTGCCCGGATCTTCGGTCCAGGCACACCTCTGGAGGAGATCGCTAAGTTTATCGAAACTACCTTTGCAGAGGAGGGAGAATGATAACAAAGATTAACCATATTGGCATTGCCGTAAACAGTATTGAAGAGGCAGTGAAGCTGTATACGGATGTGCTAGGTCTGAAGGTGAAAAACATTGAAGTCGTGGAAGAGCAGAGGGTGAGAACTGCCATTATCCCGGTGGGCGAGACTAAGATTGAGTTACTGGAGTCAACCGACCCAGAGGGGCCAATAGCTAAACACATTAGCGCCAAGGGAGAGGGGATGCATCATTTGGCTCTTGAGGTGAACGATGTCCAGGATGCTCTGGAAAAGGTAGCCAAAAGAGGGATACGGCTCATTGATGAGAGGCCGAGAAAAGGCATTGAGAATACCAGGATAGGTTTTCTGCATCCCAAGGGAACCAAGGTACTGCTGGAGCTGGTTGAGTCAGGGCATTAGTATTAAGAGGTAAATGAAGCTTTTTGAGTTTGAAGCCAAAGATATTCTTCGGAAATATGGAATAGCAACACCCAAGGGTAATATCGCTAATAATCCAAATGAGGCTGAAGTAATAGCCAAGGAAATAGGCAAACCGGTAGTATTAAAGTCTCAGGTACTGGTATCAGGCAGAGGTAAATCTGGCGGAATAGTATTTGCTAACGATGCTACTGAAGCTAAAAAGGTAGCCTCAAACCTTATTGGTAGTACCATTAAGGGAAACATAGTAAACAGTTTGTTAGTTGAAGAGAAACTAAACATCGTTGAGCAGCTCTACGCTTCGATAATCATAGATAGACAGGCCAGGAGATATGTTATCCTCGCCTCTACCAGTGGCGGAGTTGATATTGAGGAGATTGCCTTAGCCTCTCCAGAAAGAATAGCCAGGCACTGGGTTGACCCTGCTGTGGGCTTCAGCAGGCATACTGCCGAATTGATGACAGCCCAGTTTTCCGACATAAGCCAAGATGATGCCGCTAAGTTCGCCTCCATTATTGATACCCTGTACAAGGTGACTATAGACTATGACGCTGAACTAGTTGAGATAAACCCTCTAGCCAAGACAAAATCAGGCGAGTTCGTCGCTGCTGACGCAAGAATAATAGCAGATGATAATGCAGTTTTTAGGCACCCTGAATTTGAGGGTAAAAGCTCTCTAAGGGTAGATGATACCCCTAGGGAAGCTGAAGCTAGACGTCAAAAACTATCCTACGTAGACCTATCTGGGGATATAGGCATTATTGGCAACGGGGCTGGTTTGGTTATGGCTACCATGGACCTGGTTCATGTCTTCGGTGGTAGAGCAGCAAACTTTCTTGATATTGGCGGTGGTACTCAAGCAGATGTTATCAAAAGGGGATTAATGCTGGTGATGTCAAAACCAGAGGTGAAGGCAGTGCTGGTAAACATCCTTGGCGGAATAACAAGATGCGATATAGTGGCTCAGGGGATTGTCCAGGGGCTTGAGGAGTCTAGTGTGAAGAAGCCTATCGCGGTAAGAATGATGGGGACGAACGAGAAGGAGGGAGCGGCCATATTACGTCAGGCTGGAGTCAGTATCTACCCTGACATGGAGACGGCTGCTGCAGAAGTTCTGAAATTATAGAATTGTAAGATAAGGAGCTTGAAAAACATTATAGATGAAAATTCGAGAGTGATAGTTCAGGGTATAACGGGGAATGAAGGTAGATTTCACGCCGAAGCGATGCTGCGCTACGGAACAAAAATAGTTGCCGGGGTGACTCCAGGCAAGGGAGGACAGCAAGTTCAAGGTGTGCTTGTCTATAACACAGTTTCTGAGGCAGTCAGTAATCATGGTGCTAACACGTCTATTATATTCGTTCCGGCTCGTTTTGCCCAAAGTGCCGTCCTTGAAGCTATTGAGGCTGGTATAAAGACGGTGGTGGTTATTACTGAATTAATTCCACAAAAAGACGCTATTGAATTTATTGCTAAAGCCGAGAAGAGGGGGACAATAATTGTTGGCCCGAATACACCCGGTGTGATAAGCCCTTTAAAGAGGGTAAAAGTTGGCATAATGCCAGACCATATTTTCAGGGCTGGTATCGTTGGTATTGCCTCTAGGAGTGGGACACTAACCTATGAGATTGCTTGGCACATTAGTAACGCTGGCTTAGGTCAAAGCACATGTGTAGGCATAGGTGGAGATGCTATTGTCGGGCTGGATTTTATTAAGCTCCTTGAGATGTTCAGAGATGATGAGGAAACAAAAGGCGTAGTGCTGGTAGGTGAAGTGGGAGGCAAAGCGGAGGAATTGGCGGCTCAATATATTAGTGAAACAAACTATCCTAAGCCAGTGGTAGCCTATATTGCCGGAAGGCTAGCCCCACCAGAAAAACGCATGGGGCATGCCGGGGCAATAGTCATGGGAAATGTGGGGACAGCAAAATCTAAAATTGATGCCTTCACCAATGCCGGGGTGACAGTAGCTGACAAACCTAGTGACATAGCCAAACTGCTGAACATATGATAAATAGGAACAGGTTTAAAAATGTAGCTGCCCCCGATATATCGGGGGGCTACCTTGTCTGATAAATCAGGCAACTACAAAAATTTGGGGGTGAAGGGCTACCAAAACGCTCAAATTTGAACGGAAAATCAAAATTAAACAGCCTCGAATAAATTGAAGTGATAGAAGATGAACAAAAAAACGAGCGGCTTAATTCCTCCCGGGTTAGTTTATATCGCGGGTAACATTATCTCCAAGCACAATATATTAGGCGACTCGAAGGGGTCAGGAGCAAAGTGGGCTAAAGACCTTAACCTTCCCAAAGAGGCAGAGACCATATTTTTCGCCGGGTGCGGGTATCAGTATATCAGCGGGCTAGAGTCTTTGAGTTCCCTTATACGGGGGATGGATAAAAGCGTTATCGGTGCTGAGCTACCAATGAGCATTGCCGGCTTTCAGAAGAAGCTGGGCATTGACTTCGCTGGGATATATCGCAAAGTATCGGCAAGGAGCAAAGATTCTGATGCCCCACCCCTCAGGGATGCGGTTAAAGTGCTGAGCAATCTTGGGGTCGAGTTTGGCTATCTTGCTGATGATGAGCCATGCTGTGGGGGGCTGTTGCACTACATTGGATTACAAAAGGAGTTTGTCAGAAATGCTCAAGAGATGTATAAGAAGCTAAAATCCCTTGGGGTGAAACGAATTATCGGTATTGTGCCTTCGTGCACCTATACCCTCCGTAACCTAATCCCCAGTTGTGTAGAGGGATATGACTTAGAGGTTAAGCATTTCTTAGAGGTCGTCCTAGAAAGTATCGGCTCCAGAGAACTGCGATTCCCCAGGGAAGTTAAGGTTACCTATCATGACTCGTGTCAACTGGCGCGTTACCTGGGGCTGATAGAGGAACCGCGCCAAATACTCAAGGCTATCAAGGGCATTGAGCTTATAGAAACTGATTGGACTAAAGGGGAGTGGGCAACGTGTTGTGGGGGTGGGGGAGGATTTGAAGCCGTCTTCCCTGAGTTAAGCCAGATTCTGGCAGTGAACAGGACCAAGGAATTGGTTGAGACTGGAGCCCAGATTATTGTCACTAACTGCCCAAGATGCATCATGCAGCTAAAAGATGGACTCAAAGAATTAAGAACTGGTGGTGTAGAAGTCGTTGACTTAGCTCAAATCGTGGCTATGGCTATGTAAGGTATAAACGGATGTCTATTTTCACCGATTACAAGAAAGAAATAATGGACGCTGCTCATAATGACAGGATAAGGATTGCCTTATCCCGGGCTATTAAGAGCTATAGGGCAAATACCAATAACGCCCTGAGGAAATTCCCTCATACCATTAAGATGGCAGAGGAAGTTAAGGAGATAAAGGAGAAAGCTATCGGAGAAATGGAGAAACTTGCCCAGCAGGCATGTGAGGCTATGGAGGGGAACAAGGGGAAGACTTATATAGCCAAAACAGCCAAGGAGGCACTGAATATCATCACCAACCTGGTGGGGAAGGGCAAGTTGATCGTCAAAGGTAAAAGCATGACTGGGGAGGAGATTGACTTACGAGAGCACCTGGAAGAACATGGTAACCAGGTTTACGAGACGGACTTAGGGGAGTTTATCATTCAAAAATTGAAATCAAGACCAATGCACATCCTCTCGCCAGCAATTCATGTGCCCAAAGAGGATGTGGCTCAGCTTTTCTCTAGGATTACGGGGCAGGAGCTCCCGCCAGATATAGATATATTGGTTGCCACCGCCAGGAAGTTGATTAGGGAGAAATACTTTCAGGCAGACATTGGTATGAGTGGTGCCAATGTGGTTGCTGCAGATACGGGAACGCTCTTCCTCATTGAGAATGAGGGGAATGTTCGCCTGTCCACCAGCGCCCCACCGATTCACATTGCCCTGGTTGGTATGGAGAAATTGGTGCCCACCCTTGCTGATGCCTATAGGGTTGCCGAGGTGACTTGGAGGTATGCCAATTATACTGTTCCCTCCTATGTCAGCCTGGTGTCTGGTCCGAGCAAGACCGGTGACATCGAGAAGGTAACCACCTATGGATCCCACGGTCCAAGAGAGTTACATGTTATTTTCATGGACGCCGGGAGAACCAGTTTAGCCAAGCACCCCATACTGCGTCAAGCACTATATTGTCTGAGATGTGGTGGGTGTCTCTATGAATGCCCTGTCTATGCGGTGACCGCCGGCTATTTTGGAGATAAGTATTTTACCGGTATTGGTGCTGTGTGGGCAATGAACAGTGGGAACGTGGAAAAGGCAGCTTCACTAGCCTACACCTGTCTAACTTGTGGTCGGTGCAAGGTAAGATGTCCCATGGAGATTGACACGCCAGAGATGATAGTTGAGCTTAGAAGATTGATAGCAGAAGGCGCTTAGTCAAGCTGCCTCGTTTTTATTGTGGTAATACAAAACAAAGCTGCTACATATGAGTAAGGAGGGGTAATGTCTCAGAGGATAACCAAAGAAGAGCTTCTGGCTAAAGCACGCAAACCGGCGGAGGATGCTATGAAGTTGCATTCATTTTATCATGGTAAAATGCAGACCATGCCTAGATGTCAGGTTCGTGATTTTAATGATTTCGCTATCTATTATACGCCGGGTGTGGCTGAGCCTTGTCGAGCTATAAAAACCGATGAGGAAAGAGTTTATGAGCTTACCAACAAATGGAATACTGTAGCTGTAGTTAGCGATTGCACTCGAGTCCTTGGCCTAGGTGATATTGGTCCTAAAGCAGGCCTTCCAGTAATGGAAGGCAAAGCATTGCTCTTTAAGTACCTCGGCGGTGTAGATGCAGTGCCTATTTGTCTAGACACTAAGAACCCCGATGAAATCATCCGGGCAGTGAAATGGCTTCAGCCTTCCTTTGGAGGCATCAACCTGGAGGATATCTCCAATCCCAAGTGCTTTTATATTCTTGATACCCTACGGAAGGAGGCAGAAATTCCAGTGTGGCATGACGACCAGCAGGGAACGGCTACTGTAATGCTAGCTGGACTAATCAATGCTTTGAAGATTGTAGGTAAGAAGGTAGGCGAAGTGAGGGTTTGCCTTAATGGAATCGGGGCAGCTAATGTTGCTTGTACTCGGCTTCTTTTTGCCTATGGTGCAAAGCCTGAAAACTCTATCGTGGTTGATAGTAAAGGCATCCTTCATAAAGACAGGAAGGACTTGGAGGGGGAAAAGGAAATTTATCCTGATAAATGGCGTCTGTGTCAAATCACCAATGCTGAGAAAAGAACCGGTGCTTTACCTGAAGCATTGGAAGGCGCTGATATCTTAATGTCTTACTCGAAATCAGGACCAGGCGTTATTCAACCTGAGTGGATTAAGAATATGGGCAAAGACCCAATATGTTTCGTCTGCGCCAATCCTATCCCTGAAATCTGGCCCTGGGATGCTAAGGAGGCAGGAGCTAAAATCGTAGCTACTGGTAGGTCTGATTTCCCTAATCAAGTGAATAACTCTGTAGGGTTTCCTGCTATCTTCCGCGGTGTCCTCGATGTTCGGGCAAGGACCATCACTGATGAGATGTGCATTGCTGCTGCTGAGGAGCTGGCAAAATATGCTGAGGAGAAGGGCTTAAGCGAGGAATATATTGCACCAACGATGGAAGAACCGGAAGCCTTTGTCCGTGAGGCAGTGGCAGTGGGGATGAAAGCTCAGGAGCAAGGAATCGCTAGACTAAAGACTAGCCGCAACGAACTTTACAATAAAAGTAAATCCATGATAACCAGCGCCAGGGAAATGGCTGACGCCTTAGTAAAGGCTGGTTATATTGCTCCGGCGGTAACATGAGCTTAAGACACCAGGATTAAGGAGGTAAAGCGGGGTGGTGAGAGAAATTAAAGTTAGTGATGTTACCGAGACTGTCTCTCGCCTTTTCCAAGAGTCGTGTTATCACCTTCCTGAGGATGTGTTAGCTTCCCTCAAGCAAGCACGAGAAGCAGAAGAATCCCCGGTAGCGCGTGAAGTGCTAGACAAAATTCTAGAAAATGCAGAAATCTCGGTAAAGGAGAAAATTCCCTTATGCCAGGATACTGGCGCTGCCGTAGTCCTGCTGGAGCTAGGTCAAGAAGTTCGCCTAACCGGTGGTGACCTTTATAAAGCAGTGAATGAAGGGGTACGTCAGGGATACAACAAAGGTTACCTACGCAAATCGATGGTGCGTCAACCTTATTCTATTAGAGTAAATACTAGAGATAACACACCGGCTATTATTTACACTGATATAGTCCCTGGTGATAGGCTCAAAATTATTGTAATGCCCAAAGGAGGCGGTGCCGAGAATATGGCTCGCCTGGGCATGTTGACCTCAGCGACGGGTCGTCAGGGGGTTATAGACTTCGTAGTTAATGCTGTAGATGAGGCAGGGAGTAATCCTTGCCCTCCGGTTATCGTTGGTGTGGGTATTGGGGGGACAGCGGAAAGGACAGTATTACTGGCTAAGAGGGCATTATTGCGGAAGGTAGGGGAGCCCAATCCAGATGCTGAAGTTGCCGAACTAGAAAAGGAAATTTTGCACCGAATCAATAATTTAGGCATCGGACCAATGGGATATGGCGGCAGGATAACCGCCCTGTCAGTGCATGTCGAGGTCTTCCCTTGCCACATAGCCAGCATGCCAGTAGCCGTTAACCTGCAATGTCATAGTGCTCGGCACAAAGAAGCAATCCTTTAAGAGATTGCTGAAAAAGTCCTTCAGACATTTTTCAGCAAAACTGCCCCACCCCGGTGGGGGGAAGGGAGGTCTCCGCTCCGATTGAAATTGGGGCGGTCTATCGAGGTAAAAATGGCTGAACCAACCCGAGTTGATATCTACATTATGGGTAAGCATTATCAGGTTCCCGAAGGGCTTACCATCCTGACGGCACTGGAGTATTGTGGCTACAGGATGATTCGCGGCTGTGGGTGCCGCGCCGGATTTTGTGGTGCCTGCGCTACTGTCTACAACTTTAAAAACGATCCCCAGTTAAGATATGACCTTGCCTGTCAAAAGACTGTCGAACAAGATATGTACCTGGTGCAGATACCATTCTTTCCGGCTGCCAAAGCCCTTTATAATTTGGAGGAGATAGAGGCAACTGGTGAACAGGTGCTCGCTCTCTATCCTGAGATGATTAAGTGCTTTGGCTGTAATAACTGCACTAAAACCTGCCCTCAGGACCTTGAGGTGATGTGGTATATATCTGATGCCCTGAGAGGTGATATTCGGGAGGTGGCTATTAAGTCCTTTGACTGTGTGATGTGTGGCTTGTGTGCTGCTAGGTGTCCACAAGGATTGGTGCCCTATAATATAGCCTTACTATGTCGGCGCTTATACGGTCGTTATCTTTCCCTTCCTTCCAAGCACTTGGAGGATAGGATAACCGAGATAGAGGAAGGCAAATTTGATGCTGAGCTAGAAAAATTAAAAGGGATGGAAGAAAGCGAGCTGTACCGTCTATATGCAGAGCGTGAAATAGAACCTGCTTACTAAAATTATGAGGTCGTTTAGTGTCATTGCGAGGACTCCGATTTATCGGGGGACGAAGCAATCTCAAGAACAACTACGAGATTGCTTCGCTTCGCTCGCAATGACAATTTGAGTTGCTAAATGCCCTCAGAGGTATTGAACGGAGGATAGAATGTATCCTGCTTATATGGAAGAGAGCATTCGCAGAGTAGAGGCTACTAGGGAGAGGAGGCTAAAAGAGACATTCTCCCGCCTCAGCAGTGAGAAAAAAACACCTTTGTTACAGAAATATCACCCCGATTATGTGGCAGGAAGCATGCGTCAGTTACTAATAGGTCCAAATAAGGGTGATTACACCCCTAACGAAATAGCTGATCTGCTGGAGGGAAATAGCCGCATTGACCCTGACAAAATTGACCTCAATAGGATTGACTATGATGTGGATGTGCTGGTAATCGGTTGCGGGGGTGCTGGGGCAACAGCAGCGCTTCTAGCTCAGGAAAATGGGGCTAATGTCCTATTAACAACGAAGCTACGTCTAGGCGATGCCAACACTGTAGGAGCTCAAGCAGGGACACAGGCAGCCGATAGACCAAATGATTCTCTGGCTATTCATTACTTAGATACCATGGGTGGGGGGCACTTCACTAACATACCCGAATTGGTGGAGGCATTGGTAAAAGATGCTCCCTCAGTGATTAAGTGGCTGGAAATATTGGGCGTCAACTGGGATAAGATGCCAGACGGCACAATGCATGAGCTATCCGGCGGTGGTGCCTCAAGGCTGAGGTTGCACTCAGCGAGAGATTACACCGGCTTGGAGGAAATGCGTGTCCTGCGTGATGAAATCAGGAACAGGAATATCGATTACCTGGAATTCTCACCGGCAATAGAGCTGCTAATGGATGACAAAGGGCGAATAGGTGGTGCAATATTGGTAAATCTTGAGACCAACGAATTAAGCCTGGTTCGAGCCAAATCTGTGATCATGGCTACAGGTGGCATGGGGCGATTGCACATTCAGGGTTTCCCCACCACCAATCACTATGGGGCTACTGCTGATGGACTGGTACTGGCTTATCGGGTAGGTGCTGAGCTGATTTTTATGGATACTATGCAATACCATCCCACAGGTGCAGCCTATCCTACGCAGATTTTGGGACAATTGGTTACTGAGAAAGTAAGAACTTTAGGGGCACAGCTGGTCAACGTTGATGGGGAACAATTCGTCATGCCTTTGGAGCCACGAGATGTGGTAGCTTCAGCAATTATTCGAGAATGCCAGGAGCGTCACAAAGGCATAGAGACACCAACCGGGCAAGTTGGTGTATGGCTAGATTCACCAATGGTTGACATAATACGAGGAGGAGGAACTGTTGCCCGAGAATTACCCGCCATGGTTCGCCAGTTTGGTCGTTTCAATATTGATATAGCCAAGGAGCCAATGTTGGTCTACCCTACGCTGCATTACCAAAATGGAGGGATTAAGATTAACGCTGAAGGAGCTACTACCGTGCCTGGGTTGTTTGCTGCTGGTGAATGTGAGGGAGGGGTGCATGGTAGAAATAGGCTTATCGGTAACTCAACGCTGGATTTATTTGTCTTTGGAAGGAGGGCAGGTAGAGCAGCTGCACAATACGCAAAAGAGGTGAAATTAGGCTCCCTCACGCTAGATCATGTGCGCCAATGGCAAAAGGAGCTTGAACAGATTGGCATAGCTGAATTGCGACCAATCTCACCATTGTTGCTACCCGACTACACTAGACCTATGCCTGATTACTTGCCCAAGTATAGCAAACAGGCATTGGCTGCCCCTTGGGTAAAATTAGCTTAGGATTCAGAGGACAATATGCCACAGCGTATCCAAGTAGATGTCAAAGAAATTGAGGCTGTTTTAAATGAAATCTTGAATACTAAGAGCCCACCAGTAGCTCGGTGTCGACTCCTTTCCAGCGGCTTTAATCCTGCTCATGCGCTAAATATAGCTGAAGACATTGCGGGGCATAAAGAATGCCTCGGCTGTGGTAACTGTATAGATATCTGTCCCCTTTTAATTCGTGAGCCATCTCGCCGCGAAAAAACGGAGCAGCGCACATCTATGGCTCTGGAAAGCATGGTTGGTGAGGATTGCGACCAGTGTGACGCTTGCATCTTGGTTTGCCCTCAGGTGGATACTACTATTAAGCACTATGTGATCAATCGGCGCATGATAGAAGTTATGTCCCGCTTGGAGCAGCGAATAGGGGATGAGGAAGAGCCTGATTTAGATTTATTTGTGGAGGAAGTTATCCAGGCTTATTAGTAAAGAGTAATGTAGTGCGGGTCTTTAGACCCGCCCAAAAGCAGACCTGAAGGTCTGCACTACAAAAATTTAAAGAGGTGTTGAGTGGATTTTGACATACCTGAAGAACTAAAAATGGTTCAAAGCTTGGTAAGAGACTTTGTCAAGGATCAATTAAAGCCTCTGGAAAGGGATATTTTGGGGCGGGCAACTGACCTCAGTGATGCCAGGATATCCCTGCCATCGGAGATAGAGGGGAAACTCATCAAAATGGCTAAGGAATTGGGTCTATGGGGGATAAGCGTGCCAGAGGAACTTGGTGGCGTTGGTTTGAATACTCTAGGTAATTGCCTGGTCGAAGAAGAGCTGGCTCAAACGGTTATCCCCTTCAATTTCGGTGATGTCACTCCCATCCTTTTTCATTGTAATGCAGAACAGAAGGAAAGATACTTTCTACCACTGTTTCATAGGCAAAGACATGCTTACCTTGCGCTAATGGAGCCAGAAAGGGGAGCCGACCTGTCAAATATGGAGACGAGGGCAGAGAAGGTAAACGGTCACTATATTCTCAATGGTAGAAAGGTGTCCTTTTCCAAAGCTAACGAAGATTATTTCGCTGTAGTTTTCGCCACCACTGCTGAGAAAGGAACAAGGGAAGGAGTAACTTGCTTCTTGGTAGATAAGGATACCCTTGGATTTAGTGCAATAGGCGGCGAAGAAAAGACAGGGTGGCAGGCTCAAGTGAGAGAACCTGTCTCTCTAGTCTTTGAACATTGTCTAGTGCCAGTAGAAAATATATTAGGAGAGGAAGGGAAGGCTTTCTGCTTAGGTAAAAAATGGCTTCCCTCGAGGCGGTTGGTAAGAGGTGCCAGATGTGTAGGAGTAGCTCAAAGGTTACTGGAGGAATCAACTACTCAAGCTCAATCTTGGCACTCATTTGGACAATTTATTTCCAAGCGGGTCAGCATAGAATCAGCGCTGGCTGATATAGCTGTAGGGATTCATGCTTGTAGACTTATGGTTTACGAAGCTGCTTGGAAAGCAGATAAGGGAGAGGCGATAAAGCGCGAGGCAGCCATGGTAAAGTTATTCGCTACAGAAATGATTCATAGTGTTGCTGATAGAGTAGCTCATATTTTCAATGGACCACCCTATATAGCAGGATTACCTATGGAAAGGCTATGTCGCCATGCTTTAGCGACGAGTGCTACCGAGCTTGCCTTAGAACTTCAGAGAAGCGTCATTGCCAAAGATATCTTGAAAGGACTGAAAGTGTAAGGGAGGATAGCGATGGCTAAGAGGGTTACACTCCCATTAACTGATGAGACTTTGAAAGACCTTAAAGCTGGGGATAATGTCTTGCTTACTGGCATCATGTATATTGGTCGAGATGCTGCCCATAAGAGGATGATCGAAGCTTTAGACCAAGGAAAGCCTTTACCCTTTGATATTAGGGGGCAGACGATATACTATATGGGCCCTTCCCCAGCTAGACCAGGTCAACCGATCGGGTCTGCTGGACCTACTACTAGCGGTCGTATGGATAGCTACTCACCTCGCTTGATAGCTGAGGGACTTAAAGGGATGATTGGCAAGGGTATGCGCTCACCCACGGTGAAAGATGCCATGAAGAAATACAAAGCAGTGTATTTCGCTGCTATAGGTGGTGCCGGCGCCCTCATCTCTAAGAGTATCAAGAAATCAGAGGTAATAGCCTATGAGGAGCTTGGAGCTGAGGCAGTCCTGCGGATAGAAGTAGAAGACTTCCCAGCCACAGTGATAAATGATATTTATGGCGGAGACCTCTATGAAGAGGGAAAAGCCAAATACCAGACAGGCTGAAGAGGTATGGTGCAAGAATGATAAGGCTGGCGTCAGTTTTAGTCCTTCTTCAGCTAGGAAATATGGTAAAATATAAGGGAGATGCATCTCTTTGGCACCAGCGGCATCAGGGGTGTGGTCAACAAAGACCTGACCACGGAGTTGTGCCGGGAAGTAGCCCAGGCGCTGGGCACTGCTTTGCCCCCGAGGGCCAGGGTCTGCCTGGCTACTGATACTAGAGTCAGCAGGGAAGCTCTTAAAGGTGCCATCTTCTCCGGATTGCTATCTTGTGGAATAGAGGCAACCGATCTTGGCATTCTGCCTACCCCAGCGCTAGCATTGTTGACCAGAGAGTGGGGATTTGATAGTGGAGTCATGGTTACTGCTTCCCACAACCCCCCGGAGTTCAACGGGATTAAACTCTTCAACAAGGACTCCATGGGATATAGCAAGACCCAGGAGCAGCAGATAGAAGAATTGTTTCGTGAAAAAAAATTCAGGGTAGGGGGCCCGGGAGGCTTCCACCAGGGACAGGGGATGAGGGAAAGCTATCTTCGCTTTATTCAGGACAGATTGCCCACAAAGAGCCTCGACAGCAATTTAAGAATTGTTGTCGACCCTGGCAATGGTGCTGCCTCCGGCTTTGTCAGCGAGCTTTTTGCTGAAATGGGTCTTAAGGTTATCCCTTTAAACGACACCCCTGATGGTCTTTTCCCGGGGAGGAATCCAGAGCCAAAGGAAGACACTCTTTGGAATACTGTGGAGTTCCTAAGGGAGATGGATGCGGATTTGGCTGTTTGTTTCGATGGCGATGCCGACCGAGTTACCTTCTGTGATAAGGACGGTTTTCTGGGATTCAATGAGCCGATCGCCTTCATTTCGAGGCTGCTTATTGAGGAGAGTGGTAAGAGGAAGGTTGCCACCACGGTGGAAACAGGTAGGCTTTTAGACTTGGCAGTAGAGGATTTGGGGGCAGAGGTGGTGAGGGGAAAAGTGGGTGATGTCGATGTAGCCTATCTTGCCCGGGAGGTCGATGCCGCTATTGGCGTGGAGCAGGTAGGCGTGTATATAATCCCGAAGGCGGGTTACTATCCCGATAGCATCTTTGCCACTCTTACCCTCCTCAGTCGAATGAGGGAAGTGGCTGAAATTAGGGCTTTCTTTGAAAGGATGCCCAAGCTTTTCTTTGAAAAGAGGAAGGTTTCCTGCCCCAACCAGCTTAAAGAAACCGTTATGGGGAAGGTGGCAGAGAAGGCTGGCCTTTTTGGAGCCAAGGACATCAATACGCTGGATGGCGTAAGGCTTGAGTTTGAAGACTCGTGGATGCTTATTAGAGCCAGCGGAACCGAGCCAGCTATTCGGGTGGTGACTGAGTCAACATCGGTTTCAAAGACCAAGGAGCTAGTTGACAGAGGGATTCAGTTGATTAAACCCCTTGTAGAAGGATGAAGCAGTGAAGGCAGTGTTTCTCTGTGGTGGTGTTGGGAAAAGGATGTTCCCCTTCTTAGAGGATAAGCTGCTGCTCAAGTTTTTGGGGAAACCCTTGCTGGAGCACCAGATAGAGAGGGCAAGGAAGGTGGGCCTAAGCCAACTGGTGATGGTGGTAAATCCGCAAAACATGGAAAAAGTGGAGCAAATAAGCAAAGGTATTTCTGGAGTTAAGATTGAGCTTGCCGTTCAGGAGAAACCTCTAGGGATTGCTGATGCGCTGCAAAAAGCTGAGCACCTCCTGCACGAGGAGGTGATGGTGATAAATCCAAACGACGTCTTCGAAAGCTCGGCGTATACTAGGCTCATCCAGGAGAGCAAAAAAAGCTCTGTCCTTTCCTATCTACTTGGCTATGAGGTGAAGGAACATTTTCCGGGAGGATATTTGGTGGTGGGCAAGGGAAACGAGTTAAAGCAAATTGTGGAAAAGCCCCAAAGGGGGGAGGAGCCAAGCAACTTGGTAAATATTTTGGTTCATCTGCACACCGATATAAGGAAGCTTTTGGAGTGTGCTAGAAGTGTCCAAACTACCAAAGATGATGTCTATGAGTGTGCCCTAGATAGCATGGTGAGGGAAGGGGGAAAGATTAAGGTAGTTCCTTACCACAATTTCTGGACAGCTATTAAGTACCCTTGGCATATCTTTCCAGTGGTCAGATATTTCTTGGATCGAAGTAAAGCGGGGATTTCCCCCTCGGCTCATATCTCTTCAAAGGCTACCATTGAAGGAAAGGTAGTTATCGAGGACAATGTCAGGGTGTTGGAGAACGCCGTGGTAAGGGGACCGGCATACATTGGTGCTAACTCAATAATTGGCAACAATGCTCTGGTGCGGGACTATAGCCATATCGGCGCTGATTGTGTAGTGGGATACTCCACTGAGGTGAAGAGTTCCTATATAGGGGATGGATGCTGGTTTCACTCCAGCTATATTGGCGATTCTATAATAGCTGAAGGGTGCTCCTTTGGCGCCGGCACTGTTCTAGCCAACTTCCGCTTCGATGCGAGGAATATCTCGGTTAAAATCGAGAATGAAGTGGTTGATACCGGGCTGGATAAACTCGGAGCCATAGTGGGAAGCAATTCTAAGACTGGCATTAATGCTAGCATTATGCCCGGGATAAGAATTGGTTCTAATTCCTTTGTTGGCTCCCACGTTTGCCTGATGAGAGACCTTGGACCAAATAAGATGATTTCGCTTGAGCCCCATTATAGGATAGTAGAAAGAGAAATCGAGTTCGATGAGGAAAAGAAAAAGGAACTTATGGAAAGGCTAGGGAAGCTGTAATGTGCGGGATAATCGGCTTAGTTGGAGGGGAACCGGCAGCCCCTTTCCTGCTAAAGGGGCTTAAAAATCTAGAGTATAGAGGTTATGATTCTGCCGGCATAGCCACGGTTGCCGAAGGCAAGATTTGGGCTGGGAAAGATATAGGTAGCCTGGCTCAGGTGCAGCAAAAGCACCACCTAGACCAGCTCCCGGGAAGTATAGGCATTGGGCATGTTCGCTGGGCAACCCATGGCAGCGTTACCCCTGTAAATGCCCACCCCCACTTCGACTGCAAAAGAGAGATTGCCGTAGTTCACAATGGGATCATAGAGAACTATCAGGAGCTCCGCAACCGACTTGAGCCCAGGCATCATTTTGTCTCAGAGACTGATACCGAGGTGATCCCTCATCTCATTGAGGACTATATGGAGGCTGGAACTTCCCTGGAACAAGCTGTTTTGCAAACCATATCACAGATTCAGGGTTCTTATG
>Ga0315310_10000899_pt1 | contig 18738 bp, 18 predicted proteins | sample TDP5_MG_FD_203630 | JGI IMG/M metagenome (GOLD analysis project Ga0315310, IMG submission 203630) | Freshwater sediment microbial communities from Lake Towuti, South Sulawesi, Indonesia - TDP5 | ecosystem: Environmental > Aquatic > Freshwater > Lake > Sediment | place: Indonesia: South Sulawesi... | reverse complement strand
TACGAGTGCGTAGAAGATCATCGGCTCTAGGCCGAAGAGGAGTATCTTAACCTTGAATGTCCATGTGGCTGTGGCCTCGTTTCCAGACCTGTCGCTGACCTCTACAATGACCGTGTAGTCTCCGTCTGAGAGGTCGGATGGCGGCGTATAGGTGATGCCTGTCGCGGTCACCGTGGCTTGAGCGGTTACGTCTGTGGCTCCGACCTTTATCGATACGCTGTCTACGTCTATGCCGGAGTAGTCGTCGCTGAAGCCTGCGCCGATCGCAGGCCTACCCGTATTCGCGGTCGATCCAGCAGCAGGGGTCAGCCCAGTGATCACGGGATCCGTGTTGTCTGGATAAGACCATACGGTCAACTGCGCCAACTGATAGCTGTTGCCGTATCCTGCGGTCAGGATCTCGTTGACACCGTCCAGATCCACGTCTCCCACGAAAACCTGTTCTATCGCCGTCCAATCCGTGTCATACCATTCGTGGCTGTCTTCGAGGGTTAGGGGTGAAGATTGGCTCCAAACCCTGAGTTGGGCTCTATTCCGCGTGCCATCATAAGCGTAACCGCCAGTGACAACTTCCTTTTCGCCGTCCCCGTTGACATCGGCTACGAAAACACCATATGCTCTGGTGTCATCTCCTGTGTACCACTCCTCGCTTTCTTCAAGGGTCAGGGAGGAGCTCCAGACGCGGAGCTGTCCCCTATCGCGTGTGCCATCATTGGAGAGCCCGGCTGTATAGATCTTGTTGTCGTCGATGAAGACGCTAACTGCTTCAGTGCCGCCTACAGACTCCCATTCTTCGCTGGTCTCAAGGGTCAGATCGGAGCCGTAGGACCAGACCCTCACTTGGCCCCAGAACTTCATCTCGGCGTCATCCCAGAAGCGGCTGGCCGTGGCTATCCTCGCTTCTCCATCCAACTCTCCTAAAGCAACGTCTTTGCATTCTGACCACCAAATCAGATTTTCATCAGCCCATTCTTCACTCGCCTCGAGGTGTAGCTCTGCTCCCCAGCTCCAGACGCGGAGCTGGCACTGAATCGTTGTCCAATCCGCAGTCACAAAACCGCATGTGACTATCTCGGGAGTGCCGTCGCCGTCCAAGTCGCCCACATTGACATCATTTGTCCATGCGTCGCCTGGGGTCCATGTTTCGGTGTCCAGCAAAGTCAGCGTGGTTCCGGTCCAGCGATACACCCGCACCCAAGAATTCCAATGCGTGCCATCATAGCCTTTTCCTACAATAACGATCTCCAGTAAGTCGTCGCCGTCTAGGTCGCCTATGTCAACCCCGTAAGCCCACGTCTCCATCCCATCCACCAGGATTTGCTCAGCCCTCTCAGCCCCGGCGTCTTCACCGTCCCATGTGCCGATCGCCAGTATACCACGCATCCCACTGCCGTCATCCCCCCATCCTACACCTATGATCTCTATGACACCGTCTCCGTCAACATCCCCAGCACAGACATCCGCGCTGGCAATAAAGTTGTAAGGGGTTTCGAGATGATATTCTTGGCTCAGCGGACCCGCTGCACCGACAGTCGTCGCCACTTTCTGAAACAGAAGAGCCGTGGTGAGAAGCAGAAGAACAAAGAGCATCAAGCTTTTCCTAGAAGGGATCATTTCAAATCTCCAACGTTAAGAATCTGTATTTAAACTATTTAAAGGCGTTCGCTGGAATCAAGCAATTGTTGCAGATGGATCAAATAATTCAGCAAGATCATTTGGCCAAATTGAATTCAGTAACTCTTTCAAAAGGCGAGAGGGGCGCGTTCATATTCAGATAGAGATTATCATTGTCAGAACGTTTGTTTGGATTTAATTGAACAAATTCTTCTTTAAGGGTTTTACCGGCTTCTTCCTAAAAGAGAAGTTTGAAGGATTAAACGGGTTTGAATTAAAAAGAACAAATGCTATACTTTATGACTAGAGCAATACTAGTATATTTGGATGCTCAACGACAGGAGGTACCCCTCTGTCTCATAAAAGTAGCTATGATATTCTCGGCGCCGCGGCAGATCCTCTCAGGCTTCGAATCTTAAGGCTTCTAAATGCTTATGGACAGCTTGGCTATAGCGAAATTATGACTAAAACAGAATTGGATCCGACCCGAGATGCTGGTAAATTCGCGTATCATCTGAGAAAAATGTGTCGGACATCTCTGATAGCCAAGGATGAGAAAATAAAAAAGTACAAGCTCACTCCCCTCGGCGAGAGGCTACTCGACTTCGCCAGTAGTTTAGAAGAATACGCCACAAAAAGTGGGGAAGAATTATTTGTTCGAACCTCAAAGCTAGCGATGGAGGAGTTTGACAGGAATAAGATAGCCAAAGTGTTGATCGAAGAAGCAGGAATGCCAGCAAAACTTGCCAACACAATTGCTGAAGAAGCCGAGGCTAGGCTACTCAAGTTAAACGTGGCATATCTCACATCGTCACTCATAAGAGAATTCGTCAACATCGCCCTAATTGAGAAAGGGTTTCATGACTATAGACACAAGCTAGTGCGACTCGGCCTACCTGTATACGACATAACTCAGCTCATAAATGCCACAGACAACTCCCATCAAAACGTCGAATCAATAAACAAGGCGGCAGGCGAGAGTGTACTTAAAGAATACACGCTTCTCAACGTTCTCCCGAGAAGCATAACAGATGCGCATCTTTCAGGAATGATACACATAAATAACATTAGCTACTGGATACTAAAACCCTATGAGTTTCAGCACGACCTAAGACCATTCCTTCAAAAAGGATATGGGTCAATCCAACGCGGATCTGAAGTAACTCTCGATCCTCCAACAACATTTGAGGCTGCAGTCTCACTAGCTTACAGCTTGATTGAAACATCAGGCACGGAGCTGGCTGGAGAACAAGCCCTCAATTACTTTAATACATTTCTAGCCCCATTCGTAAGAGACCTGACAAAGGACGACGTAAAGAGGACACTCAGCCATTTCATTCTCAGCTTAAATACAGCGCCATCGAGTAAAGGGTGGCCAACTGAGGTAACAATCGGTGTAGATCCATCGATTCCTCAGAATCTTGAGGAAGCCACAGCCTTCGGTCCGAACGGCAAGCCTGCAGGCTCTTACGGAGACTACTTCAGCGAGTCGCAAAAGATCTTAGACTCCTTGTTGGACATATTCGTCGAAGAAAGCACCCGCGAATGCTTTTTCACTCCGAATTTGATCTTTAACATCAGACGCGAAACTCTAAAAAGTAGAGAGCCGGAAAACCTCTTATTAAAGGTACATGACCTCAGTGCAAAGACTGGGAAGCCGTTTTTTGCAAATTTAGTCCCACAATGGCAAAAAGACGCGCTGTACTTTTCTACTGGAACCAGACTGGCGCCGAGCTGGACTAAAGACTGGGAAATCGACACTCTGCGAACAGGAAACTTGGACACCGTGGTGATCAATCTGCCAAGACTCGCATACACGGCTCAGGGAAACGACAATAGACTCTTTGAATCTCTCGGAGACTGCACGAAAAAGGCCGCCGAAGCACTACAACTAAAAAACCGCGCGATGGAAGATCGCAGGCGTCAATCACTGTTGCCCCACCTATTTCAGCGTATCGCGAGGAACCCCTATTTTAGACTGAAAAGCGCGTCTAACCTCGTAGGCTTCATCGGATTAAACGAGGCCGTTCGAATCCACACCGGTGATTTCGTCTACGGTTCCAGAAAAAGCACAGATTTTGCCGTAAATGTCATCAAAAACCTGTCTCTACGTGCAAAAAAATTATCACAAATGTTTGGCCTTCGAATAGGAGTCTCTCAGGTATCCAATAGCGAAGCAGCCCAAAGGCTTGCAAGTTTGGATGTAGAAAGATACGGTTGGGAAATTGTTACCGCGCAGGGAACAAAGGAGTCGCCGTACTACACGGACCTCGTTGTCATACCATTAGAGGCCAATGTTTCACTTAGGGATCGTTTGAAGATAGAGGGCGAGTTACATCCACTAACATTAGATGGGCATCTTTCACTAATTGAACTTGAGGAGCCGGAGCAAGACCCAGAAAACCTTCTCAAGATGACTAGGAGGATCTGCCTCTCAAAGAATATAGGCGCATTCGCTTACACAAGAAGCTTTAGTCACTGCAAAAAATGCCGAAGAGTTTTTGGCGGACACCCACAAAAATGCCCGGACTGCAAGTCCACAAATTCGCTTACCTACTACTGCCGTCAATCAGCGAAATACAAACCTCTAAAATATTGGACAGCGGCAAAGAAGGCGACTATAGGCAAACGAGTGCGATACAGAGTCTAGGAAAAAATGAACTAGTTCCCCGACTGGAGAAGGAGAATCGCCCTCGCCAGGTCGCCCTTGGTTTCTTCTAATGCCCTTCTCGCCTCATCCAAGTTTTTGCCTGTTTGGTCTGCAACCAGTTGAACATCCTCATCCGGAATCTTTTCCCTCGCCTCCAAGGCTTTCTCTGTCATGCTTCCACCAATGATCTGGAACACTTTTTCGCCCCGCACCTCCATGGAGGTTACCTCTGGGTTTTTAATGATTATTTCTTTGCTATCAGTTTTGATCGTTACTTGTTGTGTGTTTGGCATTTCTTCAACCTTTATGCCCATACGACTCATGTAACGTTTTGCTTGGCGCGATGTGACCCTTCGCATTTTTATCCATCCTCTTCACTTTCTTCAATACGTTAATCCCTTATCGTTTTATAAAAATCGATCGTGCGACTTATACTTAATCTCGTATCGAGAAGAATCGACAGGAGCAATGTGAAAGAAGCCCTAAAGAATTCAATAGAAACGATGGATGACTCTATGATGGAATGTGAAATCTGTGGTAAAGGAATACACGGAGAACCGCACAAGATAATAATAGATGGAGTAAAGCTTATTGCGTGCGGTGAGTGTGCGAAAACTTCGTCCTCAAGTTGGGGCCTCGAATCAAAACCAGCTTTAAGAAAGAGACCGCTATTAAAACGTCCTTTGCTCAAACCCAGACGGGTAAAGGTGGAAGCACTCGAAGAGCTGGAGCTGGTGGAGGATTATGGTTCACTGATTAGAAGGACGAGGGAGAAATTCGGATTTAGTTGCGAGGAATTGGGAAGAAAGATTGGTGAAAGGGTGTCCGCTCTTCGAAAAGTTGAAATGAACAAGATGGTCCCTGATCAAAGACTTGCTAAAAAGCTTGAGTATTTTTTGAGAATAAGGCTCCTAGTAAAACCTTCTACTGAGATTGCAGAAGGTAAACCTGTTCAAAAGCCCTATGAGCTCACTTTGGGGGATGTTGTTTCGATTCGAAAGAAAAAGGATGTTAGAGGTTGAGGATGCGGGCGATCACAGTTCAGAGAAGGGGGCGGGGTGAGCACCCGAGTCTAGATGAGCTCAAAAGTTTAGCGGAGTCCGCAGGTTATGTTATTGTCGGTTCTATCGAACAAGTACGCAAGCCTGATTCAGAATATCAGATAGGTGTGGGAAAGGCTGCTGAGCTGGAGAGACTGGTTCAGGATCTCAGGGCTGATAGACTAATATTTGACAACAGCCTCAAACCGATTCAATCTTACAATCTTGCAAAGATCACTGGAGTAGAGGCCATAGACCGTTTTCAGTTGATACTCGAGGTTTTTGTTAAGCAGGCTTCTACCGAGGAAGCCAAGTTACAGATACAGCTGGCGAAGCTCCGCTATCAGCTTCCACGCGCAAGGGAAAGTGTAAGGCTGTCGAAGATGGGGGAGCAGCCTGGTTTTTTGGGTCTTGGCAAGTACGAGGTTGATGTTTACTATGAGGCCGTAAAGAGGCAAATAACGCAGATTAGACGTAAATTGAAGAGGATTCGGAGGAAAAGGGGGTTACACCGGGTTCGCAGGCTTGATCTGGGATTTTCACTTGTTTCCTTGGCTGGGTACACCAACTCTGGGAAAAGCACGCTGTTCAACGCTCTTACTGAAGAGAGGGTACCTACTAGTCTTAGCCTTTTTACCACCCTTTCAACAACGACTAGAGCTGTGAAACTCGATGGGAAGAGGGCGCTGATAACGGATACTGTTGGTTTTATTGATCGCTTGCCGCTGGTGTTGGTAGAGTCGTTCCATTCAACCCTTGAGGAAACTATCCTTTCAGATGTGATCGTCTTGGTCGTGGACGCGAGTGAAACGATCTCCGAGGTTCGAAGGAAAACCTCTTGCTGTTTCGCCACGCTAAGGGAGATAAAGGCGGTTGGTATTCCGGTGGTTACGGCTCTGAACAAGATCGATTTGCTGAAGGAAGATGAGCTTGAAGAGAGGCTTTCTTGCTTGAGGGATGTGACACCCAACTTGGTTCCTATTTCAGCGCTTAAGGCAGAGAACTTGGGAAGATTGAAGGACGAGATTTCTAAAAGCTTGGGGGGGCTTGAGGAGGCTTCGGTTGTTCTTCCACTAGAAGAGGGGACCATGTCCTTTGTATCCGGTCTCTACGATGTGTCCAACGTTATCGAGGTTAATTATAGAGGCGGGAGTGTAAAGGTCAGGTTTAGGTCGCAGCCAGAGTTTATGTATAGGATTCTAGGACAAGTGGAGAAATTGAGCGGTAGGGTCTTGAAGAGAAAGGTTAGCACTGTTACTTTGTGACGATGTTTTTTCCGTGCTTTTGTGGGATTATTTTTACTCTTGCATCTTTGAACTCCAGGCAGAGTTCCTTTCCGTTGAAGAGACGGTCTAGGAACACGGCAAGGGCTGCGCATTCGCTGTGCGGCTGGTTGCCTATGGCGATGTTGAAGTCTGCTAGGTTGAACATCTCGCCTGGGACTTTCACCGCACCTATGACCACCATAACGTCCTTTCCGGTCTTCCTGACCTTTTCTAAGACGTCGCTGCTTTCGATGTTTTCGCCGTACATGGTCAGATGGCAGACTGTTCCTCCCTTTCGCTTCCATTCTTTGATCGCCTCTTTCCACGGTGTTCCCATCTCCATTGTTATGCAGCCTCCCCACCTTTCTGAGAGGCCCTCGACCGTTTCCTTGACCCTCTTGTCGATCGTGTCTGCCAAGATTATCGATGAGACGCCGAAGGCTCTCGCCACGAGGCAGACATGCGAGGTAAGTCTGAGGTCACGTGAATGCCTGTGCCCCCACCTTAGCACCACAACATTTGGGAGTCTCGTCTCCATTCCGTCATCACGAGTCTTGATTAGTGATTGTTATCTTTAAATGTTGGGTTTTTGGCGTGTCGTTAAGGAGTTGCCTTACGGTTGGCCGCAAATGTTTAAGTTCCTCCCTTTTTAATTTATTGTATGGTTAATCTTCTAGGTTTGTGAGTTGTTGCGACTTGGCGACGTTTGTAGACCAGGATCTGCTGGTGAAGGTTGCGAGCATTATAGGCGGGGAAGAGGCGGTCAAGGTTGTTGGCTTCCTTGAGCCCGCGGGCGAGGCGACGGAGGATGAGGTGTCGAGGGGGACTGGGATGCAACTTAATGACGTACGCAGGGTACTCTACAAACTGTACAATCATTCCATAGTCACTAATTTGAAGTCCAGGGATCAAACGACTGGATGGTTTGTTTTTAGGTGGAAGCTACAGCCTGGTCAGTTTGCAGGGTTCGTCAAGCTTTTGAAGAGGAAGGTTCTTGAGAGGCTTGAGAAGAGACTAGAGTTTGAGAAGGCCCATGATTTCTTTTCTTGTTTCAGTCCTGGCTGTGGCAGGGTGACTTTTGAGGACGCCGTTGAGAATGTCTTTCGATGCCCCAAATGCGGTAGACCTCTCAAACGCTCTGATAACAGTTCGAGTATAAGGGCTTTGAAGGAGAGAGTTGGATTGTTAAGGAAGGAACTGGATTAGTTTTTGGGGTGTTATTTTTGGCTTTGCCTTCCCGCGACGATTGTCTGAGGATTCTTCGCGAGTTTGGCTGCGGGCGCGGCGTAATTAGGCATTGTATTGTTGTTTCCTCCATTGCCATCAAGATTGCAAGGTTGTTTGTTGAGAGAGGGTTTCATACCGATGTTGGTTTGGTTGAAGTTGGTGGCCTCTTGCATGATGTGGGTAGGTCTAGGACCCACGGGATCGGGCATGGTGTTGTTGGCGGTGAGATTGTGAGGGGATTGGGGTTGCCTGAGGCCGTTGCGAGGGTTGCTGAGAGGCATGTCGGCGCTGGTTTGACCGCTGAGGAAGCTGCTGGGTTTGGTCTGCCCCGTAGGGATTTTGTTCCTGTAACTTTGGAGGAGAAGATTGTTTGCTACGCTGACAAACTGGTTGCTGGTGGTCGCGTTATCGGTTTTGATGAGGCATTTGAGAAGTTTGTTGAGGACATTGGTGTTGGCAGTCCTGCTGTTGGGAGGTTGAGAGAGTTGCATGAGGAGATTTCTAGGGTTGTTGATGAAGGCCTGTGAGGTCTTTGACTTTTCTCTGGGCTGGGGGAGGGTTTCTTAGTGCTTCTTGTGTTGTATACTTGTGGTTTAACTGTCTCCTTTTGTAACTTTTCTGCCAAGATCGTCTTGCGCGCGTTCATTCGCACATACACTGATTTAGCTATCAGGTGATCTTCAGTGGGAGTTGAGTCTGAGCTTTCAAAGCTGCCGAGCTACTCTGAGGAACTCGGCTTAGACCTCTCTAGGCCTGAAGATAGATTCGAGTGGTTCTTGGCGTCGCTATTGTTTGCCAAAAGAATCTCTGCGGAGATCTCGAAAAAGACCTACAGGCGTTTCAAGGAGGAAGGGTTAGTGACCCCAGAGAAGATACTGGAGGCTGGGTGGGACCGCCTCGTTCATGTTCTGGACTCGGGAGGCTACGTGAGGTATGACTTCTCAACCGCCTCAAGACTCCTGGAAATCATGGAGAAGCTCAGAGAGAGGTACGGAGACCTTGAAGGAGTTCACAGAGCGTCAAAGGGCCCGGAGGATCTGGAGAATAGACTAAAAGCGTTTAAGGGAATAGGTCCCGTAGGAGTCAATATCTTCCTCAGAGAGCTAAGGGGTGTCTGGGAGAAGGCTGATCCAAAGCCCTCCAGCATGGCCGTCAAGGTTGCCCAGCAGCTGGGTTTAGAAGGCCCGAAGCCGTACGAGTCGGCTTTAGTGAGGCTTAATCTCGAGTACTGCAAGAAACGTAGATGCGAGGAGTGCCCTGTCAAAGACTACTGCAAGGAAGAGCCCCCTCATTAGTGCTTTTTTAATTCTGCTTACCCCCCACCCTCTCCTTCAACCTGATCGATTCCAATATGCCTCTGGTTCTGGGGTGTACTTCCTCAGCCTTCTCTATTAATACGGGCACCGCGCTCCCACTGATCTCCTGAAGCGTATCTGAAAAGGAAGTCTTCCCTTGGTTCATTATCGCGTATCTCTTATACTGCTGTAGCAAACAGTAGTTTACCATCGTTATGTAATGTAGATATGGTTTCTCATGATGCCATTCCTCCTCGTACTCGTAGAGGTATCCATCACACCACACAAGATGCGGGTTCTCTCTCCCAACCTGAAAGCTAACGAGGTCTTCGACAATCATCTTTTCTGGAACGCAGGCAACCACATACCGAATGCTCTTTATTGCCATAGAATATCACAGTTTCAGAATCTCAAACACCAGGATTTAAAAATTATGCGCACGCAAAAGATCAACCCAAAGAATAGTGGTTCCATAAACCAACCAGCATGGATGCTTCATCTCAAGCTCATCACACATCTTTCCAAATGTCCGAAGGCCTCTTTCAATTTTTTCGCTGGAAGAACCAAAACAAAAGGAATGCCTCCATATATTATTGTCGAGCTTGTCGTTACGACCCTTCCATCATGTTCCACGTAGGGTCCACCTCTAGCCTTCCTAGGCTCGTGACTCCTCACTATTCTCTTCACCCCTAGCCTCCGACAAATCTCCTCGCTCACGTCCTTCCCAAACTCGACCCCTACACCTCGCATATTTGGGCGTTCACCATACCCTTCAAAGGGGTCGCTCCAAAGAACGTCCTTCTTAATCCGCTCGGACGGGGCCCTCAAGTCGTTAACCACCTTAATCCTATTGGATACCCCACCGTGAACAAAAAGCATCTCACCCGGCACTAAGACAGCCAAGTGAAGTTCATACAGAAAAGGCTTCAACTGACTCTCAAAATAGGATCCCCAACCGCCTCTCTTCTCGTAGGCCTCACGCATCAAGTCGCATGGTGAAAAGGACGGCCTCCCACTCTCACTGTAGTCCTCGTGATTTCCCTTCATCGCGATAACCCTGCCAGGATACTCTCTGACAAGCCCCCATACGCCGTCTATCACCTCGACGCCGCTCGGTCCTCTGTCTGCGTAGTCGCCAAGAAATATTAGATGATCATGCTCAGGATCAAATAAACTGCGGATTCTCTGAAAGCTTTCATAGTCGCCGTGTATGTCGCCCGCGACGATCAGACGGTCGATTTCAGAAAGCATGTCAGGGGCTAGTTCATAAAGCTTGCTTCGAGACATCGCCATCATCTGCGCAGTGTGGCAGGACCACTACCTAAAAGAAGATCTCATACACCAAAATAAACCAATTTTGACAACCCCTGTTGGGGCGCGTGTAATTGAGGCATTTTAAGAGAGAGCCTTATTTTGTACGTAAACGAGTATAAGTATTATGTACTTGATTCGGCCGGACGCGGCCTCAGCATTGAGGGCTCCCATAGTGAAAAAAGTCCTGCCGAGATATGCTAAAGCCGTTGAGGACAAGATCAACGTTAACTTTCAGATAGCGAAGAGAATCGCGTTGGATCTCGATGCGGGATTGAGTCCCGGGGAGATGCTGAGGGAGCACTCCAAGCTTACGAAGAAATTCTATGAAATGAGGCGCGTTTTGGATGAGGGGAAGCTCAAAATTGAAAGCTTAGAGAATCCCAAGTTTTCACTACTCGACTTGAAAGTTATGATAGCTGAGGGACTGATGAAAAGTTGTGACTTGTGCGAGAGAAAGTGCCATGTAAGAAGAATCGAGGGGGAGACCGGAGAATGCGGGGTCGGAAACGAATGTCTGATCTCCACTGACTTCACGCACTGGGGAGAGGAATTTCACATCAGCCCTTCACACACGATCTTTTTCATGGGTTGCAACCTTCACTGCCAATTCTGTCAGAACTGGAGCATATCACAATGGTATGAAAGTGGCCAATTTGTTACACCAGAACAAATTGCTAAGAGGATGGAGTTGAAGAGGATGGAGGGCTGCAGGAATGTCAACCTAGTTGGCGGCGAGCCTACGCCAAACCTCTTGAACATCCTAAAGGCCTTGAAGTTGTGTAAAGCGAATGTGCCAGTTGTGTGGAATAGCAATTTCTACATGTCAGAGAAGACCATGGAAATCCTAGATGGTGTAGTAGATTTATACTTGTCTGACTTCAAGTACGGGAACGATGATTGTGCTGAGAGGCTCTCAAAGGTTCCAGATTATTTTGAAGTATGCTCGAGAAACCACATATTGGCGTCGAAGCAGGCTGAGTTGACTGTAAGACATCTGATCCTGCCGAATCACTTGGAGTGCTGCACAAAGCCTATCTTGGAATGGATTGCTGAGAACATTCGGGAAAAGTCCATAGTCAACCTAATGGACCAGTACAGACCTGAGTTCAAAGCCATGGAATACAAGGATATAAACAGAAGAATTACACGAGAAGAGTTCAGAAATGCTGCGGACTACGCCGAAAAACTGGAAATAAACTACATAACATGACATACGCGACGAAGATACCCTTGAAACTTAAGCCATAAACCTGTTTCTCAACAAAAAACAAGTTCGAAAAGCCTTCCTCTGAGATTAATATGAAGAAGTTCAGCAGTACCAAGGAAAAAAGCGTTGCAGTAACTACTAATCCTTTTGAGCGCCCTGTTTAGCTGCCGACGCCTTCGGTTATTGTCACACTGCAGGCTTTGAAGAGTTATTTTAATGCTTTACCGCATGATGGACAGAAACCTGCGCCAGGTAGGATCTCTGTACCACATGATGGACACCTGTTAACTAAGGTCGGAGGCGCGACTGGAGGAGCCATGTACGGTCTTGGGGGTTTTCGCCTTCTTGAGAAAAATATTGCTCCAGCTATCATGACTACGACACCTCCAACCAGCCCATAGAATATGATAGGTTCCAAACCGAACATTAACATCTTCACTGTGTACGAGAAGACGGATGACACCGCTGAGAATCCTGCGATGTCTTCTGCCGAGACCTTAAATTGTACGGTTACCCCTCCCGCTTGGTTTGGAATATCGGCGGTGTATGTTGACCCAGTGGGATTTCTCATCTCGACTTGATTCCAAGTATTTCCACCGTCTGTCGAGTACCACAGTACTACCTCTTTGACTCCTGAGAAGTCGTCTGTAATCGAGGCTGAAACCGTTACCTCATCGTCAGGCTTTGGAGTCTCCGGCTCATGGTCTATATCGCTTATTGTCGGAGGACTATTATCAAACTTGGACTGTGTAATGCTGAAATGGATATTCTTCCCTCCGCTCGGGAAGAATTTTATCGTATAGGTTTCTGGGCTCTTCACGTCAACGGTTGTGTTTGCGTATTCGGTCTTCTGATAAATGGATGTAGACCTAATCGTCAGAAGCTCGTCAGCAACCTTGGAGCCGACGGAGTCGAACACTTGAACCCAAATATTGTAAGTCTCGTAGTAGACCATCCAATACCATACCTTTATTTCTAGCTGAGTTTGCTCTGGCCAACCAAGTACTTCAAAAGAAACCTCATGATTGCTTGAAAAATTCCCTGTTACTGTGTTCTGAGACGGCGAAAAAGCAGCAACCCGATTATGCAAAAACGATTCTGTCACTTGGTTCGGAGACGCTGGGATATTGGCAAGTAAACCAACGGTTAATAACATCAAGCTAACAAGAAGACAGATTCTTACGACGAGATTTCTACAAGCCTTTTTCATATTTTGTAACACTGAGAATTAATTTAACAATAAACAGGCATATATATTGACCCTACAGGTCTAGCGTGCGTGATTAGACAAAAATGATATACTTTCCTGATAACCATTAATCCAACATGAGCGAATGTATCTTCTGCAAGATCATAAATAGAGAGATCCCGGCAAACATCGTTTACGAAAACGATAGGGTTCTGGCTTTCCTAGACATCAACCCGATTAACAGAGGTCACACTCTGATCGTGCCGAAAAAACACTATGGGAACGTCTACGACATCACAGAAGACTACTTGAAAGACGTGGCTGTTGCCGCTAAAAAGATCTCAAGTGCTATAAAGAGAGGTCTCAGAGCCGAGGGAGTGAACATCTTACACGCGAGCGGGGGGGCTGCACAGCAATCCGTTTTCCACTTTCACCTCCATCTGGTCCCAAGGTTCAGAGACGACGGTTTGAACACTTGGCCAAGAAGCGGATACAAGGAGGAGGACCTCGAGGTAGTTGCTAGAGAAATTAGGAGTGCAATCTGATTCAGCGAGTACAAACTGTTGATAAAGCTCACACTAGTGCGATCAACCTTTAAACAATCGAAGATATTTAGCAGCCGTAGTGATGGCTTCTTTCATACTCGTAGGGTTAGCTATACCTTTTCCAGCAATATCATAGGCGGTTCCGTGATCGACAGAGGTTCTTATGAACGGCAACCCAAAGGTCACACTCACCGTTCTATCGAAGTCGTACATCTTTGAGGCGATGTGCCCTTGATCGTGGTAAAGAGACAGCACGGCATCGAAGTCCTCATTGGCAGCCCTGTGGAAAACAGAATCTGCAGGATAAGGTCCCTCCGCGGCGATCCCTAGAGACTGAGCCTCCTCGATAGCGGGCCTTATTTCTTCTATTTCTTCTGTTCCAAAGATTCCTTTTTCCCCAGCATGGGGATTGAGGGCAGCCACAGCTATGCGAGGAGCCTTTAGGTTAAACCTCCTCAGATAGCGATCCGCTATCTTTAGAATTTCCAACACGTTTTCCTTCTTAACTTGATTCAGAGCCTCTTTCAGCGACAAATGTCTGCTCAAAAAGAATATCCTCAGTTTTTTGACTTGAAACATCGTAATTGCTTCTTTGGATCCTGTCAGGTCTTTAAGCATCTCGGTGTGTCCGACATATTCTACTCCAGCCATTTTCAACGCGTACTTGTTTACTGGAGCGGTTGCCATCCCATCCGCAACGCCTTCCATGCATATCTGCACAGCTTTTCTAACAAATCCAAAAGACAGCTTCCCACACATCTTAGAGGGGACACCGAACTTGAACTTGCTTATGTCCACACCTCCGACCGACACAAACGGGATCTTTACCCAACCGTGCTTCTCAACGTTAGCCTTCGCTTCCTTAATCGTTATTTTTTCTTCTGCGGAACACTTCCCCTCTATTTCAATCGCGTCTACATTTGCTTTTGTGATCTCAACAGCTTTGTCAAAAACTTCTTTTTGACCTATTACAACAGGAGAACACACTTTCCAAACGTTTTTGTCCTGTAAGGATAAAGCCACAATTTCTGGACCTATCCCACAAGGATCCCCCATAGTCACAGCTATTATGGGCTCTTTCATCACCCTATTCCCCTATTGATGTTTCTATGAATATGCTATTTTCTTGCTTTTCACTTGAATGTTCCGTGCATATGTTGAATGTTTAGTTAGAATAAAATTGAAAAAGAGGAAGGGATTGATTTGTGGATAGGATAGTAAGGTGATGTGGGTATGGGCGATTATGTCCAAGTAGTAACAGCGGTTGGCAACGAGGAGGAGGCGGAGAAGATTTCACAGATGGTTGTTGAAAAACGTTTGGCTGGTTGCGCGCAGGTTATCGGGCCGATAACAAGCTTTTATTGGTGGAAAGGAAAGATTGAGAGGGCTGAAGAGTGGTTGTGTTTCATAAAATCTCGTGCCGACCTTTATCAAGAATTAGAATCGACGATTCGTCAAGTTCATTCGTATGAGAACCCTGAGGTGCTGGCTATTCCTATAATAAATGGTAGTAAGAGGTATTTTGCTTGGTTGGAAAGCGAGTTGAAGAAATGAAACTGAATTTGCCAGTAATAACTCTAATACGCTACAGCCTTTTAATACCACATTTTCTTCAAGGGCATAGCTATTATCTCTCTAACCTCAAGCTTCCTGTTCTCATCTTCCCCAAAAGCATCATTAGATGTCGTTGCCTTCGTGACGATCGCTGTATCTGATCCAGTACCTGATCCAGCCACACCAATGACATCGTCGTTGGGTTTTACCAAGCCCTTTTCTGTTGCCATAAAGACGACTTGAACAGCAACCTTAAAGCCCTGACCTAGGGCATATAGGACTCTCTTTACAGATTTCCACTCTGCTTCTCCCATTTGCAACTTTGCATTCTCGGCCAATTTGCCACCTAGCTTCATGATCTCTTCTTCATGTTTGGAATCCATGGTCTCATTTGAAATGGCCACGACTTGAGCCTCTCCTTTTAATGCCCTCGCAAACTTTGCTCCTGTTGAGCCAGAAATACTCGCAACAACAACGGTCTTCACATCTCCCTCTTCAACCCTCTTTTTTACAGCCTCTATGAGATTATCAGTGTTCTCGGGACCTGGCTCAGAAAAATATGTCGTCATACGTTTCTTAACAACATCCATTCCTAACACCACAGTATTGAATCTCTGATTACATATATTAGGATATGAGTCATGGAATAGTCAAATGTCAAGGGTAGTGGTTCTGCGCGCTTTGTCTCAAAAGAATTGTAGTGGAAACATGATGACATACCAACGTTTTCTAGCGCCCGGATTTACGCCGTACGACCCCTTGGAGTTGGCGAAGGAAACAGAGAGAATAGTGACGCTGGAAGGATCCCAAGGACTGGAGAGAAAATACACGGACATCTACTCGGCCCCTGTCTATGGAGGGATAGCAACAGGATACGCCGCTGGATGCTGTCTACGCTGCATATACTGTTGGAGCAACTGGTCAAGGGACTTCCCAGAGAGGCTCGGCAGGTTCTACTCTCCAAGAGAGGTAGCCGAAGAGCTTTTCAAGGCAGCTGAAGGCGGCATAACCAGCCCAGGATGGGAGCGGTTTAGACGCCTGAAGGTCAGAAAGCTTCGCCTCTCAGGCTGCGAGCCCACCCTAGGGAAGAAGCACCTGCTTTCCCTTCTAAATCACATTGAGAGATCTGGTTATCCTTTCTACCTTGAGACAAACGGCATACTCTTCGGTGCAGACAAGGGTTACGTGAAAAGGCTCTCAACATTCTCGAAATTCATATACGTCCGGGTATCCTTCAAGGCGGCCACTCCAGAGGGGTTCACCCAGAGGACCGGAGCTGTAGGAAAATACTACGAACTCCCGTTCAGGGCACTGAAGTATCTTCTGGATGAAGAAATCTACGCCCGGCCTGCGGCGATGACGGATCCGAGGGTTATGCCAAAAAGGGAAAGGCAGATTTTGATAGAGAGACTTGGAGAGATCGATTCTAGGATCGCGAGAGATCCTGAAGAGTTGGAGGAGGAGCGGATGGATGCCTATCAAACCACAATCAGCAGGTTGAGGGCTGCGTTCGATCCGAGATTTGCCAAGAGACTTGAAAAAGAAGCATCCAGTAAGTTTAGTGTCATGCTTTAACGGGAAGACTGTAAGCTTTAAACCTTCAGACTTGGGTTAGAAATGTCAAGAACTTAGGGCGACCGCACGAGAAGGTGACGGCATTGAGTTACACGCTGATCATAGCAGAAAAGCCAGATGCAGCTTTCCGTATCGCGCAGGCCTTGGCGGACGGAAAACCAGAGAAGATCGAGAAGAGCAGAGCCCCTTACTACATCTTCACCGTAAATGGTAAGGGGCATGTGTGTGTGCCTGCGGTTGGACACCTCTTTGTCCTGACCGCTGTGAGGGACGAAGAAGATAAAGGGTGGACGTATCCAGTCTTCTCCTACGAGTGGGTTCCAACGTACAAAAAAAGGGAGACTAGGTGGACCGAGAAATATTACAATAACATAGAGGATCTGGCAAAGGGCGCTACCGACTTCGTAGATGCGGCAGACCTAGACGCAGAGGGGGAGGTCCTGCTCTTCAACATCTTGAGGTTTCTTTGCGGAGTAGAGGACGCTAAGCGGATGAAGTTCAGCACCCTCACAAAGGACGATTTGATAAGCGCTTACAAAAACATGTCTCCACACATCTTGGCACCCATGCTTGAAAGCGGTCTGACGAGACACGAACTCGACTGGTTGTTCGGCATAAACGTCACCAGAGCGTTGACGCTCGCGCTAAAGAAACACGCCAAAAAGGGGTTCGTAATCCTCTCCGCAGGGAGAGTTCAAGGCCCAACTTTGGCTACTCTGCTTGACAGGGAGATCAGAATCAGAGGATTCAAACCAAAACAATACTGGCAGCTCGAACTACACTGCTTGATAGACGGGACAAGAATAGTCGGAATCCACGAAACAGCGAGGTTTTGGAAGAGAGAGGACGCGGACAGGATAATACAGAGGTGTAGGGGGAAGGACGCGAAGGTAAAGAGCGTCACAAGAAGAAAATATAGGAGAAAACCGCCAACGCCATTCAATACTACGGACTTGCAGACAGAGGGATACAACCTCTTCAGATACTCCCCAAGGCAAACCCTAGACATAGCGGAGAGACTCTATCAACATGGCTTCATCAGTTACCCGCGCACAGCGAGTCAGCGCCTACCTCCAAGCATAGACTACGGGAAGATTCTGAAAACCTTGATGGAGACCAGATACTCCAAGTTAGCCGAGGAGATTCTGAAAAGGGACAAGTTGACTCCGCATGAGGGATGGCGGGAGGACCCAGCCCACCCTGCGATCTACCCAACTTCTGAGCCCCCTAAGTGGGAGGGGCTGAACCGCCACCAAAAAAGGGTGTATGACCTGATAGTCAGAAGGTTTCTTGTTGCTTTTGGAGACGACGCCGTGAGGGAGACCATGACAATCGACCTAGAGATAGAGAGTGACAAGTTCAAGGTTGCGGGAACGAGAACGCTGGAAGAGGGCTGGATCAGATTCTACAAGCCCTATATCAGTTTCAAGGAACAAGCGCTCCCAACGATAGAGGAAGGGCAGACTGTGAAGGTTGAGGAGATCGAGTTGTTAGAAAAGGAGACAAAGCCTCCAGAGAGGTACACTCAGGGCTCCATCCTGAGGGAGATGGAGAAGAGAGGGCTTGGAACCAGGGCGACGAGGGCTGAAATACTGCAGACCCTTTACGATAGGAACTACATTTCCGGAAAAAGCATACAGGTCACGAAGCTGGGCGAAACTGTGGCGAAAGAGTTGAAAGAGGCGTGTCCAAGAATACTTTCTGAAGAACTCACGAAAGAGTTCGAAAAAGAAATGGAACTGGTTTATGATGGAAAGAAGAAGCGGGAGGATGTGGTCGAGGAAGCAAAGTACTTTCTAAAAAATGTACTCGAGGATTTCAAGAGGAACGAGGAGAGGATCGGTAGAAAACTTTTGGAGGGTCTGCTGGAAGCCAGAAGGGATGAGAGAAGGCTCGGTGTCTGCCCAGAATGTGGTGGAGAGCTGAGAATTATCAGATCTAAGAGGACAGGGCTCTTTTTCGTCGGATGCTCAAACTACCCAAAATGCACAAACAGCTATCCCTTGCCTCACAATGCGAAAATAGTTAAGACCGGTAGGGTTTGCGAGAAGTGTGGCACCCCGATCATAAGAGTGATCAGAAGGGGTAAGCGACCGTTCAACATGTGTCTGGACTCAAACTGCGAATCAAAAAAGGACTGGAAAAAAAGTCAAAGACAGCAAGGTAGAGTAGTTAATGATCAATGAGATCCTGTAACATCGCGTGCGCACGGTAACAAGATTTTCATGAAGCCTAAGTGAAAAAACCGTTCTGGGTGTATCTG
>Ga0315310_10000898_pt1 | contig 18738 bp, 13 predicted proteins | sample TDP5_MG_FD_203630 | JGI IMG/M metagenome (GOLD analysis project Ga0315310, IMG submission 203630) | Freshwater sediment microbial communities from Lake Towuti, South Sulawesi, Indonesia - TDP5 | ecosystem: Environmental > Aquatic > Freshwater > Lake > Sediment | place: Indonesia: South Sulawesi... | reverse complement strand
CTTCTCTGATCGTACTCATTGGGCGCGTCTCAGTGAAAGGACGTATCTTAATTGTTTCGTTCAGCACCATTTCGAGAACCTTTGGATAGTACTTTGGCAAACAGCCCCACGTACCCATGATGTCAGCGTCGAAAGCCATCAATCTAGAGAGGCTGAACTCGTTCTTCTGCGTGCCAAACCCCACGACAACCAACTTACTCACATACGACACCAGGTTCAAAGCAATCGACTGCCCTGCACCCGTTCCCGTAACTTCGAATATTATCCACGCATAATTTGGAAGCCCATGCGCCCTGTACAGCTCTCGAAACTCATTGCGAACAGCGTTCTCATCTTTACCGCTGGAATTGATGACATAATCAGCACCATACTTCAACGCACGCTCAAGCTTCTCCGGGTCACGAGCAATGCCCACAACAGTCTTGGCGCCAAAAGCCTTAGCCATCTGAGCCACATAGCTGCCAACCCCACCAGTAACACCCACGACGACGACGTTGTCGCCTTTCTTCAACCCAGCTCTTACACATGCCTGATACGGCGTTGTCACCGCGTCAGCTATCACAGCAAGCTCAGCAAGCTGGAAACCGCCACGATTATCTACTACGCACAAGTCTTCCGCTGGCACTGGGATATGGCTTGAGAAGCCTCCGTAAATGCCGAGGCTGTTTCCAGGCATCTTCTGAGCCAGGCAACGGTTTCCTCGTCCAGACGCACATATGTCGCATTTGTTGCACGGCATAACCGCGGGCACAATGACCTCTTTGCCTAAAACGCGGCTGTCTCCAGCTATCACAGTGCCGCTTATTTCATGTCCCAAGGTGAGCGGAGGCTTAGTAACCGTGGACACTCCATCGTAGAAATAGCCCAAGTCTGTGTGGCAGACGCCGCAGCCCGCGACTTCGACAAGAGCCTCGTTTGGTTGAAGAGTTGGAACCGGAATCTCAACTCTTTCTAATGCGCCTTCAACAACTTGTCCAGTTTTCGGGTCTTTGCTCCAAGCCTTAGTCATCTGCCAAGTTTGAATCTTCTCAGGAACCTTGCTCATGCTCGTCGCCTTGCCTATTCATAATCAGGGCTATTTTGGTGGTTGTTCTTTGGGTTTAGCGATGACTTCGTCGTACATGGCATCTTCAGCAAGCTTGCCCCGAGCGATTAGCTGTCTGAACTTGATGAAGTCAATCGTGTCCTTGCCCGTGAGTTTACGCGTGTTGAACGCGTTGAATCCAAGGAAAGCTTCGTAATTCATATTTGCCGCCAACCAGTGACGGTTGTAGTCTTTGCTTGCATCCCAGAAGAACTTCTTCTTAGCTCTCACGCTGTCAATTGCCTTGATGACACAGCCAGGGAACAGGTTAGCAAACAACCACACGATCTTGTTAACTTCCTTGTCGAGGAGTTCAAGGCTGATTTTGTTCTGTTCTCTTGCAGCTTTTATGACAGCTTGGCCCTTTTCATATTCTTCTCCAATCTTGAATTCACCGTAGACGATTTCGCCGTCCTCAACATAGCGATCAATTATCACTGAAGGATTCCGAATCCACTTGCCATAATCATTGATGACCGGAACAGCCTTGTTGACCAAGCCCAACCTTTTCATCTTGTAGGCGCTCCACAATTCACATGAGACACAGTTCCATAACGCGTCTTCCATGCTCAGCATCCATGGCAGAAAGTCTGACGAGCCGCCGTCTGGAGATGAGCCGTGGCGTGGACCCGCCTGCCCAAAAACGGCTAGGTCGCTTGCTATTGAAATGTCGCATGCCATGCCAATTTCCTGTCCGCCGGCGACTCGCATGCCGTTGACTCGGTTGATGACTGGCTTCTTGCACATGAGAATTGAGTCTACCATGTGGTTGAAGAGTTCCATGTACTCGCCGTATTCATTAGGTCTCATGCTGTAGTACTCGGCGTATTCCTTGGTGTTACCGCCAGTGCAGAACGCGTTGGCTCCTTCACCCGTGAAAATAACTGCCACTACGCTTCGGTCAAGTGAAGCGTTTTCGAAGCCTGCTATGACGCCTTTCGCCATCTCAGTAGTGTACGAATTGTACTGCTGAGGATTGTTGAGAATGATCCAAGACACGAACAGGTCTTCAATTGGGCTACCCTGCGGGTCTGTTAAAGGTCGTTTCTCGTACATGACGCCTGGAGCCTGCTTACTCCAATGCGTGTCCGTGTGTAGCGCGTGGTTCTTGAGCTCATTATCACGTGGCAACCATTTTAATCCCATAATCAATCTTCTCCCTTTTCAAATCATGATGTCATTCTGAATTTAGGCTTATAGCGCTTCGTGCTTTTATATGAATTATGCCGCATTGAGAAAAGATGTCTTGTCCGCTCCTCTTCTGGTCAACTCATCATCTAGCCAAGTCTCGGAAGCGACAGCGTCGTCTTTCCAGCCTATTATCCTAGCAGCCAGTTCTCTAACATAATCGGCGTCGTCTTTCTCTTCCTGTCAGATACAGAATCCTCAACTCATAGAAGCGTTAATCTACGTCCAAACCCACTTTCACTGTTCTGACCAGTCGTCGAGCTAGGCTAAAGCCATGTCCCTTAACAACAGCATCATCAAAAAGCTCAAAAAAACTGTAGGCAACTCAAACGTTCTAACTGACTCTGAAGACCTCTACGTGTACTCTTTCGAGCAGTTCTTCAGACCTAGGCAGTATCCAAAGCTTGGCGCTGTCATCAGAGTAAACTCCGACCGGCAAACTAGCGAAATCCTCAAATTAGCTCGAAAAGAAGGCATTCAAACCTTCAGAAGAAGCGAAGAAAAAAGTAGGTTCTCACAAACCACGTCAGATGCCACAATTCTGATCGACGACGCCGACCCGCCTCAACTTGAGAAACTTCTGAAATCAGAAGAACAACAGCCTCGAACCAGCGACTTGGAACAGGAAATCCGAAAAGCTGGACATGGTTCACTTCGCAACTACGCTGTGGCGCTGAAATCATTCTTCTCCGAGCTTCCATCACAAAAATGCTTCACATGCAACGTATGCAGCGGATACTGCCCCGTGAGGAAATCCTTTAACAACGTTGAAACCTGGTCTTCCAAGGGCAGAGCACTGCTGACACGAGCAGTATCCAGCGGTGACCTGCCACCTTCTCTTAAGGCGATCGACATCCTGTACTCATGCAGCCTATGTGGACTGTGTTTTGCACCTTGTTTCGAAGGCACGCAAGTCAGAAAAGCCATACTGGATATGCGCCACCGCTTTGCACAGAAAGAACTAGCGCCTGAGCTGTTCAAAACCACAACCAGAGCCATACATAAGGTGGGAGACCCAAGCGGAATGCCGCCTAGCAAACGCATCGCATGGGTGCAGCAACTTCCACAAAAAGGTGTCTTTCCCCCGAAAGCCTCTGTTCTCTACTGGGCTGGCTGCGTGACATCAACCCGCACCCCAAACACCGCCAAAGCAGTCGGCAACGTTCTCAACCGGGCGCACATCGATTTCACTTATCTAGGTGAGAAGGAAGGCTGCTGCGGCTACGTCCTAATTGCATCGGGACTCTGGGACGAGGCAAAAGAAAACGCTTCGAAGCTTATTGACAGGCTGAGCCAAACTGGAGCCGACACTTTGATTACAACTTGTGCAGGATGCTACTACACATTCACGAAAACGTATCCAGAAATTCTGGGCATTGAGCTTCCATGCAGGGTTGAGCACGCCACACAGTACGTGGAGCGTCTCATCAGTGAAAAAAGCCTCATTCCACACGGTTTTAACCGACGCGTCACTTATCACGATCCCTGCTCGCTAGGACGACACAGCAACGTCTACAACTCACCTCGCAACGTGCTAAACGCTGTACCCCGCCTAGACTTCGTCGAGATGCCACTGAGCCGAGACCGCTCACGCTGCTGTGGAGCTGGCGGCGGACTATGGTCCTTCAACAACACCGTCGCAACCAACTGCGCCACTGAAAGACTAGTCGCAGATGTGATTCCCCTAGGTGTCTCAGCTCTAACTACAGCCTGCCCCACATGCCACATCAACTTACGCAACGCAGCTGCAAGACAACCGCATGAAATCAAAGTTTACGACGTAATGGAAATACTTGAGGTAGCTACGTCCTAGGGCGTAAGCAGCATCTTTTTCATCAGTTCTGAGAATCTTTGTGCTGCTGCTCTCTGTTTCATCATATTAGCCGTTGTAGCCTTAACATACTGTAGGGCTTTAGGGTCGCAGAACTTTGCGCATACTGGTTCGCCACTGCACAAATCGCACTTCAGGATTTTGCCCTTCTTGGAGTCTATCTGAGCACCGGCAAAAGGACAGTAAAGAGCGCAGAGGCGGCAGCCCACGCACACATCAGCATCAATCACGACTGCGCCTGTCTTCTCATCCCGGCTTACAGCTCGCACAGGGCAGACTGTTTGACATATAGGCGACTCGCACTGCACGCAGACAACTGGAATGTACAACCCAGCTGTTTCCCACTTGGCTACATGAATCCGTGAAAGCGAGGGATTAAGCACTTTTTCATTCCGCAATGAGCATGCTGTTTCGCAGAGGCGGCAGCCAGTGCATTTCTCAGGGTCAATAAACAAAATTCGCTCCATCATTCATCTCTCCTATGTCAAATCATGTGGGATGGCTCTTTGCTCAGCCCCAGCCGCTCCAGAGCCTCCTTCGTGGGCACGCCGTTGCTATCCCAGTTGTGTAGGGTATAGTATTCGTCAAGCATTTTTTCAAACTGCTTTCTGTCAATCGTCTTGCCTTTAACGTTTGGAAAACCAATGGGCGTTGGCTCTTTGAAGTAACGTTCTGATATGGCATCGTCTTTTCGTGTGAAGCCTTCGCGTAGATTGAACAAGCGTTCAAGCGTGTAGATTCTCTCGCCGACATCCATCAACTGCGTCTTTGGAAGCTCCATGCCCGTTGCTAGCTGAATGAGCTTTGAATATTCGTTCCACTGAGGCGCGTGCACAGCGCAGAAAACGGTCTGGAACTTACACGTGCCGATTGCATCTGTGACTGCGTAAAGGCGTTCTTGCCACCAAATCATCCGCGGCTTTCCTTCATATGATGTCGAATCAGGGCTAACTGGTCCTTCATAGATCTCCTCAAGCAATTCCTTAGGCAAACCATACAAATCGATGGCTGGACGACTGCGCAAGTGATCTGCACCGCGTGTGGAAGTAGCTATACCCAAAGCGAAACTCGGCGTCGGACGCTCATCCGAATGCAAATTGCTCATACCCTTGACTTGGATGGCGTAGTAGTCTGAGCCTTTTCCAATCTTGGCGATGGCTGGTTTGAAGCCGTCTGCGAGAACGTTGCCAAAGCCTTCGCGAGTCGCCATTTTACGTATTAACTCGTAGACAACGTCTTCGTTGCCCCACTCCAGTTTCAAACCATCAGTCTGCTCGTCTGTAAGTATGCCCTTTTCGTAGAGCTCCATAGCCCAAGCGATGAGTCCGCCTGTCTCCAAAGTGTCAATGCCATACTTGTTAACCAGATGGTTGGCTCTAAGAACCGTTTCCATCTTTGGGCAGTTGACCATGGTTCCAAAGGCGCCAAGCGACGTGTACTCTGGTCCTTCCGCAAAAATAGTCTCGCCGTTCTCATCCTTCACAGTGTAACGATGCCTGCAGTGCACGACGCATCCGTAGCATCCTGAAGTGCCGAACGAGTAGCGGTCTATGTTCTCAGGCTCAAGGTCTTCGCCTTCAGCGAATCTATTCAGTTGGAAGTTCTTAGTTCTGATCAAACCAGTCGTGTTGGTGTTGCTGTAAATTATCATGGTGCCCCATTTCGACTGAGCCCTCGCCCAACGCGTCCCGATTATCATGTCGTTCATTTCTTTGCAGTAATCAAGCAGTTCATCTGGATGCGCATATTCAATGCTCAAGGTGCCTCGAACTGCTATCGCTTTAAGATTCTTTGAACCCATAACCGCGCCCATACCTGTTCTGCCCGCCGAGTTCTTCATGCCTGTGCGCACGTTGGCAAACCTGACAAGGTTTTCCCCAGCAATTCCGATTACGATGCTCTTGATGTCTTCGTCGTCATGGTCCTTTCGTATCATTGTCTGGGTTTCAAACGTGTCCTGTCCCCACAAGTGCGAGGCATTTTTAACCGTGATTTCGTCGTCACTTATCCACAGGTAGACTGGTTTCTCGGCTTTTCCAGAGATGACTAAATGATCATAGCCAGCGAGTCTCAACTCTGGAGCAAAAAAGCCGCCTATGTTCGAGTCTCCAACTGCGCTTGTTAACGGCGATTTAGCCGCGATGTCGCATCGTCCAGAGCCAAGGCATGGAATGCCGCACAATAATCCTGTACCTATCATTAACACGTTTTCTGGACTAAGAGGGTCGGTTCTAGGCTGTATGTGATTGTAGAGAAGGTACATGTTGATGCCTCTGCCGCCCAGATACAATGTGCGCATTTCTCGTGGAATGGGCTTCTGGACAACTTCGCGAGTTGAAAGGTTGATGTAAGCTATCTTTCTGTTCAAGACCAACTTGGAATATCCTCTCTCTTTGACTCTTCTTTAGGCTAATCCTCTGACCTTAGCCTGACCTAGCGCAGGCCAAGAGATGCGAAACTTTGTGTTGCAGTGTGGGCAGGTGGCTGTTTCAGCGTTTTGTGGCACTTGAAATCGTTTCAGGCAATTCAGACACCTGACTTCGCTCATGGCTGCGTCTAGCCTCCTCCTATTGGAACCGTTATCATTACTATGTCTCCGTCTTTTAGTTGCACGTCGGGCTTTCTCATGCTTTGACCGTTGAGCATGACTAAAGTATCGGCTTCGATCAGTCCGGTTTTCGGGTTCAGGATCTGCTTGAAGTCTTTTCCATACTTTCGCGCAAATTCTTCTAAAAGCATTCGAAGCGTTGAGCCCGAGCCAAGTTCATGAGTTATTTCTCCCTTTCCCACAGTCTCCTTGAACATGGCATGGAGCAGAATTTTCACTTGCGCGGTCATGAGCCTCACGAGTCTGAAAAATATCAGTTGTGAAAGTCTGATTTAATGATTGTGCTGAGAAATATTTTCAAGCAGCAATTTATATAACTTATATACATGGTAGAATAAGCGAGGAAAAATGTCTTGGAAATAAGAAAACTGCAGAAGATCAAGGGCGGAAGCTTCACACTGTCTATGCCCAAACAATGGGTTGAAAAACGCAGGCTGAAGAGCGGTGAACAAATCGCTGTTTCTGAGGAAGACGACGGTTCTCTTAGGATCATTCCGATGGGCGCGGGATTTGAGAAGCCTTTAGAAGTTACCTTGTCGCTTGAGGATTTTCCCAGTTTGCGGGCGCTTGAGTATTGTGTGGCAACTTATTACATTCAGGGCAGCAGCCGCATACACATAATCTCGAAGAAGGTAATGTCAGCTGAACAGAAGAAGCGGCTGAAGCAACTGCGAACCGAGTTGCCAGGCGTAGAAGTCGCGGAAGAAGAGGCTAACCGATTAAGCTTCCAAGTTCTAATCGATCCTGCAACTTTCTCAATGGAGTCGCTCATCGAAAAGACCTCGGCTTTTTCTTTGAAGTTGCAGCAGGATGCAGCTGAGTCGTTAGTGAAGTGGGACCCAGTGTTGGCGAAGGAAGTTCAGGAACGAGGCAGTGAAGCTCAGCGACACTATCGTGTGATGATTAGGCAGGTCGCGTTGGCAAGTTTAAGCCGCTCCATTGCAGACAAGATCGGAGTGAGAAACTGTCAAGAAAACATCACATTTGCGTTAGTGGCTCGGGATCTGAGCCGCTTGGTTTATCACTCCTCTGAGATTGCAGGTCACGTTCTGAGGCTAGGAGCAAGACGAAGGGCGGATTCTGAACTCCTGAAAGCCTTCGCGAGCTTATCTGGTGTGGCGTATGAAATGCAGATGAACGCTGTTTCCGCGTTCTTGAAGAAAGATGCGAAACTTGCCATCATCGTTCTGACTAAGATGAACGAAATACGGGAAAGGGAAGAGGCACTGCTCAAGAGTATCATGGAAAGGGCAAAAGATGTTGACACGGCAGTAACGTTGAGCATAATTGCCCGTGACTTGCGCAGAATTGCCGGCTACGCTGTAGCTGTGGCTGATGATGCAATGAACCGGGTCTTAACGCCTTCCATCAGTTAAGGCTACGACCGCAAAAGGGTGTGAAATAGAGCCCACATAACCAGCCATGAAAGGAAATATGCACCAACTCCTGTTGTAAAGATTTTTGAGGGCTTTTCCACTTTGGCAAGAAACATGGGTTTGTACACGTAGTAAGTGACAACATAGATGAGCAACGCAATCGTGACACCGTTTAGAAGGCTAAAGTCCGGTATTAGGCTACTAAGCAGAGCGGATATTAAAGCAGCGACAATGCCCAAGACAAGCCGTGTCCAATATATAATGGTCAATGGATTCGCTCTGCTTCCCATTTTAGCATGCTCCGCGCTTACTAGATTTTGGCTTTCGCATTTAAGGTTGCCTCTTTTTTCCATGCAGTTGTCTCGACATGGGATTGTGTATCTTCAATTCATATGTGTTAAATATTCCGCGACGTGAATCTGCAGAAGTAAGTGATAATGAGCTATGATAGCTGAAGACGAAGCTTTCTGGGCAGGAATAGCTGTTGCGACCATGATGTTGGGCGGCGGATTTTCAATGCTCTTTCTACGCGCATTAACTGGAGAAGGCGCCGTTGTACTATCCTTAGGCTTGATGACTATGGCTTTGACGATTCAATTGCGAGCAAGACCCAGACGTTATGTTGAAGGTTGGAGTCAATTTGAATCTCGTGCTTTGGCTCCCACTCCACCAATCGAATCTCCAACAGAACCAGAACAAGTGCAGGCTGAAACGGAAACCAAGGCAGAACAGCAGCCAAGCCAACCGCAAGAAGAAGCCTCAGAGTCTAGTCAGCAACCAGAGCCAGACCAAGTTCAACCGCCTGAGCAACAACCAGAGCAACCCCAATCGCAACCAGAACCACCAGTAGAGGAGAAAGAGGAACCGCCAAAGCCTGAAAAGCTCGAAGAAGAGCCTATAGTCGTATTCTGAATCCTTCCTCTAGGAAGAATAAGGCGCTAGCCACTCTCCTTTTCTCTTCTTTTCACGTTGTTCTCTGCCAGCCTAGATTCTTCCCTTGAAGTTGTTCTAGTGTTATATTCGACTTGATTCTGCAATATTCTCCATGCTGAAACAATCATTAATATCATCGGAGGGAACGTTGCTGATTGATAGCTGGCAATAGAGCGGAGGCCAATTCACGTCTAAAAATAGGCATGAACTCGACCTTGTGGTCAAGATTCTCAGGGCGGCAAGTAAAGGGGCTAAGAAGAATGAACTTCATCATCGTTCTGGCTTGAAGCCAGCGATGTTTGGCAAATACATCGCTGCGTTAATCGAACTCGACTTGCTGGAAATGAAACCTGACTTATCCTATTACAAGACAACTGACAGAGGATTAGAGCTTCTTCACACTTATCACAAACTAAGATGGTTGCTTTGGGGCGGCACCTTCGACTTCATGCTAGTTGGACTTCTGGGCAGACTCAAAATGGACAGAACAGAGCGCGTCAAATATAACGCCTACATTAGTTAACTTCATCTTTGGCGCGCGATACTGCTGAGACTTCCGACGAGAAAAATGAAAAATGGAATAGGAATTGAATCAAGTTTTCTGGTTTCGTGAATAATCTTGAAGATGGGCAAACCTTTTCAGATAGTTTGTGCCATTTTTTAATGGGTTTTTGGCATGTCTAGACTCCCTGCTGAGCCAGCGTTGGTCGGTAGGGATCGTGAAATTGAGCAGCTTACGCGATATCTCCATTCTGCTTTGAATGGAAAGGGAACTACGGTGTTTATTTCTGGCGAGGCTGGAGTTGGGAAGACCAGACTTGTCAATGAGTTTCTGACTATTGCGAAGAAGAAAAGAGCAAGGATTCTTGCCGGCTGGTGTTTAAGCGAGGCAAACATCCCTTATTTCTCCTTCAGAGAGGCGTTCAGCAGTTACTTATCGACCATAGGCGATAGAAAAAAGAAATCTGTTATATTGAAGCAGTTGAGGACCACCGGATGGTTTGAAGATCAAGATTTCACGCAGGAGCATGGGAAACATGAACCATATCTGACTCCTGAAATACAGAGGGACAGAACCTTTGAAGTAACCGCAAGAGTTCTTCTTCAGCTATCTGCCAAAGAGCCTCTGATTTTGTTCTTGGATGATTTGCATTGGGCAGACCACTTGAGCCTAGCTTTGCTTCACTATTTGTCCAGAGAATGCAGAGACTCTCGACTTCTCATCATCGGAACGTACAGGTTGGAGGAACTTGCTCACACCGAGGAAAGGCGGCCTCATCCCCTAGAAGAAGCCATTTTTTCAATGAGGCGGGAAGACCTGCTGACCGAAATGGAGCTAGCCCGTTTAAGGCGAAATGATTTTCCGAAACTTCTGAAATCGATATTTCGCTCATCGTTGAATGTGGAATTCGAAGAGAAGCTCTTCGAGGAAACGGAAGGCAATCCTTTTTTTGCTATCGAAATGCTCAACATGCTTGCAGATGAAGGCTACATCTCAGAGAAAGATGGATGCTGGATACTCACTGGTCCAGTGGAGAAAATAGGAATACCCACTAAGGTCCATGAGGTCATCACCCGAAGAGTTGCAAGATTAGATCGAGAAAAGAGGAAGCTTTTGGACATCGCTGCCGTCTGCGGCAATCCTTTCACCCCTAGTATTTTGAGTAGAGCATTGACAGTTGATCTAGCCGATGTATTGCAGATGCTGGCTGAAGTTGAGCAGAAACATCGATTAATACGCTCAATCAATTCTGAATTCGAGTTCACGCATCACAAAATTAGAGAAGTAGTCTTTAGGGGTCTTTCCGCTGAACTTAGGAGAATTTACCATCTCAAGATTGCCAATTGTCTTGAAGAAGTCCTCACTAAACAAGTCAGTGATGGTTACATGGCAGACATGGTTCTTCACTCTGTTGAAGGAGGCGTTTCCGAAAAAGCGTTCGAATACCTCCTTAAACTTGGTGAAAAGGCTGCAAGTATTCATGCAGATGCACAAGCGATAGATTATCTGAATAAAGCATTGGAGACTGCTCAGGAAACTTCAAGCCTTGCCACAAACCAAAACCTTGCTAGAATCTACAAACACAGAGGCATTGCTTGGCTGGGCCAAGATGAAAGGACGAAGGCCAGAAGCGATTTCGATTTGATGCTGCAGAATGCAACGAGCATCAAGGACGAATCAATGATTGCAGAAGCGCACTATTGGTTGGGCAGCTCTTATGAGACATATTTCGGAGAAATGGAAGAAGCTATGCGGCATCTTTCAACAGCAGTCGAAATGGCTCGAAAGGCAGGCAATAAGCCTCTGGAAGCCAGATGTTTACATGCGATTGGCTATGCGCTTGTGTGGGATCTGGATACTACAGATGAAGGTCGTATGCGGCTTGAAGAGTCTTCTAGGTTATGCAAAGAAGTTGGCGACAGAATCACTGAGGCTAGCAATCTCCAGACGCTCGGATTCTACTATAACTGGAAAGGCGAATTCAATCAGGCTAAGGAAAACCTCAAAAAAGCGCTTGCATTAGCAGAAGAAGTTGGAAGTATCCCTCTATCACTGTTCAAATTATGGATCTTGAGCTACGCTCTCGCTGGCAACGGAGAATACACCGAAGCCATCAGAACCGGACAAAGGTGCCTCCAACTTGCACGAGATCATGGTCGTTGGTCCTTGGTTTCAATGGTACTCAACACCCTGGGTTGGACTTATCATGATTTGTCAAATATCGAACTCGCCTTGAAATACGATAGCGAATCATTAGAGAATTCGAGAGCACACCAGAGAAGCAGGGCTAGTGGTGCGGTGCCTATGGCCTTGCTAAACTTAGGATTGGACTATTTGTACAAAAATGACTACGAGAAAGCAGAAAAATACTTCAAAGAAGTGATCAACCAGTATCAGCAGCATCGAGTGGGCTGGTGGCGCATCGAAACCCGCATACTCCTCGGTCGCGGAGAAATCGCACTCGCAAAAGGCGATTGCCAACAAGCACTAGAATTTGCAGAAGATTCCCTAGCCTTATCCGAGAAAGCAGGCGCGAAAAAGTACATAGCCTACGGTTTAAAGTTGAAGGCTGAAGCGCTCGCGAAAATTGGCAACGTAGAGAAAGCAATTGATGTGATGGAGAAAGCTTTGAACCTGGCGCAGCATGTGGGCAACCCACCCCTGCTCTGGCAAATCCATTATTCTTTTGGCCTCTTGCATGAGAAAAATGGGGATGTGCAGAGGGCCAACGAGCTTTATGTCAGATCATTGGCTCTTATTGAAGCGGTTGCGTCGCAACTTAACGATGCAGTCGTTAAGAGCACTCTGTTGACATCTCAAGAGACAAGAGACATACGTGACGCGATCAATCGATGCAGAGGTTCTGCAGAGAAGGCGGCAAGGTTGAAGGGTTTTGAGTCTGCAGATATCAGGGCCAGTGTTTCTGCTCCTACGGAATTTGTCCCGAGTGAAGATTTTGAGGTCAAGCTTGACTTGACCAATGTTGGCAAAGGATCCTGCTCGTTGGTTAGGATAGAGGGTCTGGTGCCTCCTGGATGTAGAATCTTGAGAGCGCCTTCCTATTGTGCGCTGGAAGGCACTTCGTTGAACATGAAAGGCAAGAGGCTGGATCCTCTTTCTGTGGAGTCAATTAGCGTTTGGGTTCAAATTCCAGACGTGGCTGGCGTCAGTTTGTCACCTCATGTGGTTTACGTTGATGAACTGGGGAACTTCAAGACCGTTAAGGTTGAAGAAGTTAAGATTCTTCCCGTGGTTGATTTTGAATCCGAGGTGGCTCAGGTTGTTTTCAACTATCTTGTGGACGCCTTTATCGAGGACTGCGTGAAGCGGAGATTGGGCATTGAGAAGTCGGGGTGGAGGAGTCTCCCTCAGATCATCAAGGGAGCTGGGGTGCCTAAGAGAAGCTTGTACGGAGTAAGTGGTCGTTTGGGTCGTGGGCTGTCTGAGTTGCAGAGGAAAGGGCTGGTTGATCTGGAGACTCTTAGTGGGGAGAGGGGTAGAGGAGGGCACATTCTAAGGGTCAGAATTCACCACAAGAAAGAGTTGGTTAGAAGGTACGTTAAAGAAAAAGTGCCAGACCTTTCGATGTAGTTGAGTTTTCTTCTTTTTCGGCATAGAAAAATGCTGATGGGCAAAGAGAAAGCTGAGTTTTCCCTTTTTTTCTGTCTCATGGTTGTTTTTCCCATGTTGTGAAAAATGCTTACGTATTTTTCCACAACGATGTTCTGTGAAGCAATCCTTACGGTTGGACTGCATTCAAAGATTGAAGGGAGGTGAGAAAGACATGAGAAAGATGTTATTGACTCCGCTCATGCTGTGCATGGTTGCACTTCTGTTAACGCTATGTATGCCCGCAACGCATGCCAAGCAACCTATAACTCTCAAAAGTGGAGTGTTTATTGAGCTCAGTTGGGGTTGGGTAGGGTTCGGGGAGTTGCCAGGTTATCCGTGGGGCAAGGAAGTGACATCGTACACGTGGAAGGGAGCAGTCTCGGGAGACATCAACGGAGATTTCTACGTTACTCTTGTAGGCGCGTGGTTTCCAGGTAAAACGGAGAAGTTCTCTGAAACGTGGATCATCGAGACAACAGATGGAGACTTGGCAGGATATGATGAAGGTACCTGGAGCTTCATTAATTTCAAGTGGGGTGCTAACGGCGAAGTCACAAGTGCAACTGAGAGCTATTCGTATCTGGTCGGCTATGACATGCGCTATAGCGGCACAACAACTCAATTCCCGGTTCCCCCAGGTACTCCTGTAACAGGCACAGGCACATTGATTCTATCTTCAAAATGAGCCACAACTTGGTGACTAGCACTTAAGAACACCGGCACGACTTCACTTGACAACCAGCCCATACCCCTCTTTCTCTCCTTTGTGAACCGAGACACACGATTATCAACCGTATCACAGCACCAAAGAAGTAGTAGTCAACATACACGCGGCACAGACAACTACTTCTAAACCTGAAGGCACCTCGGTATTATGACCAATTCTAAGCGAAAGTTAATAACATCTGAAACAAACCGCCCCGCAGCATTCAAGATGTTGTTGTGCCAAGCCCTTCAACGACAGACAACTTCAATCAAGCCACAGCACATTTTCAGCGGCTACAAACAGACTGCGTTTGCGTGTTCAAGTACAACTGTCCAAACTTGCCCGCAGCTTCAACCGCAACATGGTAGAAGGTATAAGGGGATTAACGCCTTCTTCTTCTGAAATCTCTCTTCCCGCAGAGCTGTCTCAACTTACCGAAATGCCACGCATGGCAACACAGAACGCCACGCTAGAACACAAGCCGCGCGCCAAGAGCGCCAGAACCACCATACAGAAATGCACGCCATCGGGCTTCTGGCAGGCTCAAAATGGACAGAACAGAACGTGTAAAATATAATGCCTACATAAGTTGATGTCAACAACGCTCGTTCTCTCTGGTCCTCTCTCAACCCGTGATGTGTTTTTGACTCTACATGATAGAGAGGTTTTCTAGATACAGGTGGGGCAACTTCTGCTGTAGTCGGCGACTGTTCCCTCGCTTTCTATTGGTCTCAACACTTGCACTTCACGGCTACCGTGACGGTAGACTGTTATGCCTTTGCAGCCCAGCTTCCAAGCTAGCATATACGCTTTCTCAACATCATTTGGCGTTGCCCAGTTTGGGAAGTTAATGGTCTTCGAAACAGCGTTGTCGGTGTACTTCTGAAAGGCTGCCTGCATGCGCACGTGCATTTCAGCGCTGATATCGTGTGCTGTCACAAACAGTTGGCGCCATCTCTCTGGAATATCCTTCAAGTCTTGTGTTGAAGTGCGTCTGGAGATTTCCTTGATCAATTCCTCGTTATAGAAGCCCTCACGCAACGCAATGCTCTCAAACAGTGGATTGACTTCAACCAAGCTGCGTCCGAGCGTTTCAGCGATTTCTCGAACATACGCGATGGCGAAGAGAGGTTCAATGCCCTGCGAGCAGCCTGCGATTATGCTGATTGTACCCGTTGGCGCAACAGTTGTCACCGTGGCGTTGCGATGAGCCTTCCAGCTTTTCCTCAAAGTGCTGCCTTGAAAGTTTGGAAAATTACCTTTCTCTTCACCTAACTCTGCACTCATTCTGTGTCCTTGGTCGTTTATGAATTTCATGAGTTCTCCGCCAGCTTTCAAGCCTTCCTCAGTGTCATACCTGATGCCTCTTTTGATGAGCATGTCTGCGAAGCCCATGACGCCCAAGCCGATCTTCCGGTTGCCCTTAGTTATTGCTTCTATTTCAGACAGAACATAGACGTTGGCATCAACCACGTTATCTAAGAATCTCACTGCAACTCTCACAGTTTCGCGCAACCGATTCCAATCCATCTTGCCCTCTTCAGTCACAAATCTGCTCACATCTATGCTTCCTAAGTTGCAAGATTCGTACGGCAGCAACGGCTGCTCTCCACAGGGATTCGTTGACTCGATTTGCCCAATCTGGGGTGTGGGGTTGAACTTGTTCATGGTGTCCAAGAAGATGACGCCAGGCTCACCGTTCTTCCAAGCCATCATTATTATCAGGTTCCAAATCGCTCTAGCCTTCAGCTTCTTCGCCACTTGACCGTTTCTCGGATTGATAAGTTCAAAGTCAGCGTCTTTCTCAACCATGCGCATAAACTCATCCGTTGCTCCCACGGATATGTTGAAGTTGCGCAGAACACCTTCTTTCTCCTTAGCCACGATGAAATCCATTATATCAGGATGATCAACACGCAGAACGCCCATATTGGCGCCTCTTCGACGTCCGCCCTGCTTAACCACATCGGTCGCCGTGTCGTAGACCATGGCGAACGATATCGGACCTGAGGCGATTCCGCCTGTGGTCTTAACTATGTCTCCTTTTGGTCTCAGTCTTGAAAACGCGAAGCCTGTGCCGCCGCCTGTTTTGTGAATGAGGGCTGCTGCCTTAAGCGTTCCAAAAATACTCTCAATCGAATCCTCCACCGGGAGGACGAAACAGGCGCTAAGCTGCCTCAAGTACGTACCGGTGTTCATAAGTGTAGGCGAATTGGGAATAAACTCAAGACTGGTCATTATGCGGTAGAACTCGTTTTCCAATGCTTTGACTTCACCGTCGCTTTTTCCATACTTCTTTTCAACTTCAGCAATGCCCTTAGCTATTCGCCTAAACATCTGCCCTGTCGATTCTACGACTTTACCATTCTCGTCTTTCTGCAAGTATCGCCTCTCAAGCACTAGAATCGAGTTTAAGGGTAACTTCAACTCGTCGACGATGCCCAGCATTGTCTTAGCTTTGCGAATTTCTGTTCTCTTCTGTCTGTACAGAATGTAGGCTTTAGCGATGCGAGCATGCCCATTCTCGATAAGCGTTAGCTCGACGAGATCCTGAACCTGCTCCACGGTTGGAATTTCCCTTGGCTTCAGTTGCTTTGTTAGGCGCTCAACGACTTGTGCGGTTGACTTGACCGCGAGTTGTCGGTCTGTGGTTCCAGTCGACTTGGCTGCTTTCCAGATAGCTTCAGCGATTTTGTTTTGGTCGAAGTCGACTATTTTGCCGTCTCTCTTTCTTATCTTCTTGATAGTACTCGTACCAGTAGCTTTCTTCAGAACTGACACCAGCATCAAAACTAGCATGAACTTGTCATAAAGGATTTTCGATTAGCCCTTGTCTAGGCAAGTCTTAAATGTGTTTAGCCGCATTCTTCTTAGTTTCCTAGTAAACGGTGCATGATCATGATGGAAACATATCCATGGTGGAATGAAAAACAAAAGAAACTAGCTGAGGAAGCCAAAAAATTCGCTGATGAAAACCTTTCACGAGGCGAAGAAATGGCCTGGACTCAACAGTTTCCGACCGACCTTTTGAAAGAAATCGCCGACAAAGGATGGTTCGGAGCGCCCATACCCGCCAAGTATGGAGGCACAGAAACAGGCGTAACGGGCTGCTGCATCGTAGCCGAGGAATTAAGCCGCATCTGCGCTGCTCTCGTCGGCGCTTACTCTGTAACCATGTTCGGCGGCGTAGAACAACTGCTGAAATTCGGCAACGAGGAGCAGAGGCAAAAATGGCTGCCCCAGGTCGCCAAGGGAATGCTGGGCGCAATATGCATTACTGAACCTTCGATCGGCTCCGACGCAGGCGGAATCGAGACAACAGCTACTCGTGAAGGCGACAACTACATTTTGAACGGCAAGAAAAGGTTCATAACAAGCGCTGGTTTAGCCGACATCTACACGGTCTATGCGAGAACGAGTGAACGACCAGAAGACAAGGCAAAGTACGCTCACTTGAGTGCCTTCATAGTTGAGAAAGGCATGAAAGGGTTTACAGTTGAAAAAATCAACGAACTTGGCGGCTGGGTGGGCTTACCCAACGGGTACCTCAGCTTTGACGATGTCAAAGTGCCGGTTGCCAATCGAATGGGCGCAGAGGGAGAAGGGTGGAAAGTTGTGGTTGACGGACTGAACTTTGAACGCAACCTTTTCGCGGCTGGCATGCTTGGACCAATGCGTGAAGCCCTGAAATATGCTGTTGGACACGCTCAAAGGCGTATTCAGTTTGGCGAGCCAACAATCGAGTTTGAGGTGAACCAGTTCAAAATCGCTGACATAATAGCGCAACTGCGAGCGGCACGTCTGCTCACATACTATTCAGCCTACCTAATGGACATGAAGGTTGATGCCGTCTTGGAGGCAACCTTAGCAAAATTGTACGCTTCTGAAGCGTATGAGAAGCTTTTGAGCGAAGCGCAGCAAGTGATGGGCGGCGACGGTTGGACCCTATTCTATCCGCTTGAAACTTTCATGCGCGACGCCAAAGTGAATCAGCTGGGTGCAGGCACAAGCGAAGTGATGCGCATGGTATTGTATCGGCAGGGAACACGCGCTATGGCAGACGAGTTAAAAATGCCACATCGCCACGTACACCCCAAGCTCAACGTACCGATTTCAACCCTCAAACCTGTTGTTGTGAAAGACGCAAACGAAACCACGCTGCTTGATGTGCTGGCTGAAGACTACAGAGTCAACCCAGGCTTGTACATGAGCAGAACAGACATGAAAGAAAGATTCAGCAACATCAGCGACGATCAATTGAGCCAACTCCTGACATCGCTTGAAGCTAAAGGCTTGGTCAAACTGTACAAGGATAGAAGGGGCAATATAGCACTGGCAAAAGCCACATACAAAGGTTTGAAGCAAGCAAAGCCGTTAGACTACTACAGATGGTATCCAGACTGGCTAAACAAAAGCCACCTTTTCTAATCGCTCACAACTGCTCATTCTTATTGTTTAGTTGCTCTGTGCATGAGGTCTAGGTTCATTTTTTGATTGTCTGATCCTAAAAAGCTATAACGTTTGAAGGCTTAAGGGTGAATCTGCAGCTTGACCTCGCTTGTTGTCAGTCACAGCGCCCTTCCTCTTTGTCTTGTCAATATACCTGATGAAAAAAGGGGCTCATCAAGTAACGCTTGGGCTTAGCCTCTCTCCAGCGACTCCATCGCGAATAGACAACCTTTATCCTCCAACTTGTCGCCCCAATACATCCGCACAACCTTAAACTCCTTCTTAAAGTTCATTTTCTTAAGCGCATCAACAATGCTCCGTTGCGCTTCTAAGACGCCTATTCGAACTTCAACTCCAACCAACTTGCTGAGCACGACGTTCAAAAGATTCACAGCCTCTTCGTCATAGATAGGGCGACAAACACACGGTCCAACCTCTTGCTTGTACCA
>Ga0315310_10000897_pt1 | contig 18748 bp, 17 predicted proteins | sample TDP5_MG_FD_203630 | JGI IMG/M metagenome (GOLD analysis project Ga0315310, IMG submission 203630) | Freshwater sediment microbial communities from Lake Towuti, South Sulawesi, Indonesia - TDP5 | ecosystem: Environmental > Aquatic > Freshwater > Lake > Sediment | place: Indonesia: South Sulawesi... | reverse complement strand
GCGGGAAAACTCGCCGACAGCGCCGTCACCGCTAAGGCTCGCTCGCCCAGGGCCTGCTTGGCTGCCCAGGCGAGATAGCCCGAGTCCACGCCGCCAGAAAAGGCTACCAGCACCGAGCCGAGCGCCCGCAGCGCCGCCAGCAGGCGCTGCTCTTTGGCCGCAAGCACCACGTCAATTTCGCGTTCGACTGATTCGCCGCGCATCATGAGCTATTCTAGACGATGCCTGCGCGGGAGGAAAGCACGCCAGCGTTACCGGCGTTCAACCCCGTGGCCTGCCTGCGGCAGGCAGGCTCCGGCCACAGGCCCAGCGGCAATAACTCGTTGTCCTTTCGAGCGCGCTGCGCTAGAGTGGCACGGGCTAAGGAGGAAAAATGATGAAGCAGCAGGTGGCATTTCTGATTGTGGTTGGGCTGGTGTTCTGGCTCGGTGCGCTGGCCGCAGGAGCGCAGCAAGAGCCGGCAAAAAAGGCTGAGGAGAAGAAGGCTGAAGAAAAAGTAGTGACGACGTCTTCTGGGCTGAAGTACGAAGACCTGGTCGTAGGCACCGGGGCGACGCCGAAGAAAGGTCAGACAGTGCGCGTGCACTACACCGGCTGGCTGACCGATGGGAAGAAGTTCGACAGCTCGCGCGACCGCGGCCAGGCGTTCGAATTTCACCTGGGGCTAGGCGAGGTCATCAAAGGCTGGGACGAAGGCGTGGCTACCATGAAGGTCGGCGGCAAGCGCAAGCTCATCATCCCCGCAAAGCTGGCCTACGGCGCCGACGGCGTCCCCGGCATCATCCCGCCTAATGCTACCCTCATCTTCGAAGTCGAACTCCTCGGCGTGAAATAGGTGGGTTAGTTTATTAGCCGGCTTTGTCTCTCACACCCTGCCCCGAAGTTTCGGGGCCGCCCAGGCCACCGAAGCGGAGTGCACGCCGCCAGAAAACGCTACCAGCACCGACCGCAACTCCCTCAGCACCTCCCGCAGCCGCTCTTCTTTGGTCTCAAGCACTTTATTCGGCGCAGTTAGGATTGACACAGTCACCATAGCAAAGTTTGTCCGGTATGACAAAGTCAGTTCACGCTTCATACTCGAAGTCGTTTGCTGGAGTTAATGAGGTCAAGAAAGATGTCAGTTGCCGTCTCGAATCTTGTTCTCAATTGTCGATCACGTTTTATCAGCTCCGCGTGGTTTCTAGGCTTGTGTGCAGATTCATTTCTCTGGGGTGTGATACCGAGAACTCGAGCAAGAAGAGCTTGTCGAATAAACCTACACCTTTTCGGATCGAGATTTCCCATCAAGATTTTCAAGACCCTTTCCCAGGGGCCACGATCAAAGTCGATTCTCATTGCTTTCTGGCCTGGTTTCGGCGGTCGCCAGAAACCTTTCTGATAGGTTTTCTTTGCAATCCTTCTCGATAGCGCTTCTATCTCATCGTATAGATCTGAGCAACCCTTCACAGGGTTTCCCTGTTTGAATGTGTCCTCTGCCTGAGAAAGTGCTAATCGATATTTCGTAGGAAACCTGTCTAAGTCAATGCGGCGGACAGTCACAAGAGACAAGGACAAAGCAGATTGTATATGTTCCACAGCTTGCGTTGAGACTTCTAAGACCCCTACACCGTACTCGCGTGCACGAGCAATGTCTCTTTTGTAATTAGGGGCTGTGGAACCTGCAGGTAACGCTACAAAGAGACGCACGGGCAAAGAGAGCCTCATGCAATCCGCAATAAAAGCGTCCAGGCCGGTGGGGTAGGGACTCTCAGATACCTCGATACACAGGAGGTGATAATCGCGGGTCATTGCATGCAGGGTAGGTCGATAAGAGACGTCTTCATGAATAGTTTCTTCGACTTTAAAACCGGACACACCCCATCTTCGCTTAAAGAATCGTGCAGCACTGTCTGCGATTGGTCTCAGCTGTTCGGAAAGATAGCGGTAACTCATAGCTACCTTCCCAACAGCTGGTTGATTGCTTCAGCAAGACGTCTAAGTGACTCGCGAAGCTCTTGTTCGAGCTCTTGCTCACGGAGTCTCTGTAATCGATCAAGCAGACCACGAATGCGACTAAGCAGATCCCGCTCTGAATAAGCGTCATAAACAGATTCTTGGAAAGCCTTGTCGATCGAGTAATCATTACGCTCAAACAGCCTAGTTAAAGCATCTTGCGCTGTGGCACGATCTACTTCAACTCGTTCTGCTCTTGCTATTTTGGAGAGTTTCCGAAAGTCCGTAATGTTCTCGATAATACCCTTGTTGTATTTCCTGATTAGGACTGTTCGGACCTCATCTTTATCGGGGATAACCTCTGGCATTGCTCGCTCCACGGTTTTGAGCGAGCGCTCCATTTCGATAAAAAAATCCTCAGTCAGCTTTTGCTGGGGTTTTGGTTTTTGTAATTCTTCCAGAATCTGCTCTTGATACCTTTCCGGCAATTCCATCAAAAGCTTACAGCGCCTGATTATTCCCCTAGTCAGTCCCGTATAATCTGCTAGCTCACGCTCGTTCGGTCTCTTACCGTCTCTTTGTGTCAACAATTTGATTACGCGTGGAAGTTTGAGGGCGATTGTGAGTAGATCCCACTGTTCGCGCAGGGCATGGATGTTGAACATGAGGAGGAGGTTGGTAAGGGCGTCCGGTTTTTCTTGAACGAGGGCTGGTATGGTCTTTTTTCCTAACTTAATGCAGCAGCGCCATCGCCTCTCCCCATCTATGAGCACATACCGATTTCGTTCCTTATAGACAGAGATGGGAACTTGAACTCCGTAACGGCGGATTGATTCGAGGAGTTCCTCTAATTCCCCCGGTCGAAATACAATCCTCGGGTTCTCGGGGTTCTTGTCGATTTTGTCGACAGCGATCTCTTGGAGCTCCGAATGCCTGGCATCAATTTGCATCAGGGCCGTCTCCTAACGGAGAATTTGTCGCTAATATTTCAATAGCTCCTTCGCCGTTGCGACACGAAGCCCGCAACATTGCGTCGCCTTTCTACCTCCTTACCACCACTTGCTGCTGTGTTTGAATTTGGTAGTGCTTTGGTCTTGTTCAGGTTTGCGAAAAACGAACAAGTGCTCGTGGGCGATCAAGTAAAAGTTTCTGCTGCGACCCTTCCAGCGCTCCCTAGTGGTTTTCATCTTCCACTGCTGCTTGATTATATCCTCTTTCAGAATGAACCCTGCGGCCAGAAACCGCTCCATTGTAGGAAACGCAATTGGAACGTAGTGAGCATGCTTTCGCGTGTCCCCGATTAGCATTGCACAATACTTTCCTGGCTTGAGCACTCTGTAAGCCTCGCAGGCTACTTTCTCCATCTCTGCAAGGTAGTCTGGCAATTGTCGCAAAGCTGAAAGATCCCCAGGCACCTTGCTGTTGCTATAGCCAATGATGCTTGCATAGGGAGGATGAAACGCTACTAGGTCAATGATGTTGTCAGCGATTTCGTTTAGATTCCGTGCGTCTCCCACGTACGTGCGGATGATCGCGTGAGGTGTTCTCTCCGCCGGGGACTCAAGCCTAAAGTTGAGCCGATCCCGCGTCACCATGATCGCATCCGGGTTGATGTCCACCCCAATCGCATTTCTCTTAAGTAATTTGCATTCCACAAGCGTAGTTCCGCTGCCGCACATCTGGTCGAGGACCCAGTCACCCTCCTCTGTGTAACGGAGGATGAGGTTGCGCGGGATGTAAGGAGACCAGTTCCCGCGGTAGTTGCCCCGGTGTGTCGCCCAATCCCCACGGTCGGGGAATGACCAGACGGTGGAGCTCTCGGGAGTGTACTCTTTGGGCGGCTCGAAGGTTTTCACGTTGACCGGCCCACGCAACTCCACTCGGACGTTTTCGATCTGAACGTGCTTGTGTGAATTCAGGAACTGGCGGTATTCGGCTTCAGTGATCTCCCGCATGGCGCGGTAGGCGGGAGACCCGCTCGCGAGCCTAGCCGGTTTTGTGACAGTCCCCACTAGAGCTGCCCTTTGTTTGCTCTGGCGACAAAATCCTCAAGGGAAAGGATGCTGACCCACTTCTCATAGTCGGTGTATGTTTCAACACCCTTTTGAATATCTCGATAGTTGACATATTTTTTCAGGTCGCCGCGGAGATAAAAGTCGCGCCATACCCATCCGAGCCCGCCGATGACGATATAGGCTCTTTTGTATTTCTTCTCTGGGCTATTCACAATGGCGTGAATCAAAGATATGACTTCGAACGGCACTTTCTGCTCGGCAGTTCCTCCCACTTGTTGCCATTTGCAGGCAATCAGGTAGTGTCGGCCAGCATCGTCCCAGGCGAGAAAATCTACAAAGTGCCGGCCAGCTCCGAGCCGGCGGCCAATGAGGGCGTTGTGCTTGTAATTGTACCCGCCGCGCTTGAGGGCAAGTTCGACCATGGCTTCGAGGTCGGCACCGGTGCGGGTCTCGCGTGAGGTCATATAGCTTCCGAGGCGATCAGATCGATCCACAGATCGGGTGAAAAGATCAAGCTGTTCTAGGGAAGCCGGCGGGAGGAAGGGTAAGCCTTTGATCTGGCTCAGGCTAACGCGGGTAGCGCTTTATCACTGCTTGCTCTTGGGGATTCGGCGAGCCCGGCGGTGGGGCGGGAGTCAGCGAGGACGGCGGCGGGGAGCTTCGCTGGGGTCGGGCAGGGAGAGTTTGCCGCGAACTGTGCGCGGCTGGCGCGGGTGAGCAGTGTCTGGTGGAAAGCGTCGAAGTGCGGCGGCAGAGGCTAAAGCCCTCCGCCAGCACAAAGCAGGCTCAATTGTCCGGGCGGAAGCCCTGAGCCGGCTGTTTCGCGCGGCCTTCATCGCGCCCAGTGTGCGCGGCGGCTCTGAACCTATTGGCTTAGCAGCACTTAAGGATTTACCAGGGGCGGATTGCTCGGTTGAAGCCGCGCGAAATGTCGCCTCTTGCACGCCATCTTGAAGGATTTTGCCCCAAACACCTGCCCGCGGTCAGCTCCTCAGGCACCGGCCGACGCGACGGTTGCTTCTTCTTCGACCACGGCGGTGGTGGCGGCGACGCGGTCGCCTTCTTCCAGGCGCAGCAGGCGCACGCCTTGGGTGGAGCGGCCCATAGCGCGAATCTGACGCGTACGCACGCGAATCATCTTACCGTGTTGAGTGACGATCATGACGTCGGCGTCTTTGGAGACGCGAGCGACGGCGACTACCTTGCCGTTCTTCTCCGTGGTCTTGATGTTGATGACGCCTTTGCCGCCACGCAAGCGGAGACGCGGCCGCCTCTGAATCCGATAGTCCTTGAGCGGGGTACGTTTACCGTAGCCGCGCTCAGTGACCGTGAGGATGAGGTCTGGCAGCGCGGCTTTGAGCGCGTCGTCAGGAACTTCTTCCAGGCTGGCCGGCTCGCCCTTGAGCGTCTTCTTCACCGCGGCCCAATCCGGGGCGATGGCTTCCATGCCCACAATGTAGTCCGCTTCAACCTGCTTCGCCTTCTTCTTCACTTTCTTTGTGGGCGTGGCAGTGGCGCGAGCCAGATTCATCCCGAGCACGCCATGGGCTTGACGACCTTTGGCGCGCACGTCCGACTCACGGAAAAGCATCGCCATGCCGTTGCGGCTGGCCAGGAAAATCATGTGCCGCCCATCCGTAAGCTTGGCGCCGACCAGTTGGTCGCCCGGCTCAAGCCGAATGGCGATGATGCCGGTGGCGCGGATATTGGCGAACTGGGTGAGTTCGGTTTTCTTTACCGTGCCATTGCGGGTCGCGAAGAAGACGTACTTGCCAGGCTCTTCAAGTGACTTGACCGCAAGAAAGGCAGCTACTTGCTCGTTCGGCTCCAGCTTGACGAGTTGATTGATGGCCTTGCCACGCGAGGCCCAGCCCGCCTCGGGTATGTCCCACACACGCAGCCAATAGACCTTGCCCGTGTTGGTGAAGACCAGGAGGTAGCCGTGCGTGGAGGCGACGAACAGGTCGGCAACGAAGTCCTTCTCTCCGGCGCGCAGGGCAAAGCGGCCTTTGCCGCCGCGCATTTGGTGCTTATAGGCCTCCACCGGGACGCGCTTCAAGTAGCCGGCGTGGGTCACGGTGATAGCTACGTCCTCTTCGGGGATGAGGTCGGAGAGGCTGATCTCTTCCACCTGGGCGACAATCTGGGTGCGCCGGTCGTCGCCGTAGGCCTTTTGCACCTGGCGCAACTCATCGGTGATGACCGTACGCAGTCGGGTGTCACTGGCCAGGATTTCTTCCAAGTCTTTGATCAGCGCCTGAATCTGCTGCAATTCTTCCAGAAGCTTCTCGCGCTCAAGCTGAGTGAGTCGGTGGAGTTGCAGGTCGAGAATCGCCTGGGCTTGGACGTCGGTGAACTCCCAGCGGCGCATCAAGCCCTCTTTGGCCTCCTTCGGTGAGGGCGCACGGCGAATCAGCTTGATGACCGCGTCCAGATGCGCCAGCGCCTTCTGGAAGCCGACTAAGATGTGCTCGCGGGCACTGGCTTTGCGCAGGTCGTGTTCAGTGCGCCGGCGGACAACTTCGATGCGGTGATTGACGAATAGCTGGAGGGCTTCGATGAGCCCGAGCTCCTTGGGCTGGCCGTTGACGATAGCCAGCATGATGACCCCGAAGCTGACCTGCATCTGGGTGTGCTTGTAGAGCTGATTGAGGATAATTTCTGGCTGCTCACCGCGGCGCAGTTCGAGCACGATACGCATGCCTTCGCGGTCGGATTCATCGCGGATGTCGGCGACGCCTTCGATCTTTTTCTCGTTGACCAGCTCGGCAATGCGCTCGATCAGTCTGGCCTTGTTGACCTGATAGGGAATCTCGGTGATGACGATGTTCTGCTTGTCCTTGGCGGTGGTCTCGATGGCGGCTTTAGCGCGCATATGGAATGTGCCCCGGCCGCTGCGATAGGCCTGCGCGATGCCTTCTTTACCGAAGATGAAGCCGCCGGTAGGGAAGTCCGGCCCAAGCACTAGTTGCATCACTTCTTTGAGGCTGGCGTGCGGTTTGCGGATGAGTAAGGCGCAAGCGTCAAGAATCTCCGTCAGGTTGTGCGGTGGGATGTTAGTGGCCATACCGACGGCAATGCCACTGGCGCCGTTGACGAGCAGGTGAGGAATTTTTGTTGGCAGGACGAGCGGCTCAACCGTGGTGTCGTCGAAGTTGGGGACGAAGTCCACGGTGTCTTTGCTAATGTCAGCTAGCGTCTCCTCGGCCAAGGAGGCGAGCCGCGCTTCGGTGTAGCGGTAGGCAGCGGGCGGGTCGCCGTCAATGGAGCCGAAGTTGCCTTGGCCGTCAATCAGCGGGTAGCGCAGGTTGAATTCCTGCGCCATGCGCACCAGCGCGTCATAGACAGCGGCGTCGCCGTGGGGATGGTATTTCTTGAGCACTTCGCCAACCACGCCAGCACACTTGGAGTGCTTCTTGTTGTGCAGCAGGCCCATCTCGTACATGGCGTAGAGTATGCGGCGGTGGACGGGTTTGAGGCCGTCGCGGATGTCGGGCAGGGCGCGGCCGATGATTACGCTCATGGCGTAATCCAGGTAGGAGCGGCGCATCTCCTGCTCGATGTCCACCGGCACCAGCGCCTGCGCCCCTGTCGGCTGCGGTGTCTCCCCCATTCCCTTGGTTTGGTCCGTCGCCATCTACTGGCTACCTCGCTCAATTTCCCCAGGGGCTAAAGCCCAGGAAAACTACTTCCCACTGTTAGCGACCCTGAAAGGTCGCCCCGCCTCTCTACTCAGCTCCTTGGGCGGCTGCGGCGTCTCCGCTAATTGCTTTGTGCCTTCGGTCGCCATAGCCCAATTACTCTGTTTCTCTTTCAGTTCGCCGCTTCCAATTTCCCTCAGGGGCTAAAGCCCCTTTGGATTTGTAGCCTTCATTGACGACCCTAAAGGGTCGTCCCGCCAAACTTGTTTACGCGAGCAACTCTCCTTCTTCGCCAGGCGGGTCAACCCTTTAGGGTTGACATTGACACCTCCACCCTTCCTTTCCCAGGGGCCTTTAGGCCCTGAGGCATCGGATCGAGAAAGCGAGCAAACTTGGGGTTGGCCGAACAATACGGCCAACTGTCGGTGTCTTCCGCCAGACCGGCCTTTACCGGGTTCTGGCAGATGTAAGCCGAATAGGAACGATAGTCCTTTTCATCGCGGCAGCGCCAATCGTGGTAGCCATCTTGCCAGAGGGTAAGAAGTTTGCGGCGTTTGCGAATGCGGTACGAAGCGCCTCCTTTGATCATTTGCACCGCTTTCTCTAAGGTGGTATCGCCAGTAGGGGTAAGCAGGACGTGCACATGGTTGGGAAGCACAGAGAACTCGTGCAAGAGGTAATATCCCTTCTGACGACACTGGAGGATTTGGTCGGTCAAAATTTGCGCAATCTCACCCTTGAACAGTTGTCTGCCCGCCCAGCAGTCAAGCGTGAGGAAGTAAGTTCCTGCTGGCCGGATTCTGTGTTGCGTTCGCCCCACTGTGGTCTCCCTCTCTTGCTCGGCGGGTCAGCCCTTTAGGGCTGACATTACTAGTCTCCTCCTTCTGCGCCTTTAGGCTCTGAGGCTGTTCCTCAGGGGCTAAAGCCCCGAAATTGGTTCTGCATCTGCATTGTCAACCCTGAAGGGTTGCCCCGCCTAACTTCGTTCCTTGCCAGGCGGGTCAGGGCTTTAGCCCTGCCGTTCTGCGGCAACACAAACATCGCCTTTAGTCGCCGAAATCTCACACTTTAGGACTCGGCGCCGGTGGGACTGGAGGCACAGATGGACCCTTGGAAGGCACGGGGGGTGGAGCGGCAACCCGTGCTTCGCGTGGCCCGCGCCGCCTTCGCTTGCGCTGCAACTTGTCCGCGAGCTTCTCGTATGCGCTGTAAAGCTCCTCGGCAAACATCCGCTTCAGCCCCCGTGCGACATCCAGTTCACTTATCCGCTGCCCGCTTCGTCTCTGTAGTTGCCTGCGGATGGCACAGAGAACTCTCGCGCTGAGGATCGCTTCCAAGAGGCCTTCTTCGCTAAGACTTCTCTTACGCCGCCAATACTTCTGTGTCTCGTTTTTTCTCATGCTCCTTCGAGTTATGTAGTAAATTTTCTCGGCCACATCGTTTAAATCGTCGTCCACGACATTGGTTTCGAAAACAATGTCGTGCTTCACCGCCTCAGAAAAATCGATGTGATACAGCCGATACTCGACAGCATTTGTCAGCACACACCACTGAACCCCTTTGCTCGCAGCGTAGTTTTTGACCTGAAAGACGTGGTTGTCTTTGAGCTTCGTTTGAATCGCTTTTATCTCGATGATCAGCACCGGCTTGCCGTTGATCCTAATCGCATAATCGGCAGCGCGATGCTCGACCGGTTCCTCCCCGGATACATCTTTGAAGAGGTCATAGCCCAGAACGTCCTCTAGAAAGCGCTCGACTCTATTCCGAGTGTCTGCCTCGTTCAGGTCCTTCTTGCGCGATTCGATCAGCAGAGGCCTGATTCTCCGGAGGGCCGCCTTTACTCTTTGTGTCCTCATGTTCGCCTCCTTGCCAGGCAGCCCAAGAGAAAATCTTGCGCTGCGCTAGATATCAAGGTTCTTAACGTCCAGGGCGTTCTCTTCGATGAAGCTGCGGCGGGCTTCGACGTCTTCGCCCATCAGGGTAGAGAAGATGTGTTCGGCTTCGACGGCGTCTTCGAGCTTGACCTGGAGGAGTGTGCGTCGCTCGGCGTCCATGGTGGTCTCCCAGAGCTGCTCGGGGTTCATCTCGCCCAAGCCTTTGAAGCGGGTAATGGCCAGCGTCTTCTTCCCCTGCTCAAGGATGTATTCGAGCAGTTCTTGCGCCGACTGCTTCTTCACGCGGGTAGTATCAGTGACGAGTGTGAACGGGGGTTTGTTTAGGGGGCGCAACTGCTGCTGGAGCTGTCGGGCACGCTTGAACTCGGCCAGCGACACTAACTCCCAGTTGACTTTGGCGCCGTTGCCGACGGTGTTCTTCACCACCAGCTCGAAGAGGCTGTGCTCTTCGTCGTAGCCGAGCTCGCTCTTCACCTTGTTCTTCTCCAAAGTTTTGCCCAGCTTGAGCAGGGCGGCGCGCGTGCGGAAGTGCTCTTTCTTTTCCAGCGGCGAATCTACGAGTAGTTCGGCCAAGGTGCGGCTGCCGAGGCGTTTTTCGAGTTTGTCGAGCGCCTGGTTGTACTCCACCAAGGTGACCAAGAATTTCGTCAAGGCGGCGCCTTCCAAGGTCTGGCCGGTGGCGAGTTTGACCTTCTGGTCTTCGCTGGCGTGGTGCATCAACTCGCGGTTAAATTCTCGCTCTTCGGTGATGTACTGCTCTTTCCTGCCGCGCTTGATGCGGTAGAGCGGTGGTCGCGCGATGTAAACATGGCCGGCGTCAATCAGCGGGCGCATATGCCGGAAGAAGAAGGTCAGGAGCAGGGTGCGGATGTGCGAGCCGTCCACGTCGGCATCGGTCATAAGGATGATGCGCTGGTAGCGGAGGCCGGCGAGGTCGAAGTCATCTTTGCCGATGCCGGTGCCCAGGGCGGTGATCATGGCTTTGATCTCTTCGTGGCTGAGCATCTTGTCGTAGCGAGCTTTCTCCACGTTGAGGATCTTGCCTTTGAGTGGGAGGATGGCTTGGTAGCGGCGGTCGCGCCCCTGCTTGGCGGAGCCGCCGGCGGATTCGCCCTCGACGATGAACAGCTCGCAGCGGGTGGGGTCACGCTCCTGGCAGTCGGCGAGCTTGCCTGGTAACGAGCCAGCGTCGAGCGCGCCTTTGCGCCGCACTAGCTCGCGTGCTTTGCGTGCAGCCTCACGCGCGCGCATGGCGTCAATAGCCTTGGCGATAATCTTGCGCGCTAGGCTGGGATTGTGGTCGAAGCAAGCGCTCAGCTTCTCGTTCACAAACGCTTCTACGTGGCCTTTGATGTCGCTGTTCAGCTTGCCTTTGGTCTGGCCTTCGAACTGCGGCTGCGGCAGGCGCACGCTGATGACCGCAGTCAAGCCTTCGCGTACGTCGTCGGCGCTGAGCGCATCGGGTTCGTTCTTGAGCAAGGCGAGCTGCGTCGCGCAGCGGTTGATGGTGCGCGTGAGTGCGGAGCGAAAGCCAGAAAGATGTGTGCCGCCGTCCACGGTGTTGATGGTGTTGGCGAAGCTGAAGACGTTTTCGGCATAGCTGTCGTTGTACTGAATGGCAAATTCGAGTTCCAGCGTGCCCTGCTTAGCGCCTAGGCTGCGCTGGCCTTCGGCGTAGATGGCCTCCGGGTGGAGCACCTGCTTGCCTTTGTTGAGCAGGCGGACGAGTTCGGCGATGCCGCCGTGATAGCAAAACTCAGCTTTCTTATCGTTGCGCTCGTCTTTTAGCGTGATGCGCAGACCTTTGTTAAGGAAGGCTAGCTCGCGCAAGCGTTGCACGAGAGTGTCGCAGTTGAAGTTGATCCTAGGAAAAATTTGCGGGTCAGGATGAAACGTAACTTTGGTGCCAGTTTTGTTGGTCTTGCCGGTGGCCTTGAGCTTGCTTGTCGGCTTGCCACGCGCGTAGCTCTGCTCATAGACTTGCCCGTCACGCCAGATTTCTAAATCCAGCCAGCCAGCTAAAGCGTTCACCACCGAGACGCCAACGCCGTGCAAGCCGCCGGAAACTTTGTACGACTGGGTGTCAAATTTACCTCCGGCATGTAGCTTGGTCATGACGACTTCGGCGGCTGGCAGGCGCATTTTGCGGTGCAGGTCAACTGGAATGCCGCGCCCGTTATCAATTACGGTAACAGAGTTGTCGGTATGCACGGTGACGTCGATTTCGGTGCAGAAGCCGGCCAAAGCTTCGTCCACCGAGTTGTCGACCACCTCCCAGACCAGGTGGTGCAGGCCCTGCTCCCCGGTGGACCCGATGTACATCGCCGGGCGCTTGCGCACCGCTTCCAAGTCGCCCAGCACCTGGATGCAGGTAGCATCATAGTGATGCCCCGATGCGCTTTTGGCGGCGGATGACGTACGCTTGGCGACGGATGACGTAGTCTTCGCGACGCCTGGCGACATAACCGTGGCTGCTTTTTCGTCCTTTGCCATATCTCTGCTACACCTCACGCCTGCCTACCGCAGGCAGGCGCAGGCAGGGGCCTCTTCCCAGGCCCCTAAAACAACCTTATTTTACCAAATTTTCAAGCACTTAGGAAGTCTGAAGGCGCCCCAAAAACCGGCTCTAGATTTGCAGGATTTACGCAAAGTTTCGACCTTGCATCGAGCTCTGAGCCTGCCCCGCGTTCTTTAGCGGGGGCTCCTGCTTCGGGGTGCAAGCTTGGACGCTTGAGGCAACGTTACTCGAGGTCGCCCACATCAACAGGCTCGAGCCTGAGCACGTCAATCCAAGGATTATCAGCTTCGGCACGCATTTCGTCCCTGGCGACGAGTGCTTCACTTAAGCTTTCGTAAGTCTCGCCTGCGTAATCACACAAAAGCCACTCTTCCGGCCCGAATGTATTTACTAACACATATCGCCGCCCTGCTTTCATCATGCCCCTCCTGAAAGAGTAGTACTTATAGTCTCTAGACCTATAGGTATTCCCACATCATAGTGTCGTTCCTTAGCAGCAGCAACTTTGAGGCCAAGTTGAGCAAAAAGGCAATATCCGTCAGACGAAAATTGGGCGGGCGTATTCGTCGGCTCCGCAAGCGCCGGGGCTGGTCGCAGGAAGAATTGGCGGCACGTGCGGGTGTTCATCCCACATACCTTGGGGGAATCGAAAGGGGTGAGCGAAACCCCGCTCTAGAAAATATAGCTGCGATAGCCCGTGCCTTGGGTGTCCCTGTGCGTGCGCTCTTTTGAGATTGTAGCTAGAGGCAGGCAATGCCGAAGGGCCAGTCGCCGAGAAGAAATGGGAACAGCACTGGCACGACGGAGTTATTGACCTGCTCGAGTCAATGCTAAGAGGGCTCAGTACGGAACTAACCGTTGAGTCCCATCGGGGCAAAACTCGAGGTGCAGACATGGTCATTCGAGGGCGCGGGTCTCCGTCACAAATCATCAACGTTGAAGTGCAAATGCACCCTAGTGGTAAGGGGTTCTTGCAGGCAATGGACCGTTGGGGTGAAAGACACACTAAAGCCCTCGCTACATTCATTGTTTGCCCGATGGCCCTACTGCCTACCTTAGCAAGAAGGATAGAATCCCATCGCCTCCTTGGGGATGCAAAGAGTATCTATCTCTTCGGGGATGCACTGGAGCAGCTTACGCTTCTTTGCGCGTGCGCTTTCAACCTCGTACGCGCTTACAAATAGTTGCGCCTCGCTCGTGCTGTTTATTAGATCGGTGTGAGTCTCTCGTGGGCAGGGTGTTGCCTAGAGGCGCATGGGCATGATGATGTAGCGGTACTTCAGCTCTTCTTCGGCCAGCGGGCGCATCTGCCCGGCTGACTGGTCGTCTTTGAACTCGAAGCTGATCGGCCCTTCGGCAGCAGCGCCTAGGAAGTCGAGCAGGTAGTCGGCGTTGAAGCCGATTGCGAGCGGCTCGTCGGTGTACGCTTTCGGCGGTATCAATTCTTCTTTGGCCTCGCCGTACTCGCTCGAGGAAGCAGAAATCTCTAGTTTCTCTTTATCCAACTGCAACCTGATGGCATGGCTGCGTGGATCGGCTACTAAGGCCACGCGACGAATAGCCGCCGCTACAGTATCGCGGTCGAGCACGACGATACGGTTATTCTCCCGCGGTAGCACCGCTTCGTAATTCGGGAATTGCCCGGTCAGCAGCCGCGCTATCAGTAACCGGGCTGAAGGTTCCGCGCCCACGTTGAAGAATAGGTGGGAATCATTCCGCGCAAACTCCACTAGGCTATCCGCCTCTACCTCTTTCAGCAGACGTGCAACCTCGGTCATAGCTTTCTTCGGCACCAGCACGCGCACTTCCGCGGTCAGCCCTTCGAACCGGACTGGATTCTCCACGTGCGCCAGCCGATGGCCGTCTGTAGCCACCATAGTCAAACTGTCAGGCTTTAGGATCATCAACGCCGCGTTCAGGGTGTAGCGTGATTCTTCTACAGAAACTGAAAACTCTGTTTTACTGATGAGCCGCGAAAGTATCGAGGCGGGAATTTTCACTAGCGTATGCGGCACCACAGGCAGCACGGGATAGTTATCCTTTGCCATCCCCACCAGCTTGAAATGTGCCCGCGCACAGCGTAGCTCCACCCAGTGGTTTTCCAGCTCTTTGAGATGCACCTCAGCATCCGGCAGCAAGCGAATAATCTCATAAAGGCGACGTGCTGGGACTGTGCTCGCCCCATCTTTTTTTACCTTCGCCGGGCAGCTAGTTTTGATTCCGAGTTCAAGATCGGTAGCTGTAATACCCAGCCGGTCGCCTTTGGCCTCCACCAGTACGTTAGAAAGAATTGGGATAGTGGTCTTGCGCTCCACTACACCTTGCGCCAGCTCGAGCTCACGCTGTAAATCGTATTTTTTCACTGTCAATTCCATGGCTATAACCTCAACTTGTCAAAAGTAAAAGTTATTATAGCCGTAGTCGTCGGCGCTGTGAATATTGTGTACAAACACTGAAGTAATTGGAATGTAGTTAGCTGCGAACTAGTAGCGTGAAGATTAGTTGTGGAGGAAGTTTTGAGTAAGAGGTAGAGGTTTGTGGGCAACGCAAATCTCCATAGAGGATTCACAGGAACTCAAAAAGACATCCACACCAAATTATATTCACACGACTAGCTGAGCGCATCAGCTAATTTGTTCAGCAGCCGGCTAAGCTCTCGGTCGCTCTTACGCAACTCCTCGATCTTATTGACCGAGTGGAGAACAGTGGTATGGTGTTTGCCGCCAAACGCTCGCCCAATCTCCGGCAGCGACGCTCCGGTAAGTTGTTTCGCTAGGTACATCGCGATCTGGCGTGGGTAAGCGATAGCCTTTGAATTACTACGTACTTTCAGGTCGGTCCCGCGCAGGCCGAAGTGATCGCCTACACGCCGCTGGATCAACTCAATACTGACGCGCTTTTCGTGCTGGGCGAAGATATTACGCAGCACTTCCTCCGCCAGCGAGAGTGTAACCTCCCGGCCAACAAGTGAAGCGTAAGCCAGCAGGCGGATCAACGCCCCTTCTAACTCGCGAATGTTCGACTTGATGCCTTTGGCGATGTACTCGGCAACTTCAGCCGGTAGCTGCACGCCTTCGCCTTCAACCCGCTTCATCAGGATAGCAATCTTCGTCTCCAGATCTGGTGGTTGGATGTCAGCGATCAAGCCCCATTCAAAGCGCGACCGCAGACGCTCCTCTAACGTCGGAATCTCTTTCGGTGGGGCGTCGGAGCTGATGACAATTTGCTTCTGGGCATCATAGAGGGTATTGAAAGTGTGGAAGAACTCCTCCTGGGTGCGCTCCTTGCCGGCGAGGAACTGGATGTCGTCAATCAAGAGCACGTCCACCGTGCGGTACTTATCGCGAAACCCTACCATACGCTCAAAGCGCAGCGCGTTGATCACTTCGTTAGTGAATTTCTCTGCGCTCAGGTAGATGACGCGCAAGCTCAAGTTGCGTTGTTTTACCTCGTGGCCCACAGCTTGCATCAAATGCGTCTTGCCTAAGCCGACGCCACCGTAAATGAAGAGTGGATTGTAAGCTTTGGAAGGGGCTTCGGCTACAGCGAAGGAAGCAGCGTGCGCAAACTGATTGCAGGAGCCGACTACAAACCGGTCAAAGGTGTAGCGCGGGTTGAGCTGGTAGTCCACCGAGTCAAAGTCAAGCCGCCCTTGCACGCCTAAGGCAGCACTGGCTGCGGCGGCTACCGCCACGCCGGCGCTGACATATTCCACCGTGTAATCCTCCAACCCTACGGCGCGTAACCCATCACACACCGTGCGGGCACCGGTCTCCTCTAACCACTGCCGGAAGGCTGCCTCGGGCACCTGCACCAGCAAAATTTTTCCCTTGACAGCCGCCAGGCGCGTCGGCCGAAACCAGGTATTGTAAGTTTGCGGATTGGTGCGCGGTTGGATGTGTGAGAGAACTTGTTCCCAGACGTTCATACCGCCACCGCGCGCACCCGGGGCAGTTTCCACAGCGTTTTCCACAATGCCGCCCACGCTGTGAACTTGCCAGCTACTAGCCTTAGATAATTTTCCTCATTTTGCACAACCCGCCGCCTCACGCCCCTGGTGAAAAACTTCCTCTGCAGGAATTTACCTCGGAAAGAAATGGCTCCCCACGCTCTTTTGTGAGGCGCGCACTATACCACAATTCCGCCTAGTTTTCCACTTTGCTGCAGCTTGTGGCAGTGGATCCATGATCACCGCACGCAACAGTAGCCGCGCGACATGCCTTGACGCATAGAAAATCGCTTCGCTATACTGCTTTGTTTGGATTTCGCGCTCCGGCGCACGCCTTCTGTGCGCGATATGCTTACATGAGGCAGCTATGAAACGTACCTTCCAGCCCAACGTGCGCCGACGACACAAGACTCACGGCTTTCGCATCCGCATGAGGACCCAGGGTGGCCGAAAAGTTCTCCAGCGACGCCGCCGCAAAGGCCGCTGGCGGCTCGCCGTCTGAATCGAGCAACTGCCGCAGTGTTCGCCTGCTGCGCTCGGCTGACTTTGCCTGCGTCTATCGCGAAGGCACCCGACGCACCTCACCACACTTCTTCCTCCTGGCCCGGCCCAACGCCTTGGCGCGTTCCCGCTTCGGCATCTCCGTCAAGGCTACACTAGGGAGCGCCGTGGTGCGCAATCGCATCAAGCGGCGGGTGCGCGACATACTGCGCCAGGCACGCGCGCGGGTGCCGCCAGGCTGGGACGTAGTTGTCGAGCCCCGGCAAAGCGAAGTTGCCCGGAGCAAATTCGCCGCCTTGGCCGCAGAATTGACTGAGCTAGTAAGCGCGGTGGGACAGGTATGAAGCAGTCTCAAAATAACATCACCACGCGCACGGCGATCACTCAGGTTGCGCTGGCCGCCATCCACTTCTATCGCTCCGCCCTGCGCCCGCTGATGCCTTGGGGTTGCAAGTTCTACCCCAGTTGCTCGGCTTACGCGCTAGAATCGATTGCTGGACATGGGCTTTGGCGTGGTCTGGGGCTAACATTGCGCAGGCTGGTGCGCTGTCGTCCAGGGGTATTCGGCGGCTACGACCCTGTCCCTGACCGTGAAGAAGCGTGAATCGGACGCAACTTGATGGCTGAGTTTTCGCCTGAAAAACGCATTCTCATCGCCTTCGCGCTCTCTTTCTTAGTGTTGGTGCTGTGGGCACGCTACGCGCAGAAGAAATTCCCTCCGCCACCACCAGCGGTTACCGCACCTTCGGAAAAGGTAAAGCCCGCAGCGCCGCCCCCGCTGGCCACGAAGCTACCTATGCCGACGCAGAAAGTCGGCAGCGAAGAGCGGGAGATTGCCGTGGAGACAGATGTAGCCCGGGTTGTTCTTTCCACCCGTGGCGCTGTGGTCAAGAGCTGGACACTCAAGCACTACAAAGACGCGCGCGGCGCTCCGCTCGACCTGGTGCACGCCGCCGCCCAACAACTCGGCTATCCACTCTCGCTCGCGCTAAGCGATGCCCAGGCGCTGGCCGACACGCTGAACCAAGCGCTCTTCGTCGCCTCCACGTCAGAGCCGACAGTTCAGGCGCCAGCCGAGCTTTCTTTCGAGTACAGCCACGAAGACATCGCCACCAGCAAGCGCCTGCGCTTCCTGAACAACTACGTTGTCGAACTCGAAACCCAGGTGCTGGCCGCGGGCCAAGCTATGCCGCACAGCGTCGCTTGGCGGGGTGGTTTCGGCGACGCCTCGCTACCCACCACCTGGGCAGATACGCAGGTAGTCTGGCGAACGCCCAATGAAATCGTGCGTCGTCCAGCACGTAAGATTAGCGCCACAGAAACCGCCAGTGGCATCGCCTATGCCGGCCTAGAAGACCGCTACTTCGCCGCTATCTTTCTACCACCGACAACTAATTCCCGCTTGGCGGCACAGCCAGCGCAGTGGACACCTGAGGGGGCCGAGAAGCCGCAAACCGTCATCAACGTCAGTGTGGAATCCCCACCGGGCGACGCCAGCCGCTACTTGCGCCTGTTCATCGGGCCGAAAGCGCTCGACGTGCTCGAACACATCCAGCCGCCCACCAGCACGCGACCACTCAATGAGCTGGTGGACTTCGGTTGGTTCGCGCTCATCGCCAAGCCCCTGTTTCTGGCTATGCGCTGGATCTACAACCACTGGATTCCCAACTACGGCTGGGCCATCGTGCTCCTGACGGTGATAATCAACATGGGACTATTTCCTCTGAAGTGGAAATCCATGCTTTCCGCCTGGAAGATGCAGAAGATCGCCCCGCAACTGCGCGCCATCCAGGAGAAGTACAAGAAGTACAAGTTCAACGACCCGCGTAAGCAGGAGATGCAGAAGGAACTGATGGCGCTCTACCGGCAGCACGGCGTCAACCCGCTGGGCGGCTGCTTCCCGCTGCTCTTGCAGGTACCGTTCTTCTACGCCTTCTATAAGGTGCTGGTGGTTTCCATTGAAATGCGCCACGCCCCGTGGTTCGGCTGGATTCAAGACCTATCGGCGCGCGACCCGTACTACATCCTACCCATCGTCATGACTGCCACCATGTACATCTCCACCCGCATGACCCCCATGACCACCACCGACCCTGCCCAGCAAAAATTGATGCGTTTGATGCCCTTGATGTTCGGAGTAATCTTTCTCACTGTCTCCGCCGGCCTAGTGCTCTACTGGTTTGTTTCCAACTTGGTTGGGATTGGGCAGCAATGGTGGATCAATCGCCAGCAGCAGGCGCGCGCGTTGGCCGAAAAGGCAGCCAGCAAGAGAAGGAAGAAGAGGGAAACGTGAACCC
>Ga0315310_10000896_pt1 | contig 18753 bp, 16 predicted proteins | sample TDP5_MG_FD_203630 | JGI IMG/M metagenome (GOLD analysis project Ga0315310, IMG submission 203630) | Freshwater sediment microbial communities from Lake Towuti, South Sulawesi, Indonesia - TDP5 | ecosystem: Environmental > Aquatic > Freshwater > Lake > Sediment | place: Indonesia: South Sulawesi... | reverse complement strand
CAATACAAAGGACGCCAGCTATATTGTGAGGAAGTCCCTGTGAGGAAAATCGCAGAGAAGTTGGGGACACCTTTATACCTATACAGCTGCAAAACCATAGAATATCATTACAAATCCTTTGATTCGGCTTTTAATAGCGTTCCTCATATTGTCAGTTATTCCGTCAAAGCAAACTCAAATCTGGCCATCCTGAGGACACTCTTTTCCTTCGGGTGCGGCGCGGATGTTGTGTCGGGAGGAGAGCTATACAGGGCATTGCATGCAGGGGTGAACCCAAAGAAGGTTGTTTTCTCCGGCGTTGGGAAGACCGTAGAAGAAATGGAAATGGCCATTGAGGCAGGCATCCTTATGTTCAATATTGAGTCCGCTCAGGAAATGAGGCTCCTGAACGATATTGCCGGAAAGATGAGAACGAGAGCACCGATATCTCTCAGGGTGAACCCCAACATTGATGCCGGAACCCATCCTTACATCTCAACCGGCTTAAAGGAGAACAAATTTGGAATTCCTGTAGAAATGTCTCTAAGGGTCTACAGGGAGGCCAGGGGTCTCAAGCACCTCAATGTAATAGGTATTGATTGCCACATCGGATCACAGATCACAGATCTCGATCCATTTGTTTCAGCACTCCGAACCCTGATAAAACTTCTCAGAAATCTTCGGAAGGAGAAATGCAATGTCAAATATCTGGATGTTGGCGGAGGGTTGGGGATCTCCTACAACAATGAAACTCCTCCCGATCCCAGGGACTACGCAGAGGCATTGATCAGCGGCCTGGGAGACGAAGACATCACGCTTATCCTGGAACCAGGGAGGGTTTTGATGGGGAACGCAGGCGTCCTCGTCAGCAGGGTCCTTTACGACAAAGACACCCCCTCAAAGAAGTTCATCATTGTGGATGCAGGCATGAACGATCTTCTCAGGCCGAGCCTCTACAACTCATATCAGGAAATCCTCCCTGTTGAGAGGAGCGGGAGAAGCAAGATCGTTGCAGACATTGTAGGTCCTATCTGTGAGTCAACGGATTTTATCGCCAGGAAGAGAAAAGTTCCTATGCTCAAGCCTGGTGAACTCATCGCAATCATGAGTGCAGGGGCATACGGGTTCACCATGTCATCGAACTACAACTCCAGGCCAAGGGCCGCGGAGGTTTTGGTAAAGGGGGACAATTATTCTGTGATACGCAAAAGGGAGTCCTATAGAGACCTTGTGCGTGGGGAAGACGCACTGGGAGATTAAGGGGAGAATATGAAGGCCATTTCGTTTGTCAAGATGCACGGGACCGGCAATGATTTCATTATCATAGACGTTCTGAAGCAGAAGGCAACGCTTGGTCCGGAGCAGGTGAAACAAATGTGCCGGAGGCGGCTTGGTATCGGAGCCGACCAGCTCATCCTTGTTGGCCCATCGAGGAAAGCCGATTTCAAGATGAGGATTTTCAACGCGGACGGCGGAGAGGTGGAGATGTGTGGGAACGGCATTCGCTGCGTGGCAAAATACCTTCTTGACGGGAAGCTGACAAGCAAGAAAACCCTTGAGATCGAAACCCTCGCAGGGATAGTCAAGCCTGAGGTTTTGAAAGACGGCCGAGTAAAAGTTGATATGGGAACTCCTATACTGGAAGGAAACAAGATCCCTGTGAAACTGAGTGGAAGGGTGATTAACCGCACTATCAAGGCCGGAGACCGGGAATTCCGGATCACATGTGTATCCATGGGGAACCCTCACTGCGTAATCTTTATTGACAAGGTGGGGAAATTCGCTGTTGCACAATATGGCCCTATTCTGGAACACCATCCTCTATTCCCGAAAAGAACAAATGTTGAATTTGTTGAAAGGATAAGCATAAAAGAGATCAGGATGCGCACCTGGGAGAGAGGAACCGGAGAGACTGCTGCCTGCGGCTCCGGAGCCTGTGCCGCTGTGGTTGCAGGGGTCCTGAACAGTAAAATTGAGAGGAAGAACCTCGTTCACCTGCTTGGAGGGGAGCTTGGGGTGGAATGGGCCAAGGACGAACATGTGTATCTTACAGGTCATGCGGAAGAAGTTTTCAGAGGGGAGGTTAAGATATGAAAGCCATTAAGAGGACTGAGCCACTTTTGCTGCGCGGCTCCATGGTAGCTCTTGTGACGCCTTTCAAGGGCGGGAAAATTGACAAGAGAGCATTGAAAAAACTTATCGATTTTCATGTAGCCAATGGAACAGATGCCATTGTCCCATGTGGAACCACAGGGGAATCAGCCACACTTTCACACGAAGAACATACAAAGGTCGTGGAGATGACCCTGGAGTATGTAGACGGCCGCATCCCTGTAGTTGCCGGGACAGGATCGAATTCTACAGAGGAGGCAATACAACTAACAAAGCATGCCGAGAGGGCTGGGGCAGATGCAGCACTCCTCATCACGCCGTATTACAACAAGCCCACCCAGGAGGGTCTCTACCAGCACTTCAGGGCTGTGGCCCGGGAAGTTCGTATACCCATTATCCTCTATAATGTCCCTGCGCGGACCTCTGTAAACCTTCTTCCAGAGACAATATGCCGGCTTACGGAATTAAAAAATATTAAGGGAATAAAGGAGGCCACTGGAGATCTTAAGCAAATCGGAGACCTCATCACCCTGTGCGGAGACAGGATGACAGTCCTGTCCGGGGACGATTTCACCACACTTCCCATCCTTGCAATAGGAGGGAAGGGAGTGATCTCTGTAACTGCCAATGTAGCGCCCCGCGATGTTTCCGATATGGTCCATGCCTACCTGAGGGGGGACGAAAAAGATGCTGTCGCCCTGCATACCGCCCTCTGGCCGCTTCACAAGGCAATGTTCCTGGAGACAAATCCCATACCTGCGAAAACAGCCCTGGGCATGATGGGAATGATCAATCCAGAGATGAGACTTCCACTTGTACCTTTGTCTCAGGCGAACAGGGAAAAACTTGCAAAAACCCTCAAGGCTTACGGCCTAATTAAATAGGGACAGCGCCCATTTATTTTTTTTGAAAGTGTGAAGACACAATGACCAGAATCGTTATCACAGGAGCAGCAGGGAGAATGGGCTCTCTTATTATGAGGCTCATCCATGCCAGCCATGATCTGAAAATCGCTGCTGCCCTTGAAAAGCCAGGGCATCCCGCCATAGGAAGAGATGCCGGTGAGATAGCAGGGATTGGCAGAATAGGGGTGCCTGTTGGGACCTTTTCGGAAAAAACATTAAAAAGTTGCAGCGTTATCGTTGATTTCAGCCATCCGGAGTCCACAATGGAGTTCCTGGAGGGCGCGAAACGCAAAAAAATCCCTTTGGTCATCGGCACAACCGGCATGAGCGATGCACAGAAGAAAAGGATCAAGGATGCCTCGAAGATCATCCCAATAGTCATGTCTCCTAACATGAGCCTCGGTGTCAACCTGATGTTCAAGATTGTAGGGGACACTTCCAGGGCCCTGAAAGATGGATATGATATTGAGATCGTTGAGGCTCATCACAGGATGAAGAAGGATGCTCCCAGCGGGACAGCGCTCCGCCTCGCAGAATCAGTGGCCGCAGCCCTGAAAAGGAATCTCAAAAAAGACGCTGTGTATCAAAGGAAGGGAAATATCGGCGAGAGAAAACCATCAGAGATCGGAATCCAGGTTATCCGCGCCGGGGATATTGTCGGAGATCACACAGTGCTTTTCGGGGGACCAGGGGAGAGGCTTGAGATCACCCACAGGGCTACGAGCAGGGAGGCATTTGCCAGGGGAGCCCTGAGCGCTGCAAGGTGGATTTTGAAGCAAAGACCGGCCCTTTATAATATGTCACATGTCCTTGGCCTGGCCAGTCAATAACAAATCAGCCTTTTTTCAGATCGGTTGACTCCAGGTAGCGCTGGGCGTCAAGTGCAGCCATGCATCCTAACCCGGCAGCGGTAATAGCCTGCCGGTATTTTGGGTCCTGAACATCGCCTGCGGCAAAAACCCCGGGCACACTTGTTGCTGTTCCACCGCTTGTTTTAATGTAACCCTTTTCATCCATATCAAGCTGGCCGCGGAAGATCTCGGTATTGGGCTTGTGTCCGATAGCAACGAAAACGCCATTGCAAAGTGTGTCTGTGAGAGCGCCTGTTTTTACATTTCTAATCCTCACACCTGTCACCCTTCCCTTTTCAGCATCAAAGATGTCATCCACAACGCTGTTCCAGGCAAAGTCGATCTTTTTATTGGAAAAGGCTCTCTCCTGGAGAATCTTAGATGCCCTGAGTTTGTCCCTCCTGTGGATTACAGTAACCTGGCTGGCAAACCGGGTTAAAAACAGGGCATCTTCCATGGCCGAATCCCCTCCTCCCACCACAATAACATTCTTATTTTTAAAAAACGCCGCATCGCATGTTGCGCAGATTGATACCCCCCTGCCCAGCAGTTTCTTCTCTGACTCAAGGCCAAGGAGCGCTGCTGATGCCCCAGAGGCGATGATCAACGAACGAGCATCATATTCCTGTTTGTCTGTTGAAACCTTAAAGGGGCTGGAAGCAAGGGACACTCGTACAACACTATCCGGCACGATCTCTGCCCCAAAGCGCTCGGCCTGCTTCCTCATCTCTCCCATAAGGGCAGATCCGTTTATGCCATCAGCGAACCCTGGATAGTTCTCTACAAGGGTTGCAAGAGTAAGCTGGCCCCCTGGCTCCAATCCCTGGATGATCAAAGGCAACAGGTTGGCCCGGGCTGCATATATGGCAGCAGTGAGGCCTGCGGGTCCTGAACCTATTATGATGATGTTCCTCAACGGCATATCTATATTGTAGTTTATCTTAACAAGGAGAGCTTTTCGATCTCAGACAGAAGCATCTTGACTGACGGGTTGTCAGAGGCATCCTTGCTGTAATAAGCAAAGCGGACAATCCCCTTATCAACAATAAAAGTCCCGGAGAGTTGGAACTCGTCTCCAACAATCCTGCCAATGAAATGTCCATGTGCCGCAGCCCTGAATCCCTTGAGGAGGACCCTGGGTCCCAGCACGGCTGACAACGATCCCCGATCGATCCCGAAATCTTTGTATGATTTTCTCTCCGGATCCGAAAGACACTGAAGCGAACTCCCTTTGACATTGCAGAATATTCGTGTTTGTTCCCAGGTGCCCTGGGTTACAGCAACCACCTGAGCCCTTGCCTTCTTGAAATCTTCATGCTGCCTGCGCAACTGCGCCAGGTATTCGCGGCAGAATGGTCACCCAAGCTGCCTCAGGAACGCAATAACAACAGGCCCCTTTGCCCAGAAGAATGAAAGGCTGACTGATTTTCCATCCATTCCGGTCAGGACAATATCCGGGGCATTTGCTCCTGGAACCAGCCTCATAAAAAAAGTATATCATGGAAACCTTATTACTTGAATATCGTAAAAGAAAAGATATGATGAGGCCGTGAAGAAATTTCTTTCGATCGCATTTCTTCTTTGGTGCCTGTCCTCTTGCGAAAGACAAGACCTTCTTGGACAAGGAACCCTGGTAATAGGGATTGAGGGAAACCCCACAAACCTTGACCCCAGGCTTGCAACAGATGCTTACTCCATGAGGATCAATTCCCTCATCTTCAACGGCCTTAACCGTCCCGATGAAAATGGCGATCCAACTCCGGACCTCGCCGAGAAATGGGAGATGCCAGATGACAGGACATACATCTTTTACCTGAGGAAGGAAGTTACATTTCATAATGGAAGCAAGTTCACCAGCGCTGATGTCATTTCAACATTTGAATCGCTGCGGGATCCGGGCTTTGGCTCTCCTTTATTTACAACATTTGAGCTGGTGGAAAAAATGAGCACACAGGATCCCTATACGCTGCGGATAAAACTCAAAGAGCCTCACGCTCCGTTCCTGTCCCAGCTTTCCGTGGGAATTGTCCCGAAGAATACAATGCAGAAGATCGCTGGCACCGGCCCCTTTAAACTCATGAGATTTTCCCCTGGAAGCTCTGTGGTCCTCTCTGCAAACGAAAAATATTTCAGAGGGCCTCCGCGGTTGAAAGGGGTGATCTTCAAGATCGTTCCCAATGATCTCACGCGCATCCTGGAGCTCCGGAAAGGTAGCATCCATCTCCTTCAGAACAATATCCCGCCGGATTCTGTGGCCGAACTCGAGCACAATCCTGCCCTTGCCATTTTAAAAAGAACAGGTTCAAGCTATGCCTACATGGGTTTTAACCTTGAGGATCCGCTCCTGAAAAATCGTTTTGTGCGCCAAGCCATTGCCCATTCCATCAACAGGAAAGAGATCATAAACCATGTCCTCAGGGGTCTTGCCACCCCGGCAACAGGGCTTCTTCCATCCTTCCATTGGGCCTATGAAGGAAATGTGGAAAGGTATTCATATGATCCGGACAAGGCCAGGAAACTTCTTGACCAGGCAGGGTATCCTTCCCGAAACAAGGGACCCCGCATGAGGCTTTCCTATAAGACGTCTGTCTCCCCGCTCTCAAAACGAATTGCCGAGGTGCTCCTCCACCAGATCGAGGAGGTGGGGATTGCCTGCGATATGAGGTCGTATGAATGGGGAACCTTCTTCTCAGATATTAAATCAGGCAACTTTCAGCTCTTCACCCTCCTTTGGGTTGGAGTGGTCGATCCGGATCACTTCTACTATGCCTTTCACTCCTCCAGTCTGCCGCCGAGGGGAGCCAACCGCGTGAGATATAGAAACCCCGAGCTCGATTCCCTGCTTGAGAAAGGGCGAAGGGCACTGGCTAAAGAGGAAAGAAAAGAGATCTACAGCCGGGCCCAGAAGATCCTCGCCCGTGACCTCCCCTACATCAGCCTGTGGCATCTCTACGATGTAGTTGCAATGAGAAAAGAGCTGAAGGGATTTGTAATCTTTCCCGGCGGAGAGTTTTATTCCCTGGAGAAGGCCTGGTTGGAGCATCAATGAAAAGGTTCATGGTCAGGAGACTCCTTCTTGCCATTCCGGTCATCCTTGGGGTATCTACCCTCGTCTTCCTGCTCATCCACATGATTCCCGGAAACCCTGTTGAAGTCATGCTTGGCGAAAGAGCCCTTCCAGTTGATGTTGAGAGGCTCAGAAACGAACTTGGCCTCGACCGCCCGCTTTCCGTCCAGTATCTGCATTTTCTGTCCGGCCTGGCAAGGGGAGATATGGGTGTTTCCTTTTTCTACAGGAAGCCCGTGCTCTCCGAAATCCTCGAGAGATACCCTGCAACCCTTGAGCTCACATTGGCCTCCATGTGTCTGGCGATAATTATTGCACTTCCCCTGGGGCTTCTATCTGCACGAAGGCCTTATTCCTCTGTCGATCGTCTGTCCATGCTTTTTTCCCTATTAGGGGCAACGATGCCGAACTTCTGGCTTGGTCCACTCCTTATCCTCGTTTTTGCCATCCATTTCGACTGGTTTCCCGTATCAGGACGGGAAAACGCCTGGAGCCTTGTCCTCCCCTCTGTAACGCTTGGATTGGGCCTTTCCGCCATCCTCTCACGGATGATCCGATCCGGCCTTCTGGAGGTTTTAGATCAGGAATATATAATAGCAGCGAGGGCGAGGGGTGCGGGAGAGAGAAAGGTTTTTCTCTTCCACGCTTTCAGGAATGCCCTGATTCCCCTCATAACTATCCTCGGCATCCAGTTTGGTGCCCTGCTTTCCGGAGCAATAGTTACAGAGACCATTTTTTCATGGCCCGGGATCGGAAGGCTTCTTGTCCAGGCAATCGAGGCAAGGGATTACCCGCTTGTCCAGGGGTGCGTGCTTGTGATATCCATAAGCTACATAATCGTGAATCTCGCCGTGGACATCCTATATGCAGTTGTGGATCCAAGGGTCAGATATGAAAAATAAGACACTCTGGCTGGGTGCAATCATCGTAGCTCTCTGCCTGGGTATGGCTGTATTTGCTCCAGTCTTTTCTCCATATCCGCCTCAAGGGCAGGAGCTGCCCAGGGCATTCTCTGCGCCGGGAAGGGATCACTGGCTGGGTCAGGATCGTCTCGGCAGGGATATCCTCAGCAGGGTTTTATTTGGCGCACGCCCCTCTCTCCTGGTCGGAATCGGAACAGTCCTGTTATCACTGATTATTGGCTTGACAGTTGGAACTATTGCTGGATACAGTAAAGGCTTGGGAGATGAACTTTTCATGAGAATCGTTGATATCCTCCAGGCTTTCCCTGGAATACTTCTGGCTATCGCTCTTACTGCATTCATGGGGCCAAGCATTATGAACATAATCATTGCCCTCTCTGTTCTGGGCTGGGTTGGATATGCAAGGGTCGCCCGTGGCCAGGCACTCAGCATCGGTTCACGCGAATATATTCTCGCAGCAAGGGCCATGGGTACCGGCGAGGCCCGTATTCTTTTCAGACATGTAATCCCTAACCTTCTTGCTCCGCTCATCGTCCAGGCAAGCTTTGGGATGGCTTCGGCAATACTCGCTGAAAGCTCCTTGAGCTTCCTTGGCCTGGGAGCACAGGATGTTCCGAGCTGGGGAAAAATGATCGCGGAGGGAACAGAATTTCTTTCCCAGGCACCCCATCTGACAATTTTCCCGGGTATGGCTATAATGATCGCTGTCCTCGGATTCACACTCCTGGGAGAGGGGTTGCGTGAGGCGATGGATCCGCATAGACAATTTGCATGATGGGGTTGGAGTTAAAAGATCAAATAGGCCAACTTTTCATGATGGGCTTTGATGGCCGCACATGTAATCAGCAAATCTCCAGGATGATTAGTGATTATAGAATCGGCGGGGTGATCCTTTTTGAAAGAAACACCGGATCACCCAAAGACATTGCAGCCCTAACCAATGCACTTCAGAAAAAATCACACGATATCCCGCTTCTAATAGCCATTGATCAAGAGGGAGGCAGGGTCAACCGCCTTGCCCCCCCCTTCACGCAATTCCCTACCCAGACATGCCTGGGACACTATTTCAATGAGACCCACTCTGTCCAGTATGCCTATCAGTTCGGAGAGGCCATTGCCGAGGAGCTTAAGGCGGTAGGGATCAGCATGAATCTTGCCCCTGTCCTGGATATCAATACCAATCCCAGAAACCCGGTGATAGGAGACAGGGCATTTGGGTCTGATCCCCTGACGGTATCAGAGCTTGGGCTTGCAGTAATAGCCGGGTTTCAGGATAACGGGATTTTGGCCTGCGGTAAGCATTTTCCGGGCCACGGAGATACCAGTCAGGATTCCCATAAAACCCTGCCCAGGGTTGATCATAATCTTGAAAGGCTCACCCAGGTCGAAATCAAGCCATTTGTGCACGCCATTAGAAACGGCCTCTCATGTGTTATGACAGCCCATGTTCTCTATTCCGGGCTTGACAGGCGCAATCCCGCCACTTTATCGGAAAAAATTGTCAACCGCCTCCTCAGAAAGGTTCTCGGTTATTCTCATATTGTGATGACCGACGACCTTGAGATGAAGGCAATAGAAGAAACTTATCCTATTGAAGAGGTTGCGGTTGAAGCATTGAGGATCGGTGTTGACATCCTTCTTATCTGTCATTCCCACGAGAAGCAAGTTATGGCCTGGGAAGCTGTTATGAAGGCCGTGGAAAAGAAACGGCTGTCAAAAGACATCATCCTGGAGTCTGTGGAAAGAATCAGGAGTATTAAGGCATACTTCCTAAAAAATATTAAGCCTGTGGATGTTCGTGAAGCATTGAATATCGTTGGATGCGCTGAGCATCAGGAAATTGCCAGAATCCTTAGAGCATATACAGGAAAAAATAGCCTCTCAACTCCGCTCTCTGCGGGAACCACACACTCCTTATTTGATTCCCGGAGAAGTCACAGGGTCAAGAGATCTAACTCTCGACTGATAAAATCTTCACATCCACCTTCCCTTTAAGAAGGGTTTTGAATTTCTCCGCCGCTTCTTTTCCTGCAACGTCCGGCATCGCTCCAAAATGCATTGGAACAGCAATCTTGGGCTTGATCTCCAGGGCAGCCTTAGCTGCCGACTCCGCATCCATAGTATATTTGCCTCCCACTGGGAGAAGGACAATGTCAGCCTTGAACTTTTTCATCTCCGGGATTACATCCGTATCTCCGGCATGATAGATACGGGTTCCTTCTATTGTAATAATGAATCCCACATACCCATCGGTCTTTGGATGAAATGGTTTATCCAGATTATATGCCGCCACAGCCTCAACAGTGATGCCGTTGAGGGTCAGGGTGTCACCCGGCTTCATAACTTTTACATTCCCTTTAAGCTCTTTCGCCACCGCAGCGATCGTTACAATTATTGTGTCCTTCTTTGAAATTCTATTTATGTCATCAACCGAGAGATGGTCGAAGTGCCCATGTGTGATCAATATGTAATCGGCAGGTTCGCCCTTCTTCAGATTCCAGGGGTCTATGTAAATGACCTTCTTCCCCGTTATCTTAATGCCCGCATTCCCAAGCCAGTGTATATTTTCGATCATTGCGAAAGCCCCCTTTCTCTGTTCTCCAGCCCATATAGGACCAAGAGAGACAATAACAAATATAAAACCCAACCATATATTTCTGTAGCTCATTGTCCTTCACTTCTTCTAACACATTCCAAAATAATGGTCAATCCTTCGACTCCATGTCTTTAAGGTCGGTCCGCCTGAGGCGGATTGCTCAGGATTGACCTTGCCCTGCTCTATAAGTCATGCTAAACTTCTTTCCCGATGAAGGTTGGGATTGTAAGCGACACGCATGGAAATCTATCCGGCCTCCTTGATCTCGTAGATTATCTTCTGAACGAAGTCAAGGCGGATAAAATATTTCATCTCGGAGACAACTACTCAGATATTGACGAGCTTTTCTCACTCAAGAGGAGCCTTATTAAGGGCAGCACTGACTATAGCGATCATGACTTCCTTTCCGATGTAACCAGTTTTATGAAGGCGAAGGATCCGGATGCAAAACTCGATCCCGCATCGCTTATTAACGAAGACGAGATTACAAAGCTTAAAAGGATAATTGTCCGGGTTCCGGAGGATGGAAACTCCCTACTGAAAGCCGGGGAGATAGCAAAGACAGCCCTTGAGATGATCGGCGACAGGATAGCCACTCTTGTTCACAATGTGAAGACCCTGAAGAAAGAAGATATCGAGGGCTCGGACATCATACTCTATGGGGGGACCCACAAACATCAGGTTGACAACCTGGGTGGACGCTGGTTTATCAATCCTGGTCATTTCATGGAGGAGGACAACGAGGGGAAGCATCCAACCTTTGGTGTACTGGAGACAACTTCTCAAGGATTGACATTAACTATCTATTCTACGGATAGAACCAAAGTGCTCTCCCGCACCCTAACCTTTGGGCCCAGGACGAAAATGACCGTGAAATAAAGCCCCGCGCACGGCGGGGATCAATTAGACCCCTCAGCTTCCTCCAAAGCCAATTGTAACCTTTCCTCCCTCTACGATGACCGGAACACTCCTCTTCCCCTTGGACCACTTCAGCATTTCATCAAGGTTCTTCCTGTCATTCTCAACATTTATGTATCGAAAAGGCACTTTCTTTTTTGAGAAATCCTCACGGGCTCCCGTTGTATATGGTCATGTGTCCTTTCCGTAGATAAAGACTTCTTCCGCCACTTTCTTCACCTCCTTGAATATATTTATACTCCCTGTTATCACGGATAGTCAATTGAGCAGATTGACACCTGTCCCAAAGGCGAAATAATATGAAGATTGAAAATGAAGGCAAAGAAAATACAGAAATTTTCACGGGAATTCCTGCAATCCATTCTCGATGGAATCCAGGATCCCATCAAGATCGTTGACACGAATTATGATATCGTTTTTACCAACCTGGCTGCATCAAAAGCTACAAAACGGCCCTTTGACGAAATTCTAGGAAATAAATGCTACAAATTGTTCTATAACCTTCAGGAGCCTTGCCCTCATTGTCTTACATCTTCAGTATTCTCCACGGGCAAGGCGGGCTCCACGCCCTTTGTCAAGGAATTGAAAGACGGAGAAAAGGTCTACTACGATCTTTTTTCATTTCCTATTGTTGACAGCAAAGGGAAGGTGAAATTCGTCATTGAACTTGTGAAGGATATTAGCCAGAGAAAGAAACTTGAGGAGCAGCTTTTGAGCTCTGAGAGGCTGGCTTCAATGGGGGAGATTGCGGCGACAATAGCCCACGAGATCAATAATCCTATCGGGATTATTCTCGGCTTTGCACAGGACCTGCTCCTGGAGGCTGCGCCTGAATCCAAACAATACAAAATTCTCAAGATCATGGAGGAGGAAGCTGACAGGTGCGGCCGTGTTGTCAAGGGCCTCCTTGATCTTGCCAGGCCAGTCTCTCTCCAACTTTCTCCCATCAAGGTAGAAGAAGTCCTTGAGAAGAGCCTGTTGCTGCTTGAGCCAAAAATTTCCAAAAGCAGGATATCGGTAAAGGAAAAAATCACCCCTTCCCTTCCCCTTGTGAATGCAGACCAGCAACAGATTCAGCAAGTCTTCGTCAACATCCTCCTCAATGCAATTGAATCTATGCAGAATGGAGGTGAGATAACAATCTCCGTTTCTATGGACAATTCTCAGGATGACAAAAAATATGTCCAGGTGGAGATCTCCGACACTGGAATCGGCATCTCCAATGACGACATTTCACGGGTCTTCAATCCGTTTTTCAGCAGGGGCAAAAAGAAGGGAACAGGCCTTGGCCTATCAATCAGCAAGCGAATCATAGAGTCTCATGGGGGCACAATCGAGCTGAAGAGCGTTCCGAAGGAAGGCACAACATGTCTTATTCGCCTTCCTGTTTCTGGAGGGCAGTAGTTGGAACCCCGGATCCTTGTAATTGACGATGAGGAGAATATGCTCCTCCTGTTCAAAGAAATCCTGGAAAAAGAAGGCTATAAAGTATTGACATCTCTGGACGGCAATACAGCCATTCGGATAGCCTCAGAACAACCAATAGACCTCATTGTTTCTGATCTGAGCATGCCCGAGATGGACGGAATCGAGCTCCTCGGGAGGATAAAGCCTGCCCATCCGGATATTCCGTTCATAATACTCACAGGGTTCGGAACCATTGAGACTGCGGTGAAGGCAATGAAACTCGGGGCCTATGACTACATTACAAAACCCATACATAGAGACCATCTTCTTGTTACAGTTAAAAAAGCGATCGAGTATAGAAGGCTCACTCTCGAGGTTAGAAGGCTCAAAGAAGATGCTTTCGAGACCGCCAGCTTTGACAACATCATTGGAAAAAGCAAAAGGATGCACGAAATTTTCCGCCTGATCAGAAGGATCGCGGACTCCAATTCGACCATCCTCCTTCAGGGAGAAAGCGGAACAGGGAAAGAGCTTTTTGCACGGGCGATTCACTATCACAGCCCGAGGAAAAACGGCCCATTCATACCCGTTGACTGCGCCATCCCCGAGACCCTTCTCGAAAGCGAACTCTTTGGCCACAAGCGGGGGGCATTTACAGGGGCAGTCAAGGCAAAAAAGGGCCTATTCGAGGAGGCCAGCGGCGGCACGCTTTTCCTCGATGAGGTTGGAGACATGAGCCTGAACTTCCAGGCAAAACTTCTCAGGGCAATACAGGAAGGAGAGGTGAGGCCTGTGGGAAGCGGGGAAACCTTCAAGGTGGATGTAAGAATCGTAGCAGCCACAAATAAAAACCTTAAGGACCAGATAGAAAAAAGGAATTTCAGGGAGGACCTTTATTACAGGCTGGCTGTCGCCCCCATCACTATCCCCCCACTGAGAGAAAGAAAGGAAGATATACCCCTTCTTTCCAAGTATTTTTTAGAGAAATATTCCAAAAAGAAACCGCCCCCCCGGTTGACTCCCGAAGTTCTTGGAATCCTGATGAATCATTCCTGGCCTGGCAATGTGAGGGAGCTGGAAAATCTCATGGAGAGGGCTGCTCTCCTTTGCGAGGGCGCAGAAATAGAGCCTTCTCATGTCTCCTTTGAGACAGATGCTTTTCCATCCCCCCCGGGAGAAACGATTCCCCTAAAGAAAGTAACGGAAAAAACGATAAAAATTATTGAGAAGGAAAAGATCGTGCAAGCCCTTGCTGCAGCAGGCGGGAACAAGACCCAGGCTGCAAAAATTCTTGGAATATCTCGAGGAACGCTCTACAACAAACTCAGGGAGCTGGGTATAGAAAGTTGAACCTTTGATGCGCAAACCAAGCTTTTTCAGCACAGGAAAGATTCTCCTCTTTACCCTTGTTATTTTCCTTTCCTCCCCTGCTGAGGGGAAGATCGTTTTTGATCTCGAGTATCCACCTCCTGGCAGCAAGCCATTGGCTCCGGAGGAGGAACCAAAGATAGGGCTTGTGCTTGGCGGGGGAGGCGCAAGGGGAGCGGCCCATATTGGTGTCCTGGAGGTTCTTGAGGAAAATGGGATCACAATCGGAGCTGTCGCTGGCGTATCCTTCGGTGCCCTTGTGGGCGGCCTTTATTCCTGCGGTTATTCTGCAACTGATGTGAGGAAGCTTGTCCTGTCTCTTGACTGGGACTCCCTTCTTTCCGGCAGCATAGAAAGAAGGTCGCTACCAATTGAGGAGAAAAAGAGGAACGATGTCCGCCTCTTTGAACTATCCATCAGCGGCTGGAACATTATCCCTCCTCTGGGGCTGAGCTCGGGACAGAGGTTCGCAGGCTTTCTGGATATATATACAACGCCTGCTAATTACTCTGCTCGATTTGATTTTGACTCGCTTGATATACCCTTCAGGGCTGTCGCCACGGATCTTGTCTCCGGAAAACCATACTCCCTCTCCAGGGGTTCTCTGTCTCTGGCAATCCAGGCCAGCCTCGCAATCCCTGTCCTGTTTTCTCCTGTAGAATACGATGGGAAGCTCCTTGCTGACGGAACTCTTTCAGATCCCCTTCCAGTGGATCTATTGAGGGAAATGGGCGTTGACATCGTTATCGGAGTTGATGTGTCTCCTTATCCCCTTGCACGAGAGGACATACGATCTGCCCTGGATATCCTGATTCAGTCTTTTTCCCTCTCGATCAGGGAGAAGATCATGGCATCGCGTTCCAAGGTGGATATATTGATCAATCCAGTGAATGCGAGCCGATCCATGACCGACTTTCATGGCCTGGAACCCGATATTGAGCAGGGCAGGAAGGCAGCCGCCGAGGTCCTTCCTCTTATAGAAAGGACTGTGAGGGAGAAAAAGGTAGAGAGGATTGCAGCTTTCAGGCCATACACCCTTGAATCCATACATGTGAGTGGGGCAAGCCGCATCCAGGAGGCAGAGATCGTAAGCAGGAGCGGGCTCACTATTGGTGAAATGGTGGATGCAAAGAGGATCTCAGAAGCTCTCACTAATATCTATTCCATGGGATTTTTCCGAAGGGTAACAGCACAGGGAATAGAGACCGCAAAGGGGCTCTCGCTCGCAATCGGTGTTGATGAGAATTTCCTCGTTAAAGAAGTCCGCCTCGATGGTGTCCAGTCCATATCCCACGGAGAGATCATGGCCATCATGGAGACGCGGGGGAATACCATCTTCCGCAGAGAGGCCCTGGAAAAGGATAAAAAGAGGATTGTTTCACTCTACCGGGACAAGGGATACAGCATTGCAGAAATCAAGGAGACTTCCATTTCAGAGGATGAAGGAATAGTAAGGCTGACAATAAACGAGGGGCGTGTTGAAAATATACTGCTCGAGGGAAACGAGAAGACGCGGGACAGTGTCCTTCTGGAAAAGGTTCAAACTCTCGAAGGTGAGGCATTTAATCTTAACCGAACCAAAGGCGATATTCAGAGGCTAACTTCCCTTGGACTATTTAACAGGGTCAGCTTTGAACTCAAAGAGGGGAAAGAAGGTGTCATCCTCGTCTATAAGTTTATGGAGAAGCCTCAGCTCTTATTCGGATTTGCGATCAGGGGAGACACAGATGAGGGGCTCGCCGAACTAACCGAACTGCGCTGGGATAATTTTATTGGCCTTGGCTCCCGCTGGTATCTCCGTGCCCGGACAGGGGAACGTCAGGAGTATCATATCGGATATTTTGATAGAAGGACTTTTGGCATTCCAGTTGACCTTGATATTAACGGTTTTTTCGCACAGCGTGAAAGGCCCCTCTACTACGAAAGAAATCGGGTGGCACAGTTCAGGGAACGAAAATACGGTGGGATGTTCCGCGTCCTTCACCAATTGGAGGAGTGGGGACAGATCTCCCTGGAATATCTCTTCGCCAGGGTAGAGGCCGCCTCCATTTTCGGCATTCTTCCATACCGGTACCCAAACGAGAGGCTCGGAGGTCTCATTGCAGAATTTGAGGTGGACGATCTTGACGAAACGCTTTTCCCTGCTTCTGGAAAACAAATTAAAGCTTCCCTTCTTTCTGCAAACCAGGCATTTGGAGGATCACGCAGCTTCCTCAAGGCGGAGGCAGAACTCCTGGCATGTGTGAGCCCGGTGCAGGGACACACCCTTGGCCTTTCATCAGGGCTTGGCTTTGGGTCTCCCGGAATACCTCTTTATGAAAGATTCACAATAGGTGGGATGAGCTATATCCCGGGATATCACCAATTGATCGGTTATCAAAGGGAAGAGTTTATCGGCAGGCATTATGCCTCAATTGCGCCATTTTACAGAATAAAGCTTTTTTCCTTTCAGGGAAGCTTTCTCAAGTCGCTCTATTGGATTTTTAATGGTCAATTGGGTGGAACCTGGAATGATTATGACAACATCGGCTCAGATAACTTTCATCCTGGTGCAGGGCTTGGACTGCACCTCTCAACACTGTTTGGCTCCATGAGGCTGGATGGAGGATGGGGAGAGGCAGGCAGGTGGGAAATGTGCTTTACAGCGGGATATTCATTCTGATGAAAGAACACAGGATCATTATCTGCATCGTTTCTCTCTTTCTTCTTCTCCGCGTGCCCCTGCTATTTACTTCCCAGGCCCACCTTGATGCCGACGAGGCTGTTGTTGCGCTCATGGCAAAACATATTACGGAGAAAGGAGCACATCCTGTTTTTTTCTCGGGCCTGCCTTATAACGGCGGCGCATCCGTGGAAGCCCATCTATCATCTCTCATATCAATTCCCTTCGGACTCACGCGCACAACCGCAAAGTCCTCCTCCTTGCTTCTTTCCCTGTGCCTGCTCGTTGCAACATACTTTTTCTGCAGGCGATGGCTTGGGAAAACGCAGGCTGATATTGCTTCCCTCCTCCTTGTCACCGCAGAACCCCTGATTATCTGGAATCTCAAGATAAGGGGCGGCTATCTGGAAACAATGATCTTCAGCGTACTTATTCCCTGGACCGCATTCGCGATCTTCTACACAGAAAGCAGGAGGTCCTTGTATATTTCCCTCCTTGGCTTCCTCTGCGGATGTGCCTTGTGGTGCCAGGAGATGAGCGTCTCAATTATTGTAACCGTGTTCCTGTTCTGGTTTGCAGCAGATAGAAAATTTATCCTTCGCCGCTCTTTCATCCTTTTCCCTATCTTTTTCGCCCTTGGTAACATCCCATCCATCTGGTTTAATCTCACCAATGAGTTCCTTAATTGGAAGCACTGGTTTCTCTTCCTTCCCCGGCAGGCGCCACTTCAAGATGAATCGTCACTCTCGGCTATATTGTTCAATGTCGCAGGGTTTTTCCATGTCGCCCAGGCAGGGTATGAGGGGTGGGCTATAGACCCAGCAGCCCACAATCTCTTTTCATGGCTAACGCTGGTAATAATAATTGCAGGAATCCCTGCGGGCTTGTATCTCGCACGGAAAGATCCCTGGCACTGGCGTCTTTCTTTATACTGCCTCGTATTCTTTTCCTTCCATTTCCTTATTGTCCACATTACCTCCCACAGGACTTCGCATATCTACCGTTTTTACCTGCCTCTCTATCCAATGCTTCTGGTCTTTCTTTCAGAGCTCTTCAGATCCCTGAGCAGAAAACGATTGGGCATGTTCATATCTATTGCTGCCCTCATCCTCTTCGCTGGCCACGGAACCTTCACAAATACTAAATATATCGGAGAGAAGTCAGAATGGATTCATCCGGACTTCAAGGTCGAGGGTAACCTCATGAGGCTCATTCCGGTTGTAACAAGCGGTGAGAGCATAATTGAGGCTGTAAATTTTCTTCACTCTCAGGAAATCAAATCCGTGATCACGAGCGTATATATCAAGTATCGGCTGATCTTCGAAAGCAAAGAGGAGATCCTTGCATCATCAGAGTTCATACCGCCAACTGACGATCCCTATCTTTATTATGACCGGCTGGTCCAGGGTGACAGGACAGGCCCCTTTGCCTTTGTTTTCTTCAATGTGTCGCCGTATAACAGCGCACTGGTTCATGTCCTCAAGGAAAAGAAAATCTCATGGAAAGAGAAGTCTATAAATGAGCTCAGGATCTTCTATCCCTTCTCAAGAAAGCAGTTAGAAAATATTTTTCAAGAGACTTCTCCAGGAAACTTTTTCAAATAAATAGATTCTATTTCTGTCTGCCGGAGGCCAACTCCGGATTGATTCTGACGGCATTAAAAAAAGCTTTTCGAGAAGCATCTTCCATTCCCTTTTGATGATACGCTGCGCTCAAGTTCATCCATGCCCTGGCATAGGTCGGATCAAGCTCCACTGCCCTGGAGAACCTTGCAATGGCCTCATCGAGCCTGCCCATTTTTACCAGGGCATAACCCAGATGATTCTGTGCAGAGGCAAGGGAGGGGTCAAGTTCCGTAGCCAATGTCAGGTGCCCGATTGCATCAGAGAGTTTTCCTTTCTCCCCATAGATCGTGCCTATCAGTTCATGGAAGGACGCCTTCTTGGAGTCTGAAGGCTCAAGCTG
>Ga0315310_10000895_pt1 | contig 18766 bp, 22 predicted proteins | sample TDP5_MG_FD_203630 | JGI IMG/M metagenome (GOLD analysis project Ga0315310, IMG submission 203630) | Freshwater sediment microbial communities from Lake Towuti, South Sulawesi, Indonesia - TDP5 | ecosystem: Environmental > Aquatic > Freshwater > Lake > Sediment | place: Indonesia: South Sulawesi... | reverse complement strand
CGTCAGGTTGCCTCTGAACCAGTAAAGCAGCGCTTAACCGTTCCAGCTGCCTGAAAGCTTCCGTTGCAGTCACATCTAATCGGCGGGCAATTTCCTGCATCTTGAGATTTTCAGTCCGCAGTTCACGCAGTATACTGAGCCTGCTTTCGCTTGCAAGCTCAAAAAACAGTTTTTCTATTCCTTCATCATTTTCCAATTTCTTATCACCGATACTAAAGTCTTAACACTGCTACTTACTTCTAAGCATCTTCGTCAAATAAAACTAATTACCTATCGGCGCCTTCTCAGTAAAGTGAGGTAGTTAGAATGAAAAGCAAAGCAATCAACAAAGAACGGGTCTTCTCTGTCGAGCTTAAGTCGAAGAGAAACCTCAAGAACGTCACCCTGACCAACGGCTCCAGTGACAGTGTCCTAGTGGAGGGCACAATAGGCGAATTGGTGCAAGCCACGTTCGCGGAAGGCATAATCTTGGAAGTCGTCGGCAAGAACGGCATTCTTCGAATAGACCTCAGAGAAGACGAGATCAGAAAAACAACTGAGCAAGATCGAACCAAGGTGAAAAATCAATGAGAATACGGAGCAAAGTGCAATCATCGGATAACCGTCAGCGCACAAACGAGCTTAATGCCGAAACTGCAGACTCCGCTTGGAAAAGTCTCTACAAAGTTGGCGGAGTGGCCGCCTTAATCGTGGTAGTGTTGACCCTGAGCGAGATTGGTGGTTTCACTTTCTACCCGCAACCTGACACGGTAGCCGGCTGGTTCGCACTGTTTCAGAGCAATAAGATCATTGGGCTTCTGGACTTCTGGGGTTTGGAAGTTCCGATGTACGCGCTTTTCATTATTGTATTTCTCGCCCTGTACGTTGTGCTCAGAAAAGTCAATGAAGGCTGGATGGCGATCGCTGTGACCCTCGCCCTCATAGGGAGTGGGATCTTTCTCGCAACGAACAATCCCTTCTCAATGCTTTCCCTCAGCAACCAGTACGCGGCTGCGACGACAGACGCGCAGAGGTCTATGTTCTTGGCGGCAGGGCAGGCATTGCTTGCCAATACGAACCAACGCATCGTGGGTGGTTTCAACATGGGCCTTTTCTTGGTGTCCGTAGCGGGTCTGATAGTCTCATTGATCATGTTTCGGAGCAATTCCTTCAGCAGGTTAACCGCCTATGTGGGAATTTTGGCAAATGCACTTTCATTAGCCGATTATCTGAGAGAAGCTCTGATGCCATCGGTAGCTGTTGTTGCCCTTCTTGTGATTCTTCCTAATGCCCTGTTCTTGGGGATATGGTTCGTCTTAGTTGGCAGGAAGCTCTACAAGCTTGGGGGAACGGCAAAACATGGAGGCGTTGACTAATGACCAGATCTTTGATTGTTTATGGGACACGGTACGGGGCAACAGCCAGCACATCAGAAGAGATTGCAGAGGTACTCCGCAAAGAAGGATTTGATGTTCGTGTGGTTAACGCCAAAGAGGAAAAAGTCAATGACATAGCCGAGTATGAACTTGTCATTGTCGGCAGTGGAATCCAAATCAACAGGTGGACCGGCGAACCGGAAAACTTCTTGAAGAAATTCCAGAAGGATTTGGCACGAAAGAAAGTGGCACTCTTCGTATGCTGTGGCTCCGCCTCTCAGGCAATAAACGGCGGAAAACCTGAAACCGCAGAAAAAGCCAAAACAAAGTACCTTGATGAAAAAGCCGCCAAGTACAATCTGCAACCTGTCACTTTAGGCTTCTTTGGTGGCGTCTATAACTACAACAAGGCACCGTGGTGGGCAAAAAAAGCCCTAGAAGCAGAAAGACCGAAAATAGAAGCAGCCTACAAAGAAACACAACCCGGAATCTATGATACAAGAGACTGGAACGCCATCCGAAGCTGGGCAAAAGAACTCGCCCAAAAGTAGTACGCTGTGAGAAATTTAAACGAGATAAGTCACGTATCCCGGGCTACCATAACAAAGTGCCTTTTTGAGCATGTTTTGGGCTTAGTTTTTGCGAAAATTTGCCCGAATTTTGCTTTTTGCGAGAAATTTAAACGGGAATTTAAACCTATCCCGGGCTACCATAAAACAGTGGTCAGGGCAGCGTTTAAATTCTCGGTTCCGCTTCAAATTTTCGATTTTTCCAAGGTTATAAAGGCAATTTAGAAACCCACGCAGAGGCAGCAAAGAAGTGGTTGTCCTTTAAACATGCCCAATATTGAATCTCCTTCTTTTTTATAATTAATGCAAGCCTTAGCATGAGGTTCCGAGTGTTCTCTATAGAAGATTATTTCAGAAGTCATAAATATAAGTTACATCCGATGATTTATTCGATGGACAAAGGGAGAGGAGGTGAGATAAGGAATGAAAAGCAAAATATTACTACTTGTACCACTTACACTTTTAGCATTGTCAATTGCTTTGCCTGCGAAGGCAGTGCCCGCTTGGTACGCTGAGGCTCAAATGGAAATAACAGACTTCATTTTCGTCAGTGTTGTTGAGCAAGGTTATCGATTTGATGTTCCATTTGTAGGAGTTGCCTGCGGACCCAACATCAAAGAAGGAACTGTGGAGGGAGTAGATCATGTACTTATAGATTGGTACGGAATCGTTCATTTAAATGTATATGTAACGATTACAGACAAGGAAGGAGACAAAATCTCAGCTCATGTAACTGGACGTGGTGTTTCCAAGAACCCGGGTCTGATCATCTTCGAAGACGCAGTGGGTACAATTATCGACGAGCTTGACTATCCTACCACTGGCAAGTACATTGGTCTGGTTGGTTACACGTTCAGAGACGAAGGTTTTGTCTCGGGTTTTTCTACTGAACCGCCAGGTGGGTATATACACGTCAAGTGGTACTGGACCTAAATAAAGAGCCATTCGAACTTGACTTTCCCCTTTTTTGAAAGATTCGGAGTGGAGAGAAGTGAATTATTGAAAAACCTTATTTCAAGCTCATTCTGGGTATGTTTTCCAGAAAAGAGGCAGAATTGAGTCTTAACGCCCATGATTTAAACCGATATTTGAACCTATCCCGGGCTACCAAAACCGCTATTGTTGGAGCCTCTTCTCTACTGAAATCGGCTACAAATCTGGCGTAGAGCAAATTCTTAAAGTTTTTAAGTGCCTTCGCGGCGTAAAGGTTTGATGGAAGATGCACAAAGAATGACTAAGCTAGATGAGGCTAAGAATTTTCTAGAGGAGGCATTGAGGGAGTTCGAAAAGGGCGTTAAGGAGAATAATACAACGTTGGTGAGGGATGCTGGTGAAAAGGCTTTGGGGGGCCGTTGTTCAGGCTACGAACGACCTCTTTGAGCGGAGGGGACTCCCGATACCTACAACGCATAGGGAAAGACGTGAATACCTGGAGAAGCTTGAAGAGGCTGACCCGATAGTGAGAGAGAAAGGGTTGACCGACAGATTCATGGCCAGAGACCATGTCCTACACGAGAGATGCTTCTATAAGGGATACTGCAACATAGATGAGCTTAGAAGGGAATTTGAGAAGGTGAAGAGATACATTGACGACATTGAAAAACTGTAACGGTCCCTCAGCGAACTAAAACTTCGAAATTTTCTCCACCAAAAAAGAAAATTTTCGCCTGTTATGTTTGCGCTTGTAGCTTGCCTAGGCGAAAACGCCTTTTTTAGTTTCTTCCCGACTTTGATGGATACGTAGTTAAACAAAGCAGAAATCATAGCCAGAACCGCTCGAGTTTCAGCCCATAGTCGTTACAAAGACGAGGGTGTGAACGGGGATGTGAGCCTATCCCTATCCCGGGCTATCAAAAACAAAAATAAAACTGTTTTCAGCTTTATTTCGACAATTGACATTGATAAAGTGTTTAATCGACATTTATGATTCTTCTTTTATCTCCTCAGTTCCTCCAACGCCTTTGAAAGTTCGTTTTTACTGATTAATCCAACGTCGAAGAACAGGCGTAAAAACCCTCAAAGTTCGAATAATGTCTAACCCCAAAGCCTTCGCTCTTGAACGCGCCAGTCTATCGTCGACCGCCACATAATTGGCTTCTTCCTCAACAGTCAAAGCTAAAGTTTCAGCCTCACCTAGAGATAAAGGATCTCCAACAAAGCGTTGACCAGAACATTTTTTCTGTTCTGATGAAATCTACTTGGTAAACCAATTAGATTTGCTGTTCTGTTTAGTTGGTAGATTTTTCTTAGTAGTATTCTGTTAGTGCTTGTTGTTCAGACTCCTTCGCTTTTGAGATCTTCTCCCAATCCTTCGATTTAACGAAGCCCCCTATCTGTTCCTTAATCCTCTTCGCTGTCTTAGGACCGATTAATGGCAGATTGACCAGTTTCTCAAGTTTTGCTTCCTTAAGGTCGTCGATGCTTCTGAAGCCAGCATTATGCAATACGCGGGCTCTAACCCTGCCGACTCCTTCTAGCTTCACCAGAGGAAGTAGTTCAGCCTTTACACCTTTCTCCACCCTATCCATAAGTTTGGAGATTGGGGACGTCATGTCCTTCTGTTCAAGCAGCAATGCTAGTTCACGTGAAGCGTACAACAACCACTTCGCAGTCTCAAGTAGCCTATATAAGTCGCCTGACTCCACATCGAACCTTTCTATCATCTCATCCTCAGTGACCTCTTCTATCCAGGATTTTAAAACTGAAGCCGTCTTAGCTTCGCCCAAAAACTCTTCGTAAGAGATCCTGTCAGCCCATTCATCTGGCTCTTCAAACATAAACTCGTCGCGGTGCTCATCCGCAAACAGCGCTATTTTATCTATCTCCCCACTCGAAGGCCTAAGCCTAGGAAACATGTCAGGCGTATGCGCAATCATATGGAGAAAGCTTATATCAGTCAAGACTTGAGCACGATTGTGGAACGCGTCACGAATCGTGATGGCTGAGACCGGATCTATATATAACTGAGAAACCCTGCGACCGAATGCCGTTGCATAAATTTCCGCCTTATTTATGTCTATCATCTTCTCTTCATATAGAAACTTCAGGATCTTGGCGATCACACCTTTAATTGTTCGCAGATCGTACTGGTATGCGTAAAAGGTTCCACTGAAGAAGTCGTAGACGCCTTGCTCTGAGTGGGTAAATTCGGAGGCAATCGTAGCCAAGACATGAGACCTGAGGATCTTCTCAACTCCGAGCTTCGACCACAGCCGCTCAGGTTCCGCAAGGACATAGCTACTAAAGAGGTAATCCCGTTCATCATCGGTCTTCGCGATCAAGACCGACTCGCCGACCTTGTCATATCTCGGACGGCCTGCACGCCCAACCATCTGCTTGTACTCTAACACAGAGATCGGGTAATAACCATAACCAGGCTCATACCGCCTATAATCGCTTAGGATCACCATTCTAGCTGGAAGATTGACGCCGAAAGCCAAGGTGGGCGTAGCCGCGAGAACTTTTAGCCTCCCCCCGCGAAAGACATCCTCAATGATCCTCCTATGGCTTGAAGATAAACCTGCATGATGAAATGCAACTCCTCTTCTAGCGAGGTCAGCAAGCAGTTCACTTATCCTTGTCCGCTCACCTGACGCGAGGAGTTCTTCAGCAACCCTTTCTAATGAACGTTTTACCGGCTTCGAAAGGATGTTGCCAACTTCCTCAGCCGCTTTCTTAGCTAGGTTTACGGCGTTCTTTCTTGTAGAAGCGAAGACTAGGGCTTGTCCGCCCTCGGCTATGGCATGAAGAGCCAGATTCACAGACTGATTTCTAACCTCCTTTTTTATCTTGAGGGTTCCTCCGTCCTTAAATTGTACCTCATCATCTAGGAGAACTCCTTCCCTCAACGTGACGGGTCTCCACTCGGTTGTAATTGGTATGGCTCCTAACCATTCAGCAGCCTCATCCGAGTTCCTTACAGTGGCGCTTAAAGCCAAAAGCTGCAGATCAGGATTTATCTGTCTAAGGCGGGCTAAAACAACCTCGAGCGTTGGTCCCCTGTCGACGTCGTTGAGTAGATGAACCTCGTCGGCGACCACGAGGGAAAGGTTGTCTAGCCAGCGCGCCTTATGCCTCAAGAGCGAATCACACTTCTCATTAGTCGTGATTATTATGTCGTATCTGGCCAGCCAAGGGTCGCTGCTGTCAAAGTCGCCTGTGCTTATGCCTACGCTTATCCTCCTGCCGTTTCTCTTCTTGATGGCAGCGTATTTTCTAAACTCTTGGAACTTTTCGTTAGCTAAAGCCCGAAGCGGAGTTAGGTATAGAACCTTCCCATCTTTCTCAACCATATGTTTCACGGCGCATAACTCGGCAACAAGAGTCTTACCAGAGGCTGTAGGGCTCGCGAGAACAAGGTTTTTTCCTTCGAAGGCTCCAGCTCGGGTAGCCTCTTCCTGAGGCGGGTAGAGCTCTTCGATGCCAGAATCCAGTATTATCTTCTTGGCTGGATCAGGTACAGGTATCTCTTCGATCCTCAAAATCCGCCACTTTCTTCCATAATGCCTCGTTATGTCTTCTTAAGGTATCCTCTTCTCGGTTCGTATACTGTGCCTTCTTTGACTAATTGCCCTATTAACCGCTCAGCCTCCTCGTTTGTGATGTCAAATTCTGACCTCAATTTATCTAAGAGCGCGGACTTTTCGACCATGCCTGTCTCCTTCTCCATCTGAAACAAAGCGCCTAGAACAACCCTTAACTTATCACGGAGGCTTTTCGGTTTACCAGTCATGATTATATCGATGTCAATCTTTCGCGACGAGACATCGATCCCGACCTCCTCAAGCGATCTCCTCATGATAGCGATAGCTGCCTCAGCGTCCTCTGCCAAAATCTGGCTTCTTAGGGCCGCGCGAGCTCTAGCTTCAGATATTCTCACTAGGGACTCAAGTTGACGGGCAGTTATCGCAATAGGAGTACCCTCCGCCTCGCTGGCTGAACGCATAGCCAAGTAAAACTCCTTCAGCCGCTCCAGCGCCTCAGTTGTAAGCAATGGATTTACAGTTCTCGCATAACTGCTGTATTTTCTAAGCAGGTCTGCAGGTATCGGCGACTCCTCAGGGACGTTGCCTATCCTATGCAGGTTGAGTATATGCTCAGTCATCTTCGAGTCCTGTTCTTTCTCAGGGATGTCCCTTAAGACAAAGATGAGGTCGAACCTTGACAGTATCGTAACTGGAAGAGAGATGTTTTCAGCAACGGTTCTATAGGGCTCGTACCTCCCCAGAGCAGGGTTAGCAGCAGCTAAGATCGCCGCCCTAGCGTTTAAGGTTGCAACTATGCCTCCCTTTGCTACCGAAACTGTATGTTGCTCCATAGCCTCGTGAATGGCAACCCTATCATCGGGGCGCATCTTGTCGATCTCGTCTATACAAGCCACGCCCTTGTCTGCAAGCACAAGCGCGCCAGCCTCAAGCGTCATTCCCCCGGTTTTTGTCGGAAGAACAGCCGCCGTCAAGCCGGCAGCCGTTGTCCCCCTACCGCTCGTATAAAGCCCCCTCGGAGCAATTTTCTGCACATACCGGAGAAGCTGCGACTTGGCTGTGCCTGGGTCGCCGATCAGTAGAGTATTTATCTCTCCCCGAATGTTTATGTCTGGAAGATGCTTTGGAACCCCACCAAAGAGAAGATAAACAATAGCCTCTTTTATGTGCTCATACCCATAAATGGAAGGAGCTATAGAACGGATGATTTTCCGATGTATCCACGGATCCTTTGAGAGATCAATTATCCGCCTCTCTTCCTCGGGTGAGATGAGCAGCATCTCAGCCTCTTTGCCAGTTGAATCTACAAAGTTAGCCTCTATTTCCAAGTTGAAAGCTCGGAGTTTCCCTACTCTAGGATAGGAAGGCGCCTCTGCACGAACTATCCCAACAACATAAACTCGATCTCCAGGTCTAGCCACGTCAACTACGTCTTTCCCAACAAGCAGAATATCAAGAGACCTAGGTGTTTGTCCAGGCGGCAGCTCCTCAGGATACTCTTGTACCCGAATTCTCTGCGAATCGATGAACTCTGATTCCTCTTGAAGGAAGTCAAAGAATCCTGTCCTTCCACAATCCGGGTTAGTACAGCTTACTGGAAACGAGAGGAAAGCTCCCGTTTGAGGCATGTCGATCTTTTTCTGGCACCTCCGACACTTGAATATAGCTTTTGTAACCAGAGGTTGGACGGTCGTAGTCCGAATAATTATACCTTCCACCATAACAAGCTTACAGACATGTTCTGAGCCTAAGCTCCGCATCTGAGTTAAGAGTGGAAGCCCGCGGAACCTGACTGTAACACCTAAATCCTTAATCCTCTCCGCATACTCCGGATCTTCAAATCTAAGCTGATCAAAGGCTGCGTTATTCGCATACTCCAAATATTCATCAGGCTTCTCAATCACGCTCTCAGCTAATTGCTGATCGACTATCAACAAGTCTTCAAAATCAACCACTATCGAAGTTGATCCCTTAATCGCCATCTGGGAGAGAAAATTGCGATATTTATCTGACTTAAGGAAGTTTTGAAAACGCTCCTGAGGATTCTCCGTCATCAATTCAGTCAATGATGTCTATCTCCTACTAGATTTTAGCTTTCCATTCGTTTATAATTCTTCTCAAATCTTCGTAGAGCTTTCGCTCCTCTACCGTTAGATTCCTAAGAACTTGATCTATGTGATCAGACGCCGAGGCTAGGGAGACTATCTTCTTCAGTCTACAGGTAATAATGTCTTGAGAGAGCCATTTCACTTTTTCATGTTCCCTCATTTTCTCTACGCTGTTCCTCGATGAAACTTTCAATTCGCCCAATAAGTAACGCAGTTTAGGATAAAACATTTCAGGTAAAGAAGAGACTTGACTAACCGATTGAATGCGCTCGTGATATTGGATTCTTATAAGCCTCGTTACATCGAGCATCTCCTCTTCTGGGAACCGCATTACACCGGCTTTCTCTAACTGCTTAGCTATCCAAAACTTGATCGAGTACTCGTTTCCCTCCTCAAAAGGACCAATATCAATGCCCACGAGCTCAATCTTTGGCGAATTTCTAGCAGCAATCACCTTAACAGGGCTATTCTCAAAAATAAAATCTGTATCTTCTATAGATGACTCGTTCGTTGACAATCATTAAACCTCTCAATCAGTCCTAGAAGCCATATAAATAATGCCTAATCGGGATATAAAGCCCGATTTCCTTCTTAGCCAACACACCAACATAATCATGTTGTCAAGTTTTTTATTGTTAACTGTGATTCTTCAATCCTTTATTATAAAATAACAAAACTTGTCTTTCATTTCCTTGTTCTAGGGCATGCCACAAAGTGTAGCCTAGAATTCGTTATGCCTTCTATCTTATCGATTTCGTTAAAGTAGATTCTCTCCAGTTCTTGTATGCTTTCCGCTTCAATTTTTGCAACGGCATCAAAGATGCCAATCACAAGTCGTGCCTCTTTAACCCCTTTTACATCCTTAATCTTCTTTACAAAATCCTTTTTTGTTCCAGGCTTGAGACTAAAAAGGGCATAACTAGTTTCCATGATATAACCCTCCTACTCTAGGATTTCTTCACCTACGCATAGAAGCGTAACGGTCGATTCAATACCCTCAATCGTCGAAATTTCCTCAATGACCAAATTCTCGCAATCATGGATTTTGGGCACTTTCAGCTTCACGATAGCATCGTAATCGCCGAATAACAACTGCGCGTATTCCACTCCCTTCATAGTGCTCAATTTCTCTACCACAGACCGGTTAAATCCATATGTTTCTCTTTGGGTAGATATCTTCACTAGAATATAAGCCTCCACCATCCAGAAAATCCTCCACAGGTTGCCATATGCAGTTTAATCTTTGCTCCTATTTAAGAATTTGTACTTTAGACACAGATGCCTATCTCTATTCGGAACCCTTTTGCCAAGTAAGTATTGATGAAGATTGACCGATGAAACGATAAAGGTTTGATGCATAATGATTATGACGAGAAGGAAATTTTAAAATGCTGTAGCAAACGAGGAGAGACGGGAGTGCTTCGGGAAACCTCGTAGAAAATTGCTCGACAATACGTTGTTATTCTTTTAAAAGAAAACCTGTTTTTGGCACGAGATAGGACAAGTATCTGTACTATTGCTTTCATGTTGCTCTTAGGAACTCAAAAACTCCTTGCCGACCACAATTACTCTAAGCCACATAATATTGGTCTTCCTCTATGGAGACCGAAGCACCTAAATAACTGTAAAAACAACCTCTTTCTGGCATGTTGAAACTTAAAAACAGAGACAGTATAGAAAGTTGTAAATAGTGACAGACACATTTACTTTTATATCAACATAAGTTTTTCAGATAAGTGAATATAGTTATTGTCATAAGCTTTAAGAAGGAGAAATGATTCAAAAAGTAGGCAGTTCAAGTCTAGGAAGTGTTTAAAATGCCTGAACGAGTTTCAATGAACTCCTCTTATCTTAACGGTAAATCGACGACGGGAACCAATACACGAGTGAGAGACGTAAGTTGCACGAGCGGCATGTGCCCGATATGCGTCAGAGAATGCCCCTTCCTTTGCGAGATCTCATTATCAGCCTTCAGAGGCAGAGAGGCATTGTATCCTCAACCGGAACAGTACGGATTCAGCACGGCGGGAGCCTTAAAGGACTTCGGTCTAGACTGGTCTCACTTCAACATCTTATCCGCACTCTTAGGTGCCCAAGGCATAGAGGCAGATTCGGATGTGGCGATATTCCCAAACGTGGACGTAACCAGTAAAGTCGCTAGCATACCCCTTAAACTGCCAATAGCAACAGGGGCCTTCGGATCCACTGAGGTGGCGAGGGTTAACTGGGATGGCTTAGCGATCGGTGCAGCCCTTTCAGGCATCCTCATAACAATAGGGGAAAATGTTGTTGGAATGGACCCGGATGCCATGTTAGGAGGCGGAAAAGTGACATATTCCAAAGAGCTTAAACGTAGAGTTGAAACCTTTAGGAAGTTCTGGGATGGAAAAAACGGAGACGTAGCGGTTCAGACGAACGTTGAAGACCAACGGTTAGGTGTGGACATCTACGCCATATCGAAACTTGAGGTTAACGTGATCGAAAGAAAGTGGGGTCAAGGTGCGAAGGCGATTGGAGGAGAGGTAAGAATAGGAGACCTTGAAGAGGCGATTATGCTTAAAAAGCGGGGATACATAGTTCATCCTGACCCTGAAGACCCTACGGCTCAAGAGGCTTTTAAGGACGGCGTCTTCAAGACTTTCGAGAGGCACAGCAGAGTCGGCATGCCCGCTGAAAGGGATTTCCTCGAGGATATTGATTGGCTTCGAGAACAAGGAGCGAAACACGTAACCCTCAAAACTGGCGCCTATAGACCTTCAGTGGTAGCTTTCACGATGAAGTTAGCTTCTGAGGCTAAGATTGAGGCGGTCACCTTCGATGGTGCTGGAGGAGGCACCGGCATGAGCCCTGTTCCAATGATGGATGAGATGAGCACGCCCACTGTCTATCTAGAGTCACAGGTTCTAAAATGTGCAGAAATTCTTAAGAAGAAAGGGAGGCATGTGCCCGACTTGATAATGGCTGGCGGCTTCATAAATGAGATGCAGATATTCAAGGCGATGGCGATGAGCAACTTTGGCGAAGGCCCCTACATCAAGGCGGTCTTAATGGGTAGATCTCCCCTAACAGCTGTTATGAAAGCTTCCTACTTCAACGAACTTTCGAAAGAGGGTAGATTGCCGAAAGCATTCGCCGACGTGTATGGCACGACGCCTGATAGATTCTTCATCGCCGCACCTGAACTGAAGAAGAAGTTTGGAGATAAGTCTGCAGAATTTCCATGGGAGGCCGTGGCTGTCTATACGTACCTAACTGAGAGAATCGGCGTCGGGTTAAAACAGTTAATGGCGGGAGTTAGGAAGTGGAAGTCTAGCCTATTAGACAGAAACGATATTGTCTCATTAACCGAACGGGCAGCAAAGGCCACAGGGATACCATTAATAGAAGAGATGGAGCAAGACGCATTCGAAAGGATTCTCGGATAGGTTCCTTCCTCTTTTTCATTATCCATACTACATCATAATACCGTGGCTTCAAGTTAATCGAAACTTCCTTAAAACTGAAGGCCATTCGCCCTACGCAGTTCCTTTATTCTTTCATATCTCTAATTAGGATAAGGCTAATCTATGAGGCGTGTCCTATATCATTGAAGGTGGCTAAAGTTGACTTATGAGATGTGGACTGAGAAGTACCGTCCTGCCACTCTAGATGACATTGTAAATCAGAAGGAAATAGTCGAACGGTTGAAAAGTTTTGTCCAGGCGAGGAACATCCCTCACTGTATTTTCGCTGGTCCTCCTGGAACCGGAAAGACGACGGCTGCCCTTTGTTTGGCTCATGACCTTTACGGTGAGGGATACAGGGAATACTTGATGGAGCTAAATGCCAGCGATGAGAGGGGGATAAACGTTGTAAGGGAGACCGTTAAAACGTTTGCGAGAACAAGATCGATCGGCGAGGTCGCTTTTAAGATACTAATTCTGGACGAAGCCGACAACATGACGGATGACGCCCAGCAAGCCTTGAGGCGAACCATGGAACGTTATACGGAGACTGCGCGTTTCATATTGATAGCCAATTACAGCGGGAAGATAATCGAACCGATTCAGTCCAGATGCGCACCTTTCAGGTTTACGTATCTGCCTCGAGAAGACATGGTCAATAGGGTTCGTCACATCTGCAAGGAAGAAAAACTCAAGATCATGGAAGACGGCATAGACGCTATATTGGAGGTCAGTGAAGGCGACCTCAGGAGAACCATAAATATTCTTCAGGCGGCCGCCTCAATAGGTAAACCGATAGATGCAGAAACAGTTTATTCAGTCATAGGTAGAGCTAATCCATACGATGTAAGGGAGATGCTTAAACTCGCCATTAATGGAGACTTTATCGGTTCTAGGAACAAGCTTAGAGAGCTAATCTTGAAATATGGGTTGGCTGGAAGCGACATAATAAAGCAGGTCCACCTTGAGATATTCCGGCTGAACATTCCTGAGAAGTGGAAGGTCAAGCTGGCGGATGTCGTAGGAGAAATCGACTTCAGGCTTATCCAAGGGTCAAGTGAGGAGATCCAATTGAGTGCCTTACTAGCCAAGTTGAGTGAAGCTGGCTACGATATCAAAAGAGGATTTTAACTTGTACAGTCCTTGGACAGACAAGTATAAGCCTAGGACAATATCCGAGGTTGTTGGCAATAAAGAGGCTAAAGAAAAGATTATCGAGTGGGTTCGAGAGTGGGATAGGAAAATACCAAAAAAAAGAGCTTTATTCATTTATGGACCTCCCGGAGTTGGAAAGACAGCAGCGGTTGAGGCATTGGCCAACGATTCAAACATGGAATTTATAGAAAGCAACGCCAGCGACTATAGGACAGCCGAGGCTGTTAAAAAGGTTGCAGGCAGAGCCTCAGAGCACGCCACTCTTTTCGGCAAAAAACGCCTCATACTCTTCGACGAACTTGACGGAATCACTGGATCGGCAGACCACGGAGGAGTTCGCGTCATAACGGAGATCGTGAAGGAGACCAGATGCCCACTCATGTTGATAGCAAATAACGCCTATGAACCTAGGTTCTCAACTTTGAGGAATTACTGTGTGCTGATAGAGTTTAAGAAGCCCTCAAAATCTGACATCCTCAAATACTTGAGGAAGATCTGTCTCGGTGAAGGAATGGAAGTCGAAGAAGAGGCTTTAAGTTTTATAGTTGAAAGGACAGGTGGAGATGTTAGATCCGCCATAAATGATCTCCAGGCTTTGGCTCAGGGTAAGAAGCAGTTAACATATCAAGATGTATCGTGGCTCGCAGGCAGAGATCGAAAGGAGGTCATCTTCTACGTTTTGAGAAGTATACTTTACGCAAGAGACAGTACAGGAGCAAAGATGGCCGTTAACGCGGCTGATATAGATCCAGATATGCTGTTTGAGTGGATCTACGAGAACGTTCCTTACCACTTGAAAGATTCTAAGGAGTTGGCTACGGCGATGGACGCCCTTTCGCGAGCCGACATATACCGTGGAAGGGTCCGATCTACACAGAATTGGACGCTTATCCGTTACTTTCTGGATCTGATGACGGCTGGCGTTGCAGCCTCTTGGAGTAAAAGATCACCAGGTTGGGTTCCGTTCAGATTTCCAGGGCGTATCCGCTACCTATCAAGTGAAAAGGCTGATAGGGCCATGTTATCCGCCATTGGCATGAAGATAAGGAGGAGGTGCCACATCTCCTCAGTTCAGGCTGTGAAAGAGGTAATTCCATACTTACGTATAATCTTTGAAAATAACCCTGAAATGGCAGCTGGCATAGCAAAGTGGCTCGACCTAGACGAAGACATGATTAACTACCTAAACAAGTGAAGCAATTCCAACTCTGATAGATGAAAAGATTTGAAAATAATCAACCTCGCTAAGAATGCGAAATAGGATTTAGAATCGTATACTAATAAACTGCAAAACTAGGCCCGTGACTTTCGATCTTTGGATGCCTCAACTTCTCGAGAGAGACCAACCTAACTCACAGAAAACTCCTATTCGTTTTCATAACCTCGCCAAAGTTATCAAGGAGGCTAGGTCCATATTCTACAGCTATTGTTTAAGATGTTGAGGCTATGTCTTCTTGCCTTATTAGTGCCTGGTGGATGAATAGCGAGGTTACCTATCTGGATCAGATTCATCAAGATATCTTCTCTCGTAAAGCTTAGATACCAGTTTACGCGTTTAGAAGTTTGGTGGTATGCTTGAAGAAGGTTAGCCTGTACATTAACGAAACGCTATGGATTAAGTTCAAAGAAGCCGTCTTGAGGAAGCACGGAACATTAAGGAAGCTGAGCAATGAGGTTGAAAGCCTGCTTCGATTCTTTCTCGTTGAGCAGGAAGTTCAAACAGCCTTCGAGAAATTAGGGATCAAGATGAGTAGTGCCATCTCCTCTGAGAAAATAAAAGAGAGCAGGCCTAGGCTTAGAGGTCTACCCTCAGAAGATCTTATCAGGGAGATGAGGAGGAGGCGGGTTGCTGAAGCCCTATCTCGACAGTAGTGCAATAGTCAAGAGATATGTCACTGAGCCGGGCAGCTCTGCCGTGGACTTCATATTCGATAAAAGCGAGGCGGGCGAAATACACATGGTCACCTCCATCTGGAATATCGGCGAAGTGCTGGAAGTATTGGACGAACATCAAAGGAGAGGATGGCTTGATCAAGATGAATTTAGAAGGACCTTGGAGAACTTCGCAAGGGAAATTATGAAGCTGTTACGCCTTAAAGTTTTAGAAGTTGTTCCGGTTCTTACACCTATACTAACGGAGGCTTGGTCCCTAGTTTTAAGCGATCACATCTATGAGGCTGACGCCCTCCAAATCCAAACGCGTATACACAGCGACGGCGTACTCTTGAGCGGAGACAAAAGCCTAATCAACACCGCTTCAAGATACATAAACGCCGTGAGTGTCGAGGATGAAAATAGAGTTAGGGACCTATTTCGTAAAACTTAGCTAAGTTCACCAATTTTAGGTTCTAACATTAATTCATTAAGTCTCATCTCTGAGAGTGTTTTCAATGCACATTAAGGACCGAAGGAGAAGATTGTTAAAAAGTCTCTCTAAGTCCTGGGTTGTTCAGAGACTGAAGTACATAGATCTATCGGCTGTTCCAAGTTGGCTTGTCCCACGAGTCTCTACTGCATCTAGGTATCAGCACTCGCTTGGCGTCGGGCGGCTTTCTCTCCTAGTTTCTGGCGGAGACGAACACGACATGCTTCTTCTAACAGCCGCTGCGATGTTACATGATGTTGGGAACGGCCCGTTTCCCCACATATCCGACCAGATCATGGAAGATGTATTGGGATTCAGGCATGAAGGGGCATTAAGATTCGCCTTTGATAGAAGTCCCGCAAACGACGCTTCGATTCTGGAAGAATATGGTTTAGACTTGGGGGAGGTCTCCTCTGTTGTTCAAGGCAGGCATAAGCTTTCACCTCTCTTGAATAGGCGCCCGGATCTTGACAATGCAGATAATGTTCACCGTTTTATTATGACGATCCCGGGGAAGCCTCTAGGTGAAGCATTATATCAACCTTGTGAGATTGCTGCCTCCATCTCCCTTGAAAACGGAAGCGCGAGAATACCTGATGATCTGCGAAGTAGGTGGCAAAGAGACTGGGAGAAGGTCTATCGCCATTTATGGGATGATGATCTTAACATGATCGGTTGGACTATGCTTGGGAGGGCTATGAGGATCTTGAAGGAAGACCTGACGCCGATCTTCTTCACCATGAGTAACAAGGAAGCCTTCCACCTCGTGCGGTTGAAGCTGCCTAAATTGGCAAATGGATTGATAAAGAAGAGATACCGAATCCTTCTCGACAGGCGGTATAGCTCACTCAAGGGAGAAGCTCGCAAGCTCACAAATCCGGAAGGGCTTCGAAGCCTAGAAGACGAGCTATGCAAAGAAAACGGCTTAGAAGAATGGACAGCAGGCTTAACCGTAGACCAGCCGCTTATAAGAGAAAAGGCTGAATACTGGAGAGTCTACTTGGTAGCATATGGAAGCGATGAGAAGTTCACGAACCTTAAAAAACTTCTTGATGAAATATTGTCCAACTCAACACTCTTCATTAACTGACCAAAAAACATAGCATAAATAATCACTGCCAGACCACAGGCTAAACATATTTTTGTGGTAGATACTGGTCTTGGAAGATTTAGGTAATCTTTCAATAAAGAATTCATTAAAACAAAAGACGGCTTACAGCAAGCACACCAGCCGATCTCTTCCATATTTCTTTGAAAATTATATGGATGTTTGAAGAGCTGAAAATCCCTATCTCTTTTACTTTAAACCTTTTCCTTAGCTCCTCTTTATGTTTCGATAATGTTTTTCTTATTTTCTTAAGGCTTTTCATATTGCTACCCTAATTTTCTTAGCTAGATGAATTTATCCATAAAAATGAGGCTTTAACTCTTCTTCTGGAATATACCTTAAAGCCTGCCTTGGAAGAACTCTATGACAGACAGATGAGAATCCGAGGTCTGGATCAAGAAAAGTTTAGTAATGCCAAGGTAGGGATAATGGGCGTCGGTGCAACGGGGAGCCAATCAGCCATTTTTTCAGCGTACGTTGGTGTTGGCTGTATCAGGATGTGCGACTTTGACAACATAGAAATCCATAACGTTCCCAGGATGATCGGTATCACTCTGAAAGATGTTGGGAGGAACAAGGCCGAAGCCGTCGCAAAAGCGTTGAGGAAACTTGGAAACGGGACGAAGGTTGAAGTCTACTGAGAAGAGGCAAGAAACTTACCCGATAACTTCTTTGATTGACTGGACGCTGTAATAGTCTGCGTTGGCAGGATAAGCACACGGTTCGAAATAGGCGAGACCCTCTGGTCGAGACGTATACTTCATGTGGATGTGGGGATAAGGGAGTTCTTGTTGAACGTTATTGAAATCCATCCGAACAAAGAAAGATGGCCGTGCATGTTCTGCATGAGACAGATAGTTCCTGAAAATCAGATCAATTTTTCTAACAGGGCTAAGAGTTGTGACGAAAAGACTATCCCCACGATTCTTACACCTGGCGCAGTTGCTTCAGCCATAGCAATAAGTAAAGTTCTCAAGATCATAACCGATTTCAATCTAGACAAGCCATTGGACAATTTCTTGCAAGTAGACTTACGCAACTTAAACATCCTTAGGATAAGGGTCCCGAAAGATAGGAACTGTCCGGTCTGTGGATGTGATTGAGTTGACTTTTTGGACTCCTATATTGTCAACAACCTTTCAGCTAACCTCAACATTCTTCTTCTTGATCATCGTAATGAAGTTAGCCAAAGTGCAGATGAACAGAGACTCTTACATGGCCCTATTGGGAATCAGCTTTATCCTCGGATATTTCCTTTTCCAGTTCGTCCTAGTCCTGATCGTCCTCTTCGTCATCATCCTCATCCTCAGTGTGTTGAGGCGAAAGAGAGTATTCGGGAGTTTCTTCCCACCCGAATCAGATGAAGCAAGAGAGGTAGAAGAAACTGAAGAAGAATGAAGACGAGCGTCTAAACCTCTTCAAGCCATTGCAAGATTTTCACAAACGACTGGTGAGACTAGAACAGATGATGATGGAAAGGCAAGGTCAACCCGTATCCACTAACATGAAATTCCCAACCCATGACTTGCCAAGTGATACAAAGACAATAAATGAATCTGGTTTGACGAACGAAGTCAGCGTGCCAATGTGTTCGACTTGTCATCAAGTGATAGGAGACCGATTCTATCTTTGTCATCATTGCAACAGGGTCTTGTGCGATAAACCTTCTTGTGCAATTATGTACCTGAACAAAGCACATTGTGAACATGACTTGAGAAGATTCCACTTCGACATCTCTGAACGTGATTATCTAGTTTTGTCTTGTTTTGTTAACGACCTCAAGGACACTGAGACAATAGGCGGACTAACCCTGTCTGCTGAAGATGTTGAAAGATCTCTTGCAAGATTATTGAACTCTAACCTCATCGTTCAAGAAACAAGATTTCTCGGTGTTATCAACGATTTGAAAGTTACTGACACGGGAATGACTGCGCTAACGACCTATCGTCATGTTTATGGAACATCCGAAGACGTAGCAATATTCGGCAAAGTACTCAGGAAAAAGGGACAGAACGAGTCACTGGAATGCTGTTGGGCATGTAGGATTCGAACATGTGCTTTACCAGAAACTAATCGAATACTACCTGAAAGAACTGGGCTATTCTCCCATCGTTGAAGAAGACCTGGGAAACGGTAGAAGAGTTGACATTCTCGCGAACGTTGATGACAAGAAAGTTGG
>Ga0315310_10000894_pt1 | contig 18787 bp, 16 predicted proteins | sample TDP5_MG_FD_203630 | JGI IMG/M metagenome (GOLD analysis project Ga0315310, IMG submission 203630) | Freshwater sediment microbial communities from Lake Towuti, South Sulawesi, Indonesia - TDP5 | ecosystem: Environmental > Aquatic > Freshwater > Lake > Sediment | place: Indonesia: South Sulawesi... | reverse complement strand
GATCACAAGCACATGGGCCTTTCCCGAGTAGTCTTTTTCCACTTCCTTAAGGATTGGCCTCATCTGGCGACAAGGGATGCAGGAGTTTGCCCCGAAATCGACCAGGATAGGTTTTCCACTGCTGATGGCCTTTTTGAAATCTTCCTCGGTATTTGACTCAGGGGGTTTAATGGCAATCTTGTTTAGACGATTCTGGTCGATATCGACCTTGGCCGTGTTTTGGAGCTCCTTTAGAAACTCTTCTACCCTTTGCCGGTGTTTGCCTTCTTGAATAATTTGCTCGATGAAGGGAGCGACCTCCTTGAGTGATTTTCCCTTCATTTGATCCTTAAATAGGGAATAGAATGACTCGATCTCCTTTGGGGTGACTTCCGGCGGAGAAGAGAATTTCTTCTTCATCAGTTCGAGAATCAGAGCCTCCTCAGAAGCAGAAAAATCCTTCGCAAGATCTTTGTATGTTTTTGCAGAGGGGGAGAGGCCTTGTCTTTTTCCTTCCTGTAAAAGGAGTCTCTTGACAATCATGCCCTCGAGGAACTGAAGAGGTTCCTCCTGATACATCTCGCGCAATGGATTCTCAACCTTGGCCAGTTCCTTGTTAAACTCTTCAACGGTGACCTTTTCACCATTCACCTGCGCAAGGATCTGCCGGCTCGGATTGCTGAGATAAAAGAAGTAGAAAAGCAGAGCTCCTGCCAATACGGCGATGGTGATCGCCCCAAAGATAACGATTTTTCGCTTCATTCTTCCTCCTCTTAAGAACTCGGATCTTCTACCCTGAGGGATTAAAATTCATCAAAACGTAACATCTTTTCTATCCATTTTCATCCTCCATAAGCTCCAAGGGAACCTTTGATCATTCTGCCATTCCTCTACAGAATGATTGTGATCAATATTCCTGCCAGAGCAAAGAAGAAGAAGGAGGTGAGGAGTTTAATCATTGACGCTCTCTTTTGGAGAAAGACGGCCAACTGCTCCGAAGTCACTCCCCAGTAGACAATCCCGAAGATAACTAACAAGGGGGCAATATAGACCAAGTTATACAAGATAAGGTAGAAGACAGCACTTCCCCTGAGGGATGGGATATTCGTCACAAAGAGGATGGTGGGGAGGTAGACTTGGCTTGTGCAGGCAGATTGCAAAAGGGTGACAATGAAGCCTATCACGACAGCGGCAAGCAGCAAACGAAGGGGCTGGCTTTGCCCGATCCCTTCGAGCTCGTTGCTTCTTGCGCGAATGGTCCGGTGGATCCTTCTCTTTAGGAAGTCTGGGACCTGAAGTTTCATCTTAGATGGGCGGCCTTTCTTCAATTGAATGTAATCGTAAAGGCTAAAGACCCCGAGGAAGAGGGCGAGTACAAAGGTGACGAGGTAAACGATCCGGGAGAATAGAGGCAAAAACGAGAGGTGCTGGACAAAGCTGAGAATCCCAAGGCCGAGCAACAAGTGGGTAACGAAGCCAGTTCCTGAAAAGCCCATACCTACCCAGAAGATTTCCTTCCGCTTTCGGCCAACCATGGTGAGATAGGAGATGAAGAAGACCAGAGTGGCTAAGGCACAAGGATTCATCCCTTCAATCAAACCGGCTAAGAAGATGGCTAGGATTCCAAAAGATTCAAAGCGGTTGACAATCGACTCTTCAGCCTTTTTGATCTCTTCGGGTGACAGTGGAATTTTCCCAACACTTTCACCGACACCGACACTGTATTTTTCAATCAATGCCTCCACTCTAAATTCCGTGATCTCTTCGGGGGAGAGGTAATCTTGCCCGATAAAAATGCTCGGTGCGATCAGACGCTTCTCCATGGGAAGGTTCATTCGGTTTGCGAGCAGTTCATTCAAACGTTTTCCCTCCATGGTGTTGAGGTCGATCTCCTTGATATGCAAATGGGAATATTTTTTGAGAAGGTATTTAAGGAGGTAATTTGCCCGATCGCATTTGGGGCATCCCTTCTGATAAAAGTAAGCCAGTTCCACTGGACTGGCGGTTGGGATGATTTTCGAATCACGAGTCGCCAACAACGAATCATCAAGTTGGATGGGAGGAAGAGGAGTCCCTCCTTTAACCTGATATTCCATAATGAGGGGGTTTAACCTCTCCATCACCTCTATCTCACCGGAGAGAATATGATCGCCGATGAATACGACAGGAAGTTCATCTCCCCTCCTCTTGAATCTTTTCTCAAGGTTTCGAAGGAGTTCGTAATGGGCTGGATTTCGGAGGTCGAATGTCTTGATCTCAAGAGAGGGAAACATCGATTTGAGTGTAGGAAGATAACTCATTAGGATCGGCTGGCAAGGCTGGCAATCCTCGGCATAGAAAAAGTAGATTTGTATAGAGGATTGAGCTTGAGGATGAGCCGAGCCGGGCATTAATAGGAGAAGACTCGATGCTCCCAGAAAAGTAAAAAGAAGAAAAACGGCCTCCAATCTTCTAATATACTTCTTCAATACTCTCTCTCCTCCTCAAGCCACTTCTTGATCATCGATTTTGTAGTACGGTGCCTTTCCATTTTACCTAATTTTTTCCAGAGAGCCATTTTTTAATCTCTTCCACACTGGGGATTTTTCCTGTGGATACCACCTTTCCGTCTATGGCCAATCCAGGCGTCATCAAAATCCCATGGTTACTGATCTCTTTCAAATCAGTGACGTGAATGACGTTTGCCTCGAGTCTCAGCTCTTTTACAGCATCCGATGCATTTTTCTCAGTCTGTTTGCACCTTGGGCAACCGGGACCAAATACTTTGATTTCCATTTTTTTCTCCTTTTAATTTGATCCTTCGGCGGCGCCAAGCTCCGTTCTTCAGAGCGGTGTATAAAGCGCCGCTCAGAGTCAACCCTGAGCAAGCCCCAGCGTTTATGCTGGGCAGTCGAAGGGTTAATTTATGAGAAGATAAAGTTTCCTGTAAACCATCCAACAAATGTTCCTAAAATAGTAATTAAAATAACATAAACCATTCCCCTCCTGAAACCAAAAACTTTAATAATGGCTAAGATATTCGGGAGGCTCATCCCCGGACCTGTCAGAAGCAGAGCCAACGCCGGCCCCTTCCCCATCCCTAAACCCAGCATCTTATGGATGAATGGGGCTTCAGTCATCGTTGCCATATACATGATCTGACCGATCACCGTTGCGAGGAAAGAGGCGAACATACCCGATCCGCCCAGCCAATTTTCAACCCATTGCTGAGGCAGAAGCTTGCCAATCACCCCCACAATAAATACACCACCTAAAAGCATAGGAAAGATAATTCTCACAAACCACCAGGTCTCCCTGAACCACTGACGAATCTCTTCAAGGGGTTTTACCTTAAAGGCATAGACAGCAATAATCACCATCCCTACAGCCCAAACATAGACCTTATGGAGATAAGGACCCTTCTGGATAAGATAGTTGGGGGCAAGTAAGGTGGCGACGACCAGAAGGAGAAGAACAACATCCTTTCTTGAAACGATCTTGCCTCCATGCGGATTCAAACGGATTCCTGTCGCCACTCTTTGGGACTCCTCACGTCGAAATATAAAACTCATGACCCAGCCTACCACAAATGCCATAGCAAGAGCTGAGAGGATTCGGAGAATAACCATCTCAGAACCCAGAATGGCTCCGGTATAGACAATGGCCAATATATTTGCAGCCGGGGCTACCCAGAGGATGATAAAGGCTGGGCCAATACCGCTACCGGCATAATATAAGCCGCCTGATACCGGTATCACCGTACAGGAGCAAGCCGCAACAAAAAAGCTTCCTCCGCTGGCTAAAGCAAACGATTTTAGTCTGCTCGCCGCTGCTCCTAAATAGTGAATAATCGTTTCTTTAGAAATGAAGGTTACCATTGCCCCTGCCAAAAGAAATGCTGGAACGAGGCAGGTCACTACATGCAGGGCAATATATTCCCTCAAAGCGTCTAATCCTGCGTAGATCAAGTCAAGAAGAAACATGGCTTCCATTCTCCTCTCTTCCGAGCGGATCTAGATTCGTGCGAAAAGCCGCTGTTGCTCCTTCGCCTCCTTTCGTAACAAATTCCCTACCTTATCCAGGATCTCGAAAATTCCTTCATCCTTAACCCTCACCATCACCCTCACCCCGTCCTTGCGGGTGGTCACCAGATGGCTCTTCTGCATCAAGGAGATGTGGCGAGAGATGTTGGATTGCTCTCCGTTGATGGCGGGAACGATTTCACAGATACATCTTTCGCCATTTCTCAGACATTCCAGAATCTTCAGGCGGGTGGGTTGAGCCAGGGTTTTCAAGATTTCAGCCTTCAATTCAAGGACCCTTTCCTCCATAGATGCCTCCTATGCAAATATGATTCATTAATCATATAATCCTAAAAATATAATTTGTCAATGGGAAAAATGGAAGTGTTAAGATTAAGCGATCAGGTCGGGTCTCGGGATTTCGAATTCGCAGGGGACAGCAGTCTGGCAGAGGCCACAAGCAGGCGGAGGGTTTTGCAGCCCGTACTCCAGGCGCTTCGCTTTCAGAGCTTCGGAATTGATATATTCCCAGCACTTATTCTTATCGTGTCCTTTTTCCGTAATCGCACCAGCAGGACACCTTCGGATGCACTTCCCACACCTTTCATTCCGAAACTGAAGACAATTTTCTTTGGCGTAGCGATATTTCTTCTCACTCGGTGCCAATTTTAGAAGGGTGACCACACTGCCGATCCGTATAGCCATTCCTTTGGGAGTAATGAAACCGTCATTGAGGCTAAAAGTTCCAAGGCCGCAGGCATAAGCGACATGGCGCTCCGACCAAGGAGAGGCCCAACCTACCTTTTCGTCCCGGAGATTCTGAAAAGAAGGTAGGAGAACGGGCGCCACAGCCACATATCCTAAGTCCTGGAGAAAACTTGCGACATGTCTTCTCAGGCCATTATTGCATGTCTCACCGAAATCCCTGGTGTACGCCCAGAGTTTGGATGGAAATTTTTCTTCTTTACGGTTGCTTTTCCGGGTATCTTCAGAGGTGGGAAGAATCCAGGAGATGACGCTGATCTGTTCGATCTCATGGAGGAGAAGAGTCCTCCCTTTTTCTTTCAGGGCAGCCGCAATGATTTCTCTCGGCGTAAGGTGAAAGGAGCCAATAAGGCTCTTATATTCAAAAAAGAGAGGATCTGTCCCTGAAGCAAAACCTACCAAGGGTTCGTCCCAGTAAACCCCGTGATCCAGTTGCGTTCTTCGATTTTGTTCATTCTCTTTGATGAAATTCTTAATGAGTTGTTCCAAAACACTATTTGGATTTTTCAGGAAGACGATCTTCTCCTCTTTGGTCATCAGGGCCTCTCCCTATTCCTTCTCCATCTCTTTAAGATTAAAGCCACCCTTTTCGTGAATCCCCACGGTCTTGCAACGGAACTCTTCGACTGCCAACTTCAAGGCATCGCTGGCCAAGGTAAAACAAGGTATTTTCTCTTTGGGCAAGTGGGACAAAACCTCTTTGGATGTCTCCTCCGATATCTTTAAGGCTTCATCAAGCGTGGCGCCTTTGATCCGCTCTGTTAGGATGGAGCTCGTTGCAATGGCTGCGCCACAACCGAAGGTCTTGAACTTTGCCTCGGTGATCTTATCCCCTTTGACTTTGATGAATAATTGCATGATGTCGCCACAGGAGGCATTTCCCACCGTACCCACACCATCGGCATCGGAGATCTCTCCCACATTTCTTGGATTTTGGAAATGTTCCATCAAAACTTTTGGATACTTCCCCATCTCTTTCACTCCTCAGTGAGACCGATTTTTTTCAGCCTGGTTCTCCAAACGCTTGACCCTTTCCTCCAATTTGTTGTGGAGCTGAAGGAGCATCTTCATAATATCCGACAGCGGATCTGGAAGATTTCCGTGCTCGAAATCGAGCTCTTCTTTTTCGGGTGTCCATGACTCGACAATACGACCTGGAACGCCCACCACTGTTGCGCCAGATGGAACGGATCGAATCACCACAGAGCCGGAGCCGATCCTCACCCCATCGCCGATGGCGATGGCTCCTAAGATAGTAGAATTGGAACCCACGATCACACGATTTCCCAGAGTAGGATGTCGTTTCTTTTTTTCGAGGGTGGTGCCGCCGAGCACGACGCCCTTATAAATGAGGCAGTCATCGCCGATTTCTGAAGTCTCTCCAATCACGACGCCCATTCCATGGTCGATAAAGATTCGCCTGCCAATCTTGGCTCCAGGATGAATCTCAATGCCCGTCAGCCAACGATTAAAATGAGAGATTAGACGAGCCGTCGTATACCAACGCTGTTTATAGAGGAAGTGGGCGACGCGGTGGATCCAGATCGCATGGAGACCGGGATAACAGAGAAGGATCTCGAAGTGGTTTCTTGCGGCAGGGTCCCTCTCTTTAATGGTTCGAATGTCTTCCCTCAAACGCTCAAACATTTCGATGAATTGCTCTTGCTCGTCAGAAAGTGTGGATAAACACAATTTTAACTCAGAGATTCCATTAAATCCAATAGCAAAATCAATGGCATCAAAATTGGAACTCCTATTGGGCTGGAGGATGACAACCCCCGCCAAGAGCGTCATAGACCGGCCACAAGAGGAGAGAAGAGATGGAAGCGTTAAGAACAGGAGATTCTCACACTCCGGATGAGGGATTTATAGATCGCCTGGGTCCTGGGAGAAGGTTCTGTCTCCAGAGCGGAGGAGAACGTTTTCTTGCAGCGATTGTAGGCCTTGATTGCCGGTGGAACTTTCTTTTTAACCCTTCAGGAAGATGAGCCTTCCTTGCCATAGCCTCCACCTTCTTCGATTGGGAAGGTTACGCAGAAGGTGCTCCCTCCAGAAGAGAGACAGTCTTTTGTCTCCCGACAGTGAGAGCACAAGGAGATCCTTCCCGGGCAAAGGTCTTGGTCCGTGGGAAGATGGGTGCAGCGCTGGCTCCCTACCGATATATCGAAACCGAAGCGCTGGCCATAGACCTTCATCTTGAGGAGGTCGAGGCCCTTGCCTCCTGCATTGAAGTCATAGGGCTTTTTGGAAGCGTAAAGATCGGTATCCTGCGTGTGGAAAAGTCCGTCGAAGAGGTGCCTCTGATTCTCCTGGGTGATTCCAATCCCAAAGTCTTGAACCTTGAGAAGGATCCACCTGGCCTTCTGTTCCAGAACGACACGAATCATTCCCTCGTCGGGGGTATTCTCAATGGCATTCCTGAGAAGGCCCTCCAGGATATCCGTTAGGATCTTTGGGGCCAGGAGGAGAGAAAGATCCTTCTGCCCATCCAGATGGAAATGAATTTCCCGATGGCTGGCCCGCTGCTTCACCGTCTCGAGCGCCTGCTCCGTAAAAGGGATGAGGGAGATGGGCTCTTCTACCAGTTCCTGGTAAGAGCGGATGATCTCGTCGGTCTCCCGCTGGATATCGAGGAGACGATGGAGCTGCCTCTCCAGGGTCTCAAATGATTTGCTTTCTTCTCCCAAGGCAAGCTGCATCCCGAGTCTGCGCTTCAAGATGTGTATGGTTCCCTGGATCACGGAGAGAGGCGTTTTCAGCTCATGGGAGAGATGGTCGAGGGCGATGCTCTTGGCACGGTTCAGCCGCTCGAGCTCTTTCCGTGAGTGTTCCAGTGCCTCAATGCGGGCCTGATGGAGTCTGGCATTCTCGATCGCGATGGCCGCCTGATTGGCCAGTGTCTTTAAGAGGTTGATGTCTTGTTGCCGGTAGAACTTTCCTGATTTCTTATTCCCGAGCGACAGCCACCCGATGAGGTTATTCTCGTAGATCAGGGGAACGATCAGGGCCGCTTCCAACCGGTCAAAGGTCCTTTTACAAAGTTCCTTCTTCCCCTCGAAGAGAGGATCTTCCTCAATGTCATAGTGAGTCACGACGCTCCGTTTCTCGCCGATTGTTTGAACGAGAGGATCATTGGCCGATACCGTAAGCTTCGAAGAGGGGTCCGTAAGGGACCAGTAAGCTTCTCCCTTTGAATCCAGAAGCATGAGGGAGCCTTTCTCCGCATAGAGAACGCTCGAGACAACCTCCATCATTCTCCTTCCGATCTGGTCCAGACTCAAGAGGGAACGCAGGGTCTCGCTGATCCGCCGGACCGTCTCCTGGTAATCATACTCAAGGCGATAAAAGACGCGATCCACGAACTTATGGATCCGGTTGCGGGCCAAGTTAAAGAGGAAGAACAGAACCAGGATGAAGATAATGGGGAAAGGAGCAGTTCCCGCGAACTCAAACTTTCCGAAGATGAGTGTAGGGATGAATACGGACAGGGTATAGATCGATGCGATTCCGATCGTGGCGAGGATGTATCCAAAGGTGCGCCTGATCGTGCCGTCAATATCAAAGAGATTGTGTTTGATGATGGAGTATCCAATGAAAAATGGAAACGCCAAGAGAAAGGGGAGGTGATAATTGAAGTTGGGAACAAGATAAACATGAAAAAGCGCGTTCGACAATGCATCGGAGATGTAGAGGATTGAGGAGATCGCAGCCCCCAAGATGATCATCTTTGCCCTGAGTTTAGCGATCTCGGAGGAGGAGGTCAGCCAAAGGTGAAAGCAAGAGCCGATAAATCCGAATATTGCCGAAGCAACGAAGCTTATCAGAATAATAAACCAGGCTCTTGGAACATCCGACATGAGGGATGCAGCAAATCGGATGCCTATGAAAAGAAAGGTGGAACCAAGGTAGGGCAAGAGCTGTAAGCTGGGAAGTTTCTTTAAGAAACTTCTTTCTTCGGGAAAAGCCAATGCCAGATGGATAAGCACGGCCGGCGCATAGGTGTAAAGAAAGATATGGACAGTTCCGAACCATGAAGGCCACATCTCTCCTAATTTGAGAATGAACATGAAGAGAAGCCCAAAAACAGCGCAACCGAGAAAGAAGACGCGACTGGCCCTCTGGAATGGCTTCATTAAGAGAACTAAGATTCCGATCACTACATAACAGAGGCCCACTACATAAGGAAGGCCACTCCTAATAAAGGCCCCTTTAAATCCTAATGGAGTGTTGATGATGGTAACCTCAAACTGCCTCCCCTGTCTTTCGAGGAGATACGTATTCCTCTCTCCGGATTTCCAATTCCTTGCGGCTTGAAACTCTTTGGTATCCTTAAAAGTCAAATCGTTTACCTTTAAAATGCGGTCGCCCAATTGAATGCCTGCCTGCCGGCCCAAGTCTGTGACCACCCCAACGACTGCTTTCCCCGTTGCACTGCGCCTGTAAAATCCAGCATCAGGCTGGGTTCCCCATCTGATAATATTGCAGAGATAGAGTGCGGCAATGGTGAGTATCATAGCCAATGCGCAGCCAAATACTAGATTGGCGATGGTCCTTTCTCTATCGGAGTCCATAGGTTAACTCTCCGGCCTCAAGCGTGACTCCTTCGATATTGCAGAGACCAGAAAAGGCTACGGGCCGGGGTGCTTGGCACCCGAGGGCTGCTCTCCTCATTTTTAGAAAAGGAGACGAAAAAAAGCCAGGAGAGGACAGATGAAAAAGATCAAACGCGCATCGATAGGATTCAGGGGAAACCATCATCCAATGGGGATGCAGGTGGAGAATCAAGCCTGCACCTACCCATTCCCATCGTCATTTTTTTGGGAGTTCAATATATAGGAGGATTTCCACTTCTCCGTGGACCATCGCCTTCTGTTTATCCTCACAAGAGTCCTTGTTGATTATCTTAAACTTTGAAATGTAAGTTTTTGCATTTGGAATGCCAAAAGCTTCTGGTACACCCAACTGGGAAGGCAGATAATGATAGGTGTTCTTCAGATGGTCCGCTGAATAGTTGCACAAGTTCTGGCTCCCGGATTTATCTATGGCTGCAGAAAAAAGATGTACCTCTCTTCCGATGGGGGTGACCCCCTTCTTCTCAGGCACCGCTTTTCTGAGCCTGTTCAGATCTATCCAGCCGGGCCCTTTCTTATCAATCCCCCTCACCGTCTGCTGCTGCCTAACAGTCCATTCTAACACGGCGTGGACATTGTGATTCACATTCTGACTGGGATCACGTTTATCCACCCCAACCGTAAGGAAACCTTTCACATAGGCTCCCACGATATCGCCAGTAGGGCCTGAAACTTCTGGAGGGATGGCTCCTCCATCACCTAAAGCAACTCCATGGAAAGTAAATGCAAAAACAAATGCAAAGAAGACTGTCGTCCTTTTTCTCATATGTCCCCTCCTTCCGACCCATTTCCTACGCGAATGAGTCTTCGTAATACCCCTGAATGAGGATCCTGTTTTCCGCGCGACCTCCCTGAAGACAAACTGGAATACTTACACTTAAGTAAAGTCATAAATAGAGATAATTGTCAACAATTTTCTCATTCTCGGTTCTGGCTGAATAAAGATACCGTGTGTTAGGATTCCCTGAAAGCCTTGCAAGACTCCCTTCAAAAAAATGATTGATTTCTGAGCCGCATCTTAGTATTTTACAAGTTGATTTTAGGCAACTCTGAAGAGCGAAGGAAAGGGGTCATCGGGTGAGATAGTCTCGTTATTGTAAAGAAATGATTGCAGTTCTTAGGAGCACGCATGAAGAAATTATTCTTTTTGGCTCTTTCGGCAACCGTGGGGTTAATGGTCGGAGGTGGAAATGGTCAGTCAGCAGTCGCTGAGCCACAGGGCCGAATTGTATGGGAGCTATTGAAGGATAAGGCTAATCTGGGGCCAGTGCAGCGGGGCGTGGTAGATCCTGAAGGCAAGGTGGTCCACTTAGCCACCCTATCCACTCTCTATGAAATCCAGGATGGGAAGGTTCAGCGTATTATCGAGCAACCGGAAAAGGAGGCACGACTTGCCCTTGCTCCAGGAGGAGGAATCTACAGTTGGCTTTGCCCTCATCCTCAACGGCGTGGTCACTTTTATGTGAAACTTTTTGATGTTCCCGGCAAGGGGATGGCAGAGCTTAAGCTGAAAGAATTTCCCTATGGTTTTGGTACCCTTTATCTCGGCTTAAAAGGTAAACTCATCGTCACAGCGTCGGCTCTCGATGATCCGGACGGCATCAGAGGTCGATTCCAAATCAATTTCTGGAATCAACAGGGTGAGATGTTGGAAAAAGTGATCCTCGAAGGCCGGCAGACCGGCGTCAAAGACCTCTCCGGAGAGGCCATTCTCTTCCTGGGAGAGAAGGAAGCGACTGCCTTCTCTGCCTCTGGAAAAAAGTTGTGGCCACGACCACTTACCGGGAGATTTCGCAAGGCTGCTATCGCGAGGGGTGGTAAGCTTGCCCTCCTCAATCCCGGATTATCCAAGAATATCCACCAGGTCCTTGTTTACAAAGGTGAGGGAGAACCGATGATCGTCAATGTGCCCACGCCCGTTCACAACCTCACTTTAGCCGGTGATGGTTCTCTTGCTGTCGTCGTCGGCGACCAGGGTCGCTACTTCTTTCTCGACCCCAAGAATGGAGTGTTGAAGGAAGGACGCCGTTTGCCCTTGGAAGGGACTTTTTATATTAGAAACTTGAAACCCGTCGACGATCATACTGTGGTAATGGGCGTCATCCATAGAGAAGGTGAGCCGCCGAAAGTGACCTGGCCAAAGGGGACAATCATCGTCATCGACCGTGAGGGCAGGGTTGCTTTTCAAAAGGAATTCCCCATCCGAGTAGCCACCGCTTTTATTCCTCAAGTGGATGTCACTTTTGGTAGTCGGTTCGTCATCGGTTATACGGAGGACGCCACCGTTTTAATAGGACTGAGGTGATAAAACTTGGCAGGTGCCAGAATGTATCGTGGGCCTCTCAAATTATCAGTGGCGGTGGTACTGGTTCTGTTCCTTTCAGTTATCTCAACACTCTCTTACGGCCAGAATGGCTGGCCCCTCGACCCCATAGACCAGGGGCATCCTATCGGGAATAGTTTCGGTGAATTTCAGGATGACGGGGGTTGTGTTAGAGATGGTTTCCCTCTGCCGTCCTGCGCCTATCAGCATGCTGGCATCGACATCTTGGGAACTCCCAGGTGGTCAGATTCACAGTGCCAAATCGAAGATCCATCCGCCCCATGGGTACGAGCTACTGTAGGGGGGAACGCCGAAGTGCACTACATTGAAAATGATTTCAATGTTTATAATTATATATCTATCGAAGATGCGAATAGTGTCATCTACCGGTATGGGCACATAGAATGGCGCAGCCTTCTTGCTACGATCAGTATCGATGCCGACAATAATGCCATCGTGCAAGAGGGCAGTCCAATGGCCCAACTTGCGAGGTGGTTCTCATGCGATTACCACCATTTGCACTATGAGATAGAAAAGGGTGGAGAGTTCATTAACCCGCTAAAATCCATTATTCCTCATCCCGATACAGACCTCCCCGAGATCACTGCCGTTTCATTCGTAAGGAACAATTCTGATGAGCAGTTGAAGCAGTTGGATCCAACAGGCTGCATTGTTGTCTCGGGAGAGGTAGATATTATTGCTCAGGTCAGCGAGCGAGATAGGGCTGGCTCGGATCATCCAGGCACAAAGACGCTATGGGTTCATCGTGTTCGCTGGCGAGCCTGTCCTGAATCCAACCCGAACTGTTCATGGAATGATACTTATTCCTTTGATACGATGCCGACGGAGTGGCATGATACGAAGAATAACGCGGCCACTTTGGCTTATTTCAGCGTGATTGATCCATGGAAAAGTAACTCGGATTACTGTAAAAAGACCGATCTCTATGCTATCGTGACCAATTCCAAGAGTGACGCGAATGGCATGCCCAGGCCCGATCAGGCTGGGAGCTGGGATACAAGGACCATCCCAGATGGGAACTACTACGTCAGCGTGGAAGCAAAAGATTTTGCAGGGAATACGAACCTTCCCATGACCCCCATATGCGTTCATGTTAATAATGGCGTCTCTTCAAATGGGGTTCCTCCAAGTTCCCCTAAAGGTCTAAGAATTCGTTAGGCAAACCTCCTTTCTTCTGATTCGTTCATTGTGGCCTCAGGCTACCAAAGAGATGGTCACGGATAGGTCACAGGTCCGGCCGAAAAGAAAAAGAATTTAACACTTGACAACTAAACAAATGTATAGTATATATTAAAATACTGAGGTTTGTCTATGGGAGAGGGTTAAGAGGCCAGTTTGGGATAGGGTCGATGGGTTAAGCCAATTTTCAAGACCAACGACATAACTCCTGCCTACCGCAGGCAGGCATCAACGAAACTGGTATCCTTACCTTTACCATAAGACTGAAAACCTGATAATTCAGGTCCTGGAGGTGGCTTATGGAACTGACTTCCCGGCAGAGAGAGATCTTTGAATTTATCAGAACATTTATTAGGGAGAGAGGTTATCCCCCTTCTGTAAGGGAGATCGGTGAGCACTTCGATATCTATCCCCGGGCAGCCTTCGACCACCTCAGGGCATTGGAAAAAAAGGGTTATTTGAAACGCCGGGGTTCAATGTCCAGAGGCCTCGAAGTCCTCGTCTTTCAAGGGGGTGAACCATACGGTTCACCCCAGAGGCAGAAACCCTATCCATTGATTCGGGAGATTCCCATCTTAGGGAGAGTTGCAGCAGGTAGGCCCACCTTAGCCGTCGAGCATGTGGAAGGGACGATTCCACTTCCTACGGAATGGGTGAAGGGGAAAGAGGTCTTTCTTCTGAAGGTGAAAGGCGACAGTATGTCACCTTATATTCTTCCGGATGACTATGTCACCGTTCGATCCCAATCTTCCGCAGAGAATGGGGATGTGGTGGTGACTTTGATGGGAGAAGAGGCGACAGTGAAGCGGTTTTTCAAAAAAGGGAAGAGGATTCAATTGAAACCGGACAACGAGCGCTGGGAGGCGATCCAGATCGAAGAAGGATCAGGTGAGGTCCAAATCCTTGGGAAAGTGATCGGAGTGTTTAGGAAAGTTTAAAAAATAGTTCGGACTGATGAGTTCAGAGTTCGGAGCAAAATCTGAAAACTTAAAATTCTGGACTCCGAACTATCCAATGGAGAAAAGATGGATCGAGCTTTGATCGCTTTACTCGATGAAGTCCTGTTACAAGTTCAGGATCGCTTTCCGAGAAAAGCCCTTTTCTGGGGAGATGGGGCCGGAGGGATTTCTTCCTATGTGGCAGGATGGATCGCAGGGAAGGGGATAGATGTCATCCTGTTGGATGGGGCCAATCACTTCAACCCCTATATGGTCTCATCCTTCGCAAGAAATGCATTGATTCCTCCGGAGAGGCTTCTCAAAAGGATCCACATTGCAAGGGCCTTCACTTGCTATCAGATGGCCACATTGATGGGTGAGAGGTTGATCTATTTGCTTGAACGAGAAGGAGCAGCCGCTCAACTACAAAAGCCTTGGGTGATCATCCTGGGACCTATCACTACCTTTTTAGATGAAGATGTGCCTGAGAGAGAGGTTCGACCACTCTTCGAAAGGTCTATAAAAAAAGTGGAGGAGATGGCGATGGAAGGGATCCCCTTTTTTCTGTTTCAACCTTCTGTCTCCCATGAGAATGATTCTCCTTTTACTAAAGGACGTCTGGGGAGATTAATCGAACCGAGGAAGAAATATCTCACGAGGAGGCTTTTCCAATTTTCTGATCTGATCTGGAGGATCAGCCTGGACGATGAAGGACCAAGGCTGATTCTGGAAAAAGGACAAACGTTCAACAAGTCATTGAATCACTCAGTCATTAGTCATTCAATGACTTAATTACTAAATGACCTAATAACTTATTGGATAGAAGGTAATAAGCTGAAAGCTCAAAGCTTAAAACAATAAAAATTGCGCTATGCACTTTGGCGAGGTTAAGTGTGGGCCGAACAGTCCTTCCTTTCAGCCGAGTGTTGGAACAGGAAGTTCAGGAATGGCGAAAGTTTCGGAGAGGGCTGAGAAGAGAAGATCAGCAGTTTCTTGACCGGCTCTTCGAAGAGGCGAGGCTTCATGTGCAAGCGGGTGTCTATGCTTCAAGGCCCTGGCCTTTTGAGACGATCTTAATCTCCATCCTTATCGAGCACGAGAAGGCCCTGGTCGAGTTGAGATCCAAACTGAGAATTTTGGAGGAGCGGGAAGGAAAAGAACAAAATGTCATTCCCGCTCCGTAACAAGTACGGGGTAAACTCCGGCGGGAATCAAGATGTCGTCCCTGCGAAAGCAGGGAACCAGGGACATATAAAACTGGATTCCTGTCTTCACAGGAAACCCTGGATTCCTGCTTATGCAGGAATGACGGAAACGGACACGAGACACGGACACGTTATTTTTTATGGAGACTCGAGGACGGCTTTTCGATCTCTATCCCCTACAGTCTTCGATGCTTCTCTGGATTAAAGGAGAGGATGGTTTGCTTCGCCGGCTCGAAGATCCCTTCCGACCTCGATTCTATACACAGGGAAGGAAGGAAGATCTTTTCGCCCTGTTTCACTCTCTCCAGAAAGAACGATGGGCGACAACATACCAGTGGACCAAAAAGAAGGAATTCTGGAGTGGAGAAGAAGTGGAAGTGATGGAGATCGAGGTGGCCGATCCAGAGCGTTATGCTCAACTCTACCAGATTCTCCCTCAGTGGGAGGAGCGCATCACCTTCTACAATTGTGATATCCCTTCCCCTCAACTCTATCTCTATGAGAAAGGGATTTTTCCCACAGGCCGATGCATCGTCGAGGCTGAAGGGAATCGAATCTTTGAGATTCATCCCGATCCATCCGATTCGGTATGGATGGATGATGGCGACCTTCCTGACCTTCGCATAATGGAACTTTACGCAGATGGTGTCAGTCCGACCCACGCTGGCTCAGGGCAAGTCCTTATATTGGAATGCGAAGGTTATCGGATGGAGATGGAGCATGCGGATCTTGAAGAGATTGGAAGATTCCTTAAACATTTTGATCCAGATGTGATCCTGAGCAATGATGGGGATGCTTACCTTCTACCTCTTCTCTTCTCATTGGAGAGGAGATGGGGAACCTCTATACCCTGGGATCGGGAACCATATCCCATTCAACGACAACCCAACCCAAGAGGTCGTTCTTACTTCTCTTATGGCCGAACTTATTACCAAGCGCCTGCTCATCTCTTTCTTGGAAGGTGGCATATCGATCGTCGAAACTCCTTCGTCTATGGGGAGTCGGGAATGGAAGGGGTGATCGAGCTGGCACGTCTGGCTAAAATTCCTGTTCAACGAATGGCCCGTACCTCTCCTGGAACAGCCATCACCTCGATGCAACTTGACCGAGCTTTTCAGGAGGGCATCCTCATCCCCTGGAGAAAGGGAGAGCCAGAAAAATTTAAGACAGCGTGGGATCTGCTCGTTTCGGATAAAGGGGGTCTTGTCTATCAACCTAAGTTAGGGATCTTCGAGGATGTTGCAGAGATCGACTTTGCCTCGATGTATCCGACGATCATGGCGGTCCACAATATCTCTCCGGAGACAGTGCTCTGTAGTTGCTGTGAGAATCACAGGGTTCCGGAAGCTCTCTATACCATCTGTGAGAAGAGGGAGGGGATTGTTCCCAAGACGCTTAAGCCCATCTTAATGAGAAGAACTTGGCTGAAGAGAAAGGTCAAAGAATTGGAAAGTGGAGATAATCCCCCCTCTCCCCCCTTTAGTAAAGGGGGGTTGGGGGGCTTTGGCACCGATTGTAAGAAAAGCGAAATCTACAACCGAAAGCAGACGGCACTCAAGTGGATGCTCGTTACATGCTTTGGATATTTGGGTTATCGAAATGCCCGTTTTGGAAAGATTGAGGCCCATGAGGCTGTCACTGCTTTTGGAAGGGAGAAACTCCTTCAAGCCAAGGAGATCTGCGAGGAGGAAGAGTTCGAACTTCTCCATGCCATCACTGATTCTCTTTGGATTCGTAAGAAGAATTTAAGGGAGGAAGATGTACTCGAACTCTGTCGAAAGATCAGCGAAGCAACAGGGATCACCATGGGCCTGGAGGGAATCTATCAGTGGATGGCCTTTCTTCCTTCGAAGGAGAACCCTGAGAGTCCTGTAGCCAACCGTTATTTCGGCCTTTTTAAAAATGGGAAGATCAAAGCAAGGGGATTGACCTTTCGAAGAGGTGATATGCCCCCCTTGGTTCGAGAGGCTCAGATACGGATGATCGAGATCCTGGGAGAGGCGAAGAGTATTGATGAATATCGGTCGAAGATTCCAAAGGTTTTAGGTCTTCTTCTTGAATATAGCTTGATGCTAAAAGACGGGCAGACGAAGAACGAGGATTTGGCTATCGCTAAAACGATCTCTCAGGAACCCAATGCCTATAAGGTGGATAGCCTCACCGCTCTTGCAGCGCAGCAATTGGAAGATTTTGGGATTTCGATTCATCCGGGTGAGAAGGTGAGGTACGTGATCAAAGATGCTCTATCGAAGAATAAGGATGAGCGGGTGAAGTCTTTTCCATTGGTCGGTCCAGACGACACCTACGACGTCAAAAAATATCTCGAGATACTTCTGAAGGCAACCGAAGAGCTATTGATCCATTTCGGTTACGACGTAAAACGCCTTGAAGAAGAATTAAAGTGATTTAATCAAAGAACTCCTCTCCCCCCCTGCCTATCGGCAGGCAGGCTGGCGGGAGGGGATGATGGGGAGGGGGTAAACCTAATTGACATATTTCTTGGTTATGATATTTTATGATTTAAGATTGGACTGATCTAAATGGCTCATATAAATTACACTCTGTTTAAACTACCAAAGACCAACGATGAAGCTAATAAGATAGACCCCTCGGATTTACCGATCCATGATTGGTATCGTTTTGTCCTCTCCTTTCCCCCGCACCTGGTGCGGGAGTACATGAAAAAGTTTGGAATGAATGACCGAAGCTTGGTGTTGGATCCTTTTTGCGGAACGGGAACAACGATCGTGGAATGCAAAAAGAATGGCATACCTGCCATTGGCATTGAGGCGCTGCCGATGCCACATTTTGCCTCGATGGTCAAAACAGATTGGGAAATTGATCCTGAGAATCTTCGACATCACGCGAAGCGAGTTGCAGAGAAAGCTATTACCAATCTCCGAAAAAATGGGATTCAAGACGAACCAGAGGTTGGGAAATCCCACGACCACAATGGGTTGCGCGTACTTTCCCCCGAATCCCAGAGGTTATTGCTCAAAAATTCGATCAGTCCATTACCATTACACAAGACTCTGGTTCTTCTTGATGCGATAAGATCAGATAATGAAACCAAATTCAGAAATCACGAGTTACTCGCTCTCGCTAAATCTCTGGTAACCACGATTGGAAACCTTAGATTTGGACCAGAGGTCGGCTTAGGCATAATAAAGCAAGATGCACGTGTGATAAGAACATGGCTTGCCAACGTTGAGACAATGGCGCGAGATTTGCCCACGGTTTCCAAGCAAATTAAAACGCAATCCGAAGTCTATCAAGGGGACTCACGAAATGTGCCTCTCATCCTGCGATCAAAGGAGGTTGATGGGGTTTTTACTTCTCCTCCTTATCCTAATGAGAAGGATTATACGAGAACGACACGACTTGAAACCGTCCTGCTTGGCTTTATACGCAATCTTTCGGAACTTAGGAGTTTGAAGAAAAACCTGATCAGATCAAATACGAGAGGTATTTACAGGGCAGACGAAGATGACAAGTGGGTGTCGGAGGATGCGGAAGTTCGCAGAATCGCAGCCGAAATCGAAAGGCGCAGGGTTGAGTTGGGTAAGACGTCAGGCTTTGAACGCCTTTATCATCGAGTCACCACGCTCTATTTCGGAGGTATTGCTCAACATTTAGCGTCCCTTCGTCCAATTCTACGTCCTGGTGCGTTCTTGGGCTACGTTGTAGGAGACCAAGCTTCCTATCTACGTGTAATGATCAGAACTGGGCAATTAATTGCACAGAT
>Ga0315310_10000892_pt1 | contig 18807 bp, 22 predicted proteins | sample TDP5_MG_FD_203630 | JGI IMG/M metagenome (GOLD analysis project Ga0315310, IMG submission 203630) | Freshwater sediment microbial communities from Lake Towuti, South Sulawesi, Indonesia - TDP5 | ecosystem: Environmental > Aquatic > Freshwater > Lake > Sediment | place: Indonesia: South Sulawesi... | reverse complement strand
ATTAAGCGCAATTTTTCCAGTTTGGGCAGCCCTGAGGCTGGTTCGCTTCTGCTCGGGTTCACACCTGGCATTCCGCCAAGCAGTTCAACTATGTCCAAGAGGCGAAGCGCCTTGTCCCTCGTAACCTGTCCGTCGAAGGTAACAGTATAACGGTTTCCACCCCCGTCAAAGACCTCTACGCGCATTTTCTTTGCAGGCATACAAACCACAAGGCGGTTAACGAATTAACAGTTTACAAGTTATAGAATTTGTGGTGAAAAACCTTTGGAAGAACCCACGCAAGAGGTGTCAAAACCTGAGATAAGCTCATTTTGGGTTTATTTTAATTCACCGAATTCACTATGAGTTCAATTGGGTTGAAAGAATGCTAGAAGATTATTCGTTGGTTTTTCCAGTGGAAATCAAGGGGTTCCGCTTTGCCGAAACTGTGCTCGTAAAGTTACTTTTTTCTAAAAAGGGGCGAATAATCGAATTTAATGGTGGACCGTTTTAAAGATTTAACAGAGATTGGTCGCGTTTTCCGGTGTGTGGTGACTGATTTTGAGGCCAAATTCAATAAACGTATGAAAGGACAAAGACTCCTTCTACGGATGCATACCCCTCTACCCCTTTATTTCCTGTCGAGTCCACCCTAGTGGGAGGACTCGGTGCTATTCGATTCAATGTCAATTTGAAGTCCCGATCCTCAATCCACGGGTACGCTTCGCTCTTTCTAACCTTCACGTCTCCAGAGGAAAGCGAGGGGTGCGCGTGTCTTCCCACGTTTTGAGGTAGGGTTGATTTCTACTGGTTCATTTCTCCGGATTTTAGCTAGATGTTTAGTTTTTTGTACGATAGCTCTTATGCGCAATGGCGATGTTGAGTCTGCGTTTCAGTTGTCTCAGGGAGAGCTGGGAGGAGTCCACTTTGAATGGTACTGATGTACTCGGTTGTGTGTTCGATTATTTCTTGAGGGGAGTCAAAATTTTCACAAGCAGAGAGGTTTTGCGGCATGACTATATCCCAGAGACGTTACCACATCGTGAAGAACAAGTTAGATTCTTGGGTGAAATGGTTGCACCAGTCCTTAAGGGGGAGCGGTGTTCAAATATTTTTGTTTATGGGAAAACTGGCACAGGCAAAACGGCGGTCATGAAATATGTGTTGAACAAGCTTAGTCAAAAGGCGGCTGAATTTGGTTCCCCAGTGAGGGCTTGTTACGTTAACTGTCGAATGTCTGGCACTGAATATCGTGTTTTCTCCAGCCTGTGTGACGCCGTTGACGTTCGTGTTCCCTTTACAGGTCTGGCGCTTGGCGAGGTCTTCGATCGCTTTAAGAGAGGTTTAGACTGTCAGAAACACGTTTTCATAGCAGTCCTGGACGAGGTTGACGCGCTCGTCAAGATGAGAGGTGATGTCTTACTTTACGAACTGACACGAATAAATGAGACTCTAAAGCGTAGCAGAGCAACTGTGGTCGGGATCTCAAATGATTTGCGCTTCAAGGAGTTTCTAGACCCTCGGGTTTTGAGTTCACTCAGTGAAGAAGAGATAGTTTTCAAACCCTATAATGCGGCAGAGCTGCAGGACATCTTGTTTGCCCGAGCCAAAATGGCCTTTCATGAAAACGTCGTTTCCGACGGGGCCATAGGTTTATGCGCTGCCGTGGCCGCTGCTGAACACGGGGACGCAAGGCGTGCTTTGGATCTATTGCGTGTTGCTGGTGAACTGGCTGAGCGCGAAGGGGCTTCCAGAGTAGATGAGGATCATATAAGGCAAGCCGAAAAAAGAATAGAGCATGACCGCATAACGGAAGCCTTGAGGAATTTACCTTTCCATTCAAAGCTCGTTTTATGTAGCGTTTACTTGCTCTGTAAGTCTCAGGTTCAACGTGTCAGTGTTACTGGTAATATTTACGAGGTTTACAGTGAACTCTGTGAACAATCCGGAACCGCTCCATTGACGCAGAGGCGTGTTAGCGGTTTAATTAACGAACTAGATGTCATAGGGGTGCTCAACACCCAAGTGGTCAATATGGGTCGATACGGGCGAACCAAAAAAATCCGTTTGGGTATAACCCCAAGCGTTTTTAGGAATGTATTCGCCGATGACGATAGACTCAGCCGCCTACTTGCGTTCTCCCCAAGACATGGTGGTGAGGTTTCAAGCGGCATGCTCTGAAGAAGAATACGCACGCCTAGGTTTCTTCTGTCGTGAAACTGAGCGTTGTGACCTGCAACGTTTGAAGGTTGACAACTGGAATGATTCCGGGTGTTGGTATCAAGCCCATTTTGCTCATGTATTCAGTTTGTCCTTGCCAGGCTCCAGAGTTCACTATCAACACCCCTCGATATTTGTCGTGGGCGTAGACATGAATGTGGCCTGCATGGAAAATGTCGGGAACCCGCTCTATAACCAGAAAGTCGCGTTTTCCAGGGGCAATAGGCGTGCGTTGGCCATAGATCGGCGCCAAATGTCTACCCTGAAGTAAGAGTCTCATAGCTTTTTCAGGCGTCTTAAAACTGGGGGCGGGCGCATTGGCAATGACGTCATCGAGGCTTCTTCCATGGTACAATAACAGTTCAACGTTGTGGAGGCTTAATGAGCATGGATTTCCTAAGGAGTGCACTTCCCTTGCTTCATAAATTGGTTCAGCGTAATCTTTTGGTATTGCGGGTTGCGGCAATGCCTTTCTTGAAGCATCGTGGTTTCCTGGTATGATTATCAATTCCACGTAGTCTGGGATCTGTTCAAGAAATTTCGAAACTGCACTATACTGACGATGAATGTCGTGTATAAGCAGGTCTTTCACTTGCCTAGGGTATATGCCAACGCCGTCGACGAGGTCCCCTGCAACAACCACATACTTCACGTAGCTGGCTATCTCTCTCCAGTGAGCGTCTCCGAGTTTGCCGTTCAGCCACAGAAGGAAACGATTGAATCCTTCACGCATGAATTGTCTGCTTCCAACATGCAGGTCTGAGATAAGAGCAGCATATACTGGCTCGGATGCCTTTCGAGGCGACTGCTGCGGTATCTCTGGAAAGAAAATGTCTTCCAAAATCAGCAGGTCGTTTCGGGCTTTTGTGGCGCAAATACAAACAACTTGATCTAGAAGTAGCGCTTGGAGTCGGTCCTGAATTGGCCTTTCGAGATTTGCATAAACCAGCACGGTTACACAGGCTTCTGGGTCTTCAAGCCGAAGAAAGGTCCTTTGTTTGGATTCGCGTTTCTCCGTCAGCATACCAATAACTTTGACCTTTGAGTTTGTGGGAGCTTTGAGCGCTTCTGAAATTGAAGTTGCATCTTTTGCGTCCATCCTCTGTCTCAAGAACTTCTGCAATCGCCTGAAACGATCTAGGAAGTATTCTTGATATTCTTCAACGGACCCGACTGTGCACATGATATTGGTTGGGTCATCTAACACCTTGATATCTGAGGTAATGTCCTTAGCGAAAGGCTCGAAAGTTTCTCTCCTGGACTCCAGAAAAGGTTTAGGCGAGAATGCAACGGCTGGTTCTTTCTGACCTTTGGTGATGGAGGTCATGAATTCCTCAAGGGCGTTGCGGCTTATGAACAAGGGCTTTTGTTCGTGCTCCTCCATTTTTCTGATGATTTTTTCCATCAAGGAGACTGGGTCTTCGGTTTTTGATAGGGTTTCAAGGAGCGCGAAGGCTTCGCTGTCAAGCTGATATCCAGCTTCAATGGTGCATGATACGGCTTTCTGAAGTCGCTCGCTCACAGCTTTAGGATTCTCCAGTCTCTCTTTCTCGGAGCCACAATATAGCCTTCTTTTCGGTCTCCTATCAATTCTGTCTTTCGCTTTTTGTGGAGATAACCGGTTAAGGCAGCGGTTTCAGCGTCAATCTCATGCGGTGTCAAAGCGCGTTTCTCTACCTCACCTTTTAAACCAATTTTCAAAAGGGTTTTTTGAATACCTCTCCAGTCCTTTTCTGGAATACCTAATGTTTTCTAGTGGAAGTTGGATGGGCTTCAATTACGAATCAACCTTCCCCTTTAAGTTGATGGGTCATCCCTGCCGCTCTGAGAGTTAGTTTTTCCATGGGCCCAAAGCGTGGGCGCAAGGCTGGATAGCCTTTCCTACGCATTTCTTTGTCTGCTTTCTTGCATATCCTTACTTGTCTTTAGGCAGACTTAGAGGCGCATAGATAGCTGTGAGTATTGGAGCGTACTTGGCGGTTTCTTCTACGATTTCTTCGTCGGTGAAAGGATGCCGAGCTAAGACTTTCGAGCCTACTAGGAGCGCCCACTCAGTTGGATTTGAAAATCTTTGCTGCAAGGTCTATGCGTACAAAGATGTCTTGGTGTGCTTTCATGTGGCTTCCCTCCCATCCAGTATTCAGTTTTCTTATGCAACATTTTGACTTTCTTTGTTTTGTTATGAATTTCTAATTCCCAAACAATTTATTTATACCAATACATATCTTGCTTTGGGGTTTGTATGGAACTTCGCAAGGTTCAGCGCACTGGAGGCGGCACCTTCTTTGTGTGCTTACCAAAGGACTGGGCTGAGCGCAATGGTCTGGATAAGAGTTCAATTGTTGCCTTGTCTGAAACCGCTAATGGTCGACTTGTTGTGGACGCAAAGTACAATGCTGAGCGAGCGCCGCAAGTTGCTGTCATTCGTCCGTCCCCTTTGCTTGACCGAGAGATTATGGGCGAGTACTTGCTTGGTTATGATATTATCCGTGTTGAAGCTAAAGACCGAATGAGCTCTGAAGACCTAGAACGCATCAAGAAGTCTTCTAGCCGCTTGATTGGACTGGAAATCGTGGAGGAGGATTATTCTAAAATTGTTATGCAGAGCCTGTTGGAGCCTTCGGCTTTCGCACCGGACAAAATTCTCCAACGGGAGCATTCTATCGCATCAAGCATGCACCGGGACGCAGTTACCGCCCTAATTGAAGGCGATGAACACTTAGCTAAGAACGTAATTGCGCGAGACATCGAAGTCAACCGCCTGTATTTCCTGTTAGTTCGCATTCTGCGCACAGTTATTCAAAACCCGGGGCTGAGTGAAAAGCTGGGCATACTGCCCATTGACTGTTTGGACTATCGGTTGACAGCCAGTCTGGTTGAGGCTATTGGTGACAAGTCTGTTCAACTGGCTAAGCTGGCTACTGAGTTGACCGGGGCCAAAATAGCCAAAGAATTAGCGCAGTTGTTGCTGCGATTGCACAAAGTCGCGTTTGACACACATGAGAATGCGTTGAAAGCGATGTTTACACGTGATATCGCTTTGGCGGAGGCTTTGAGAAACGAACGCAAGACCATTGATAACTTAGTAAACGAGGTTGAGTCAGTAGTTCACAGGAATTACTCGGACATTGCACCTCAAGCATTGACGGCTGCGTCCTTAATGAGACAGATCTACGGCCACGGATTAGATATCGCCGACCTAGTCATGCCAAAAACACCGTGAAATGAAGGCTTGTCTGCGTGTTGTTAACGGCGCTATACACGCACAATAACTTCTGAACGGAATCATGTTGGTGTTTGGTTTAGCTGTATTCTCTGAATGTATGGCTGCATTTGGTGCATCTGAAGAATTGAGTTGAGGACTCATCGCTTCCCCTTGTTTGAACCTGCCAAACATAGGCTAGGTTGTTGCCGCATTTTGGGCATTCAATGCGCACTGTGGGTAAGACACGTAGTTTTTGCTCTTCTTTGCCGATGACGGCTATGGTCTCTTGTGGGCTGTGCTCAATCACCTTAGGGATGGGCTTTACCTCTTTCACGTGCAGGCGCTTCTTGTAACCGCACTTTGGACAAGTCATCACAACATTGGCTTTCTTTCCCTCTTTGCCCTTCTTGGGTACAAGCCTTGTTCCACACTTGGGACAAAATTCCATCGAGTTGCTGCCCTCTAATGGTGATAGTCTGAGCCTTTTTCGTTAATTTCGAGTCTTTTAAACCTTTTCTTATTCTAATAAATATTACCAGTTCTAAAGCGTAGATTTTATGTTTGCCCCAGCCCTGAGGCGATTATATGCGCCACACGCAGTGCTTCTGGAATGTTGCTGCGGGTTGATGTGCTTTTCAAGATGCGTCCAGCTGTTTCCTCGGAGATTCCGGCAACATGTACATATATGGGTTCTTCTCCCGCGCGAGTACGCACCCTAATCATTTTGCCCGCCTTTTCTATGGCTTTCCATCTTTTCCCGGTTTCGGGCAGGTTTTGTAGCGCCTTCTTTATGTCTTCGAAGTCGGGTTTGTCTCGGGTAACCGCGATTATTGGCAACTTCACTTTTTCATGAAGTTCCTTGATGTCCACGATGTTGAAGCCTGCTAGGGTTACACCGTTCAACATCACCACACGCAGTTGCGGATAATGCGGTGAATGGGCTATCATCTGGGTTAGTTTTTCTGTGGCATCCATGCCGTCTACCTGAACCCTCGTGTGCATGAAGCCGTCGAGCCAGTATCCGCCTCTAAAAACCACACCTACAACATCAACCATCTGCTTGGAGTGGGGTTTAAACACACCATCATCTATGCCTAACACTCGAATCTCGGGTTTTACTTCTCGAATCTTGGTTATTCCAATTTCCTTGCGGCTACTTGTGTTCATGTTCCACGCCGAGTTTTTCTAAGACATCTCGCAAAAGAGACACAAACCCTTGTGTTGAATCGTCTTTCCTGCTTAACGCTTTGATGCAGTCTTCAAACTCTTGCATGTCTTGGAGCCAAGCGAAAACCAGTAGTGCTTCAGCGGCGTTTCCTCGTGCGTGTCTGTCAACCCTGTGTGGTAGAAACTTGCGCAGCCCAGATGTCTCAACAGCGTTGGCTAAGACTTGATTGTTGACTTTGGCTCCCATGGGATGTCCATGCTTCTGTGACATTGCCAAAGAATAAACAAAGTTTACATAGGCGTCGCCTAAGCCAGCTAGGTCCTTGTCAAGGAGCAACTCCTGTAGGCTGCTGTAGCTCTTCAGCGTGGCCATGGATTCGGTCTTTTCTTTTGTCATTCTTTCAACGCTTTCTCAAAACTTATTCGAAACTCTCGGCTGCGATGCCGAATCTTTTCAGCTGCTTCTTTAAGAGCCGTTTCCGGCCTCTTCTCAGGCTTTCGCTTCTCTTTCATTTTCACATACACTATTGGATTGGAGACCAATGGATGCTCTATGCTGTATCCACCGATCTCTACGGTTTCATCTTCAAGCAGGGCTTTCTGTAATAGATTGCAGAACGTGTGCCCTTCACCGATTATTTCGATGCGCATTTCATCTGCAGTCTTGTTCAAAATTTTGATTTCCACTTAGATTTCACCCTTGCCATAATCCTGCGTGGTTTTCCGCCTCTCAGAGTTGCCACATTCGGGACAACGCATAACAAATCTCTTCTGCGTCAAAACGTGTCCACAACGGGAACAGAAGGCGTAAACCACGCCCAAGTCCTTGTCGTTGGTTGTGAGGTGGAAGACTCTATTTTTCTCGCTTACTACCCGTGCCCGCGCGATGTCGCCTGCCTTGCAAACCTCGTACATGCTTTCAACGTAGCGTTGACTCACGTCCGAAATGTGGAGCAAGCCGCTGAAAAACCCGCTCAACAAACGGTCGCCCACTTGGAAAATACGCAGCGTTGCTTGCTTGCTTTGTACCTCTGACACCTGGCCCACTACGGTACTGCCCACGTGTGGAACGTTGGACACGTGAACTTTGGGATACACAGAAACCTGTTTGTTGAGTAGGTCCATTAGGGCTCGACCTGTGGTTAACGAATATATAGTGCCTTCTTGCTCGTAGGTTCCAGTTCCAGGCGTGAATTCTTCAATTACGCCGAGGCGGTCGCCCGGCACCACGAGTTGTCCACTCTTGCGTTTAGACGGCGCTGGAGTCATACTTTTTCTTCTCCGTCAGTTTCTATTCGATACAGGTCAACTTCAACCCAGTGTCTGTGTCTAGTGTGAAACTTGAACAGTTTTGGAATATTAAGTTTCATTTGGGATATGCTCGTAACCTTTCCTCCGTGCCTCTCAATAAACCTTTTGATGAAAGCTCGGTTGCCTTCTCCAGCCTTATGAAGAGAATAAACTCTGGCCGCTAACTGCATCGCCTTCAACAAGAACCTTCTATCAGCTCCTCTTTTCTGCACGCCGAAGGGTGGGTTCTGCAAAACCGTGTGGAAGTTTCCATGCAAAACGTTGATGTCGCCAACGACCCAGCTGATTTTTTCTTTCAAGTTCAGTTTCTCAGCGTTGTCTTTAGCTATTTTCACAGCCGATTTGTCGATGTCTATGCCAACGGCTTCAGCTGCGCCTAAGAGAACAGCGCCTAGGACAAGTCTGCCTGTGCCGCAGCCCAAATCGGCCACGGTTCTGCCTATAACGTCATCGTGTACGTAGGCGGATAGAAACAACATCTCAGCCGCAACATCTACAGGTATGGTGTACTGTTCAAGAAATACCTTGGGAGAAGGATGAACGTCAACCGATTGAAGCAAGCGTTCAAGGTCTAGCTTTCGAACCAGCCTTTTTTGAGCAGTTGTTCCCATGTGAGTTCGCCAGCCACAACTAGGGCTTCGGTTATGGTTAAAACTGGTCTTTGGAATTTGGTGGCGTCGTCTAGGCTTATGCGCGGGCAAGCCGTATTAACGTAAGCGTTCAGAGATGGAAACTCTATTAAGGCTTCGGGCGTAACTTCCCGTATGGCTAAAAGCGTTGTCTTCTTTCCAGCCTTTTCCAGTTTTTCTCTAACCCTCAACGCCATTTCCAGCCGCCGCTGCCCGTTCTTTAAACCGATTACAACGCCGAAGCGTTCACTTTCCTTCGCTTGCTGAACGCTTGTCCAGCGCTGCTTTACTATTCTTTGGACATCAGTGACAACCGAGAAGGCTCTCTGCTCGTATGGGTCGGCGACCACCGTTGGTTTGGAAGTGGCTAAAGCTACACCTACGGCGTGGAATTTTCCTCCCCCAATGAAGAGAAAGGCGTCCACATCCTTCGCAATCGCGTTGGCGTTGCTGTAGTCGCATCCCGTAACTTGGCCAGAGTGTATGAAGCGTCTTGCATCTCCCACAACCACACTCTTCTTAGCCCTCAGAAGTGTTTCTCTAGCCTCGCTTAGCATGTCCACATGTTGAACCGTGGTGGTTAGTCCGATGCTCCTCCACGGCCTAAGAAGGGGCAAAGCCTCCTTAACAGCGGTTTTCAGGCTCAGCATTGCTTTGGCTTCAATGTAGATAATCGGCACGCGCTCAGGAATGAACGCCATTTGGCTGTGTCCAAAGTGAACGATCAAATCTGCAGCTAAACTTTCAGCTTCTTGTCCGGCTAAGTCGCAGGCACCGTAGCAGGGATCTGCTGAAACAATGGCTAAAGCCCCCGCTTTCTCAACCACTGCAGCAAGTCTTGGGCCCTCAGGTTTCAAGCCTTCAGGCAGTTGAATGAGAACTCGTTTGGCGCCTCGCTTCTCTATTTCTTCTTTCAGCCTCGCTTCTTCGAGGTTAAAGGTAGATGATTTCAATGAAGACTACCAGTTTTGCTTTTGAAACAAAACAGGGTTTAAGCAGCTATTCTTCCCATTCCGGCGTCCATTCTGACTCTGACCGTTTGGTCTTGGCTGGCACTCGTCCCGAACCTTTTTCCCGCATTTCACTCAGGCGTTCTAGGAGTATCTTTTGTTCGAGGCTGGCAACCAACTGGCGCGTGCGCACCACAGCGTCATTATTCACCGAAATGCTGTCGATGCCGCAGCGCACGAGGAACTCTGTGAAGTCAGGCAGATTGGATGGGCCTTCGCCGCAGATTGAGACTGTAACGCCGTTTTGATGAGCAACTTTGATTAGATGGGCAATTATGCGTTCCACGGCTGGGTCTCGTTCGTCGAAGTAGCCCATCAGTCCGAGTCGTTCGGAGTCGCGGTCAATCATGAGCACACCTTGGGTCATGTCGTTTGAGCCTATGCTGAATCCGTCGCAGAGTTTAGAAAACTCGTCAGCCACGATGGCGATGGCGGGTGTCTCAGCCATAAACCACACCTGAAAGTCCTTGGTGCGCTCCAAGCCTTCATCCTTCATGATTTCAAGGCATTTTTTGGCTTCCCAAACTGTTCGAATAACCGGTAGCATAACCCACACGTTTTTTAGACCCCATTCTTCTCGGCACTTTCGTATGGCTTTGCACTCCAGCCTGAACGCTTTTTCATACCATTGGCTGATGTAGCGGCTGGCACCCCGCCAACCCAACATCGGGTTAGCCTCTTCAATCTCGTATTTTGCGCCGCCCTCCAATTCTCTATACTCGTTGGTCTTAAAATCGCTAAAGCGCACAACAACAGGTCGAGGCTGTATGGCTCGGGCTACGGTTGCCACACCATCAGCCAGCTTGTTCACAAACTTGTCGGCTTGACCAATCTCAAGCAAATAGAGGGGATGCTGACCAATGTAGCTGGCAAGAATGAACTCAATGCGCATGAGACCTATGCCATCAAAGGGAAGATGCTTGTACTCTTCAATCTTCTCGGGCACGCCTAGGTTCATGTAGATTTTCGTGGCTGTAACCGGTGCTGGTTCAAGGGCAACGCCCGTTAACACCGTAGGAGTCGAGACTGTAGGCGAAACTGGTGCTTCTGGCACGCTGAGTCTTCCCTCATAAACCACACCACTCTTGGCATCAACCGTGTAATCATGACCTGTAACCATAGCTTTGGTGCCAACCTCGGTTCCAACTATGCATGGTATGCCCAATTCTCGGCTGACTATGGATGCATGGGCTGTCACTCCGCCTTTATCGGTGACTATGGCGCTTGCGATTTTCATGAAAGGCACGTAATCGGGGTTAGTCATAGTTGTAACGAGGATGTCTCCTTTCTGCATAATTTTCGCCGCCTCCTCAGCTGTCAACGCAACTTTGGCTGGCCCTATGCCAATGTCGCGTTTACCCGCGGCGATGCCCTTCACCACAACCTTGACTTGGGCTGGCGCGATAGGAGGTGTTGGTGGCTTCGGGGCTTCAACAAGAGGTGTCGGCTTTCTTAAGCTCCACACGGTTTCGGGTCTCGACTGCACAATAAAGATGCTTTCTGGGAAGGACAGGTCTCGGTCGATGGAGAATTCTATGTCTTGAGCCCTTCCATAATGCTGCTCAATACTACGAGCAGTTTCAGCTAGTCGAGTGATTTCTTCATCGGTTAGGCACGGTTGCTCCTGCCTCTCAGGCGAAACCTCAGCGTGAATTGTTTTTCCTGTCTTCGTGTCGCGAACATACTCCACTGTTTTTTTGGCTACTCTTTTCTCAGTTACTTTCAGGGTGTTTTTGTCCACGACGTAGTCGTCTGGTGTAACCGAGCCTGACACAACAGATTCGCCTAGTCCCCAGTTGGCTTCAATCACGATTTGGTCGGTTTCACCTGTCACTGGATTCAATGTGAAGATTACGCCAGCAGCCTTAGCGTTGACCATTTTCTGAACGCCGACACTTATGAACACGTCTTCGTGCTTGAACCCTTTCTGGTTTCGATAATATATGGCGCGGGGTGTGAACAGGCTTGCCCAGCATTTTACGGTTTTTTCAATTAGGTCGTCTGCGCCTTTAACGTTCAGGAACGTTTCTTGCTGACCAGCAAACGAGGCGTCGGGTAAATCTTCGGCTGTGGCGCTTGAGCGAACAGCTACGAAAACCTCTGAGCTGCCTGACTTTTCGTTGAGTTCAGAGTAGGCGCTTCGAATTGGCTTTTCGATTTCAGCTGGCATCGGTGTAGATTCGATTAGTTTCCGAATCTTTTTCGAAGCCCCTTCGTATTGTTTAGGATTGTTAACATCGGTGATGGTTTCATCAATGGTCTGATAGATTTTTTCAGCTATTCCGGTTTTTGTGATGAACTCTTGATATGCATGCGCTGTAACAGCGAAGCCAGGCGGCACCGGCATTTTCGCCCTTATCATTTCGCCTAGGTTGGCGTTTTTTCCTCCAACCAGCGGTATGTCTTCTTTGCTGAGTTCTTCGAACCAAAGGATGTGCTTCTCTTTTCGTGAGGAGGGCATCCAATTTCACCTCTAATCTTGATTAATCGGGAGTCTTCTCAACCACTATGCGGCAGGGGATGGGCAGCTTGTCTTGTCCTAGTTTCAGGGCTTCTTTTGCTACTTCGATGGCGTTTTCGTTCACGCCGACTTCAATTATTGGTTGTCCGATTTTTACTCTGGCGGCTGCACCGACAGGCTTGCCGAAAGCCTTTTTCATACCGTCTTGAAGGCGGTCGGCGTGGGCGCCAAAAATCATCTTGTTCTCTCTTAGTATGTTGTGGGGATACGTAAGAACCCGCAGAACATAGGCGGTGCCCAGCTTGTTCAACAGCACTCGGTTAGATGCCACACGTGCGGCTTCTAGGGCGTTGTGGCGAATTTGCGCCTCTTCACCCGCGATTAAAAGGGCTTGAAACGGAAAAGTGGCTTTGGTGTCGCCCATTGTGAACTTGGTAATTTTAGGTGGAGGTGAGCCTCTAATGTACTCTTTTCGAGTGTACGGTCTCCCTTTTACCTCCCTGAAATTCTTTGCACGCATGAAGAGTCCCTTCTTCAGCATACAGAACAGCCATATTTAAAGAATTTGTAGAAAGCGAGCACTTATAAAAAATATGAATCCACAATACGTTCAAAGCAGCAGTCTTGCTTTGGGATGATGTTAGGGGAAATCGCCCTTCAACCAAGTTCTAGCGAGCTCGCTAAAGTTTGGAAAAACCTTCTTCAGTATGGGAATGTACATAAGCTTCTCGGCACTGGTCATGTCTTGGAACTGGTAGTCGCCCATGTACGGCGAAGGCTCACCTTCACGAGTTATAAACTCAACGTGCATGAATGGGTCGCCACGCTTGATTGTGATGGGTCGTCGGTCGTTGTTTAAATTGACCAATTCGAGGGTTATTCGTCCTACCCAGCCACTATGAATCTTGGCAGCGTTGAGGAAAGATAACCCCATTCGTCCGTATTTGCTCTTGGCTGTGAGATGCGCCACATATTCCGGTGGAGTGAACACTATTTCGTATGAGTTGATGTTTCGGTGCTCCAAATATTGTAGCGTTGTTTCTTCCTTGACCGTTAAAACGTAGCTGTCACCATCTAAGAGATGATAGTCGTAGGGATAAATGATCTTGTAGTTTTCAATTAGTTCCATCAACTTGTTTTTGCCAATAATGCACACGGTTGCTTGTCACCTTTTTAGCCTTCAGCAGTAAGACGCGTTGTGCTATATTTCTTTTTGCAGTCAGACACAACTGTAGGTTGCTACAGACGTAGGCTTAAATAGAGAAGGTTCTAATCTGCATGAAATTGAAAAAGGAAGGGATAAAACATGGAGCCAAACAAGTTTTACGTTTTGCCAAAATTGCCCTACGGATACAAAGATTTGGAGCCACACATGTCCGAACAGCAATTAACAATACATCATCAGAAGCATCATCAAGCGTACGTTAACGGCGCCAATGCTATACTTGAGAGGTTGGACAAAGCCCGCAAAGATGGCACCGATGTGGACGTCAAAGCCACTTTAAAAGAGCTGTCTTGGAACATAGGAGGGTATCTACTACACTCGTTGTTTTGGAACAATCTAGCGCCAGTGGGCAAAGGAGTTGGCGGAAACCCAAGTGATGCTTTGGGCGATCGTATAGGGAAGGAGTTTGGCAGCTTTGAAAGATTCAAGAAGGAATTCACGCAAGCGGCTGTCAGCGTAGAAGGCTCAGGGTGGGCGGCACTAACTTTATGCAGGCAAACTCACAGGCCCATAATAATGCAGATTGAAAAGCACAACACCAATGTTTACCCAAGTTTTAGAATTCTTATGGTTCTCGATGTCTTTGAACACGCATACTACATTGACTACAAGAACGACAGAGCCAAATTTGTCGAAGCCTTCTGGGACATTGTCAATTGGAACGAAGTAAACAAAAGACTTGAAGAAGCATCGAGGTAACGCCGACTTCAAGGTCTAGAAAAATTCGTTATCCACAGTTTCTTCCTTGCTTAACTAGTGACGGCAAAATGTAATTAAGAAAAATCGGATAAATATGGGAATAATGTGGAAGTTTATAAGTGTGAAAGACATTAAGTAACGTTTTCTGCTGAATAGGGCGTGTGTATTCTTTGCCTACTGCAAGCAAGCCAAAACTGAATCCCGGCAGAACACTTGACTGTATCGGACTTTACTGTCCAGAACCCGTCTTTAGAACTAGGATAGAACTCGACAAGATGAATGTGGGCGAGGTTCTCGAAGTGCTCGCCGACGACCCCGCGGCTGAAGAAGACATAAAAAGCTTGGTAAAACGCCTAGAGCAAGAGTTCCTAGAGTTCAGCAAAGAAGGGAACACGCTGCGATTTCTGATTAAGAAAATAAAATGAATCTGAATGAAGGGGTGTCTCCAAAAAATGAGCGCCAAAAAGAAGATACTTTACGTTCAAACCAGCGGGGTTGACACGCCTGAGCGCACGTACTCATCTTTCATATTGGCTGCTACAGCTGCCGCAATGGGTTTGGACGCTTACATCTACTTTATCATTAAGGGAATAACTGTTGTCAGGAAGGGCGAAGCTGAGAAGGTCAAACTGGGTCAGTTTCCAACGCTCAGGCAAGTGATGGACCAAGCCATTAAGGCTGGCGTCAAACTTGTTGTGTGTGAGCAGAGTTGTATGCTGTTCGGCATGGCGCGTGGAGAATTCATTCCAGAAGCTAAAATAGTTGGTGCCGCAACCCTGAACGATATGGCTTTAGATGCAGACGCCGTATTGTGTTTCTAGGTGTTAGAGAGGTATGATGCGGCGCGTTTACATGGATCACTCGGCTGGTATGCCAGTTGACCCACGAGTACTGGAAACCATGATGGCGTATTTTGGCCAAAAGTATGGAAACCCATCCTCTCTTCATTCATGGGGCAGCGAAGCCCGGAGGGCGCTGGAAGACGCACGGGCAAAAATAGTTACTCTAGTGGGAGCAAAGAAAGGGGAGGAGATTTTCTTCACTTCTGGCGGCACTGAGAGCAACAACTTGGCTATCAAAGGTGTAGCCTATCGAAACAAGGACAGAGGAAATCACATAGTCACTACGGCAATTGAGCACATGTCGGTTATGAATCCGTGTAAGGCGCTGATGAAAGAAGGATTCAATGTCACCTTTGTTTCCGTTGACAAACACGGAGTTGTAGATGTCCAAAGCTTGGAAGAAGCAATAACCGACAAGACCGTCCTCGTGTCGGTGATGCACGCTAACGGCGAAATTGGGACAATACAACCAACCAAAGAGATTGGAAAAATAGTTCACCGTAAAGGTGCAATTCTACACGTTGACGCCATCGCCTCCGCGGGTCAGGTGCCCATAAACGTTGAAAACGAAAATATAGACCTGATGTCGATTTCGTCCAACGACATGTACGGTCCGCGGGGAGCTGGCGCCCTATACGTCAAGACTGGAACCAGAATCCAGCCCATAATTCAAGGCGGGGGCCAAGAAAGAGGCTTGCGGTCGGGCACCGAGAACATATCAGCCATAGTGGGCATGGGGAAAGCGGCGGAGATAGCCACAGCTGGGATGGAGATTGAGGGTTTGAGACTCTCTGGATTAAGAGACAAGCTCATTAAGGGTGTGCTTGACCGCATTCCGAGTTCATTTCTGAACGGGCATCCAACTCAACGCTTGCCCAACAACGCTAACGTTAGGTTCAGTTACATCGAGGGAGAATCGCTTATCCTCAGCCTTGACATGCTCGGCGTCGCATGCTCGTCTGGCTCAGCTTGCACTTCGAAAACGTTAGAGCCCTCGCACGTTTTGTTGGCTATCGGGCTGAAACATGAGGAGGCGCATGGTTCACTTCTGTTCACTTTAGGAAGGCAAAACACTGAAGAAGATGTGGACTACGTTGTGAACGCCTTGCCCGATATAGTTAAAAGGCTCCGCGCCATCTCACCACTAACACCCAAGGAGCTGCTGTCCTAACTATGTACACCGAAAAAGTCATGGACCACTTCCGTAACCCACGCAACATGGGCGAAATTCTCAACGCCGACGGTGTTGGAACAGTAGGCAACCCCGTATGTGGAGATTTGATGACCATATATATTAAGGTGAATGACAACCGCATTGAAGACATCAAGTTCAAGACCTTTGGGTGCGGTGCAGCCATTGCCACAAGCAGTATGATTACTGAGTTGGCCCGGGGCAAGACGCTTGAAGAAGCCTTGAAGATTTCTCGAGGCGACGTTGCTGACAGCCTAGGCGGTTTACCTCCAATCAAAATGCACTGTTCCAACTTGGCTGCAGACGGCTTGCACGCTGCCATTCAGGATTATTTGAAAAAGAGGGAGGCAAAAAAGTGAACGAGTTCATAAAATGTGAATTGTGCAACGTCGAGATATGTAAACCAGAAAAGTGCGCGCTTGCCATCAGCAAGAGGGTCATCGATGGCCAGGAATACTACTTCTGCTGTGAAGCCCATGCCAACGAATTCGAAAAGAAAAAGAAGAAAGAGTAGTTACTTGCCCCTCAGCAGTTCCAGCAGCCTTTTTTCATGCGCTTCCCTGGTTGTCAACGGGTAGATTTGGCGTTCACTGTCGAAGAACAATGGGTCCTCGCTTATTATTCTGGACAACTCCTCATCTGAGTTGACGTTGCAGATTATCATGTGTCCCTGTCGCCCTATCAAGTGGTAGTACAGCTCAACCTTTCCCTGCGACTCCAACTTGTTCAAGTATTTGAACTGAGCTGGGGTTAGGCTTGCTAATCGCTCGATGGGCACCTGTGGCTTAATCCACTGCAACACGAGAAACTTCACACCATTTCACCCCTGTAACTTCCTTATGTGTTATTTAGATAAATGGCTTGCTTGAATACTCTGCAAAAATATTTATTTGAACTTTGAAGAGTCTTAGAGGGCGATTTGTATGGTTGAAAAAATCGTAGGATACTTTGAGCGTGCTGGGTCTTCCAATACGGAGAAGGTTATCAAGTTATGTAGACAAAGGGCTGCGAAGCTTAGGATTCGTTTTATCGTTGTAGCTTCATTAACTGGAGATAGCGCTGTAAAGGTTGCGAAGACTTTCAAAGATCTAGGTGTTACAATTGTAAGTGTTAGGTATCTTCCTGGCAGTGCTTGGACCATGAAGGAAGAGCCTTATGGGGCGTATGAGGCGATTCCTGAGCTTAGAAAGATGAGGCAAGAATGGATTAAGAAAGGATTGGAACGAGTTCCAATTGAATACTCAAAGAAAAATTTGGAAGAGCTCGCGAAACTGGGTGCAAAAATTGTTGGCGGAACCGCAACATTATGGAACGTTGATCGTTCTCTTATGACGAAATACGGCGGTGCGTCTATGCAAGAAATTATCAATGAAACCCTCCGACTTGTGTGTCCAGGCTTCAGAGTATGTGTCGAAGTTGCATTGATGGCAGCAGACAATGGAGTCATTCCAACTAACGATGAAGTTATCGTAATGGCCGGAACAGAGAGAGGGTTGGACACAGCTGTTGTTATAAAACCGTCAGTCTCCGTAAAGATGTTTGACCTCTATGAAGGAATGGAAATTCGTGAGATTATCTGCAAACCCCGGACGATGCTCAGCTCAAAAGGAAGATTCATAGGAAGATACAAAATTCTAGGATGAGTGACATGGAAGGATGCGACCCCTTGGCCTGGCTTGAATGACGGCAATTGTTTCAAAGGCAATCTTCGCGTCAGCAATAACATGAGCCTCTAACTTTGCTTTTCGAAATTTCTCAAGAGTCTCATCTATGTTGGCTAGACTCGACTGCACCAAGAGAACTCTACCGTTTCTTTCCAAATAGTGTGGTGTCTCTACGATAAATCGGTCGATGAGCTGTCTGCCTGTGGGTCCGCCAGCCCAAGATTTGCCCAGCCAAGACCTAATTTCCCGTGGGGTTGATGGTAAATAGGGTGCATTGAAAATGATAAGGCTAAATTTCTCTTTCTTGCGAATGGGTTGGAAGAGGTCGCCTTTTCGTATGTCTACTTTGTGCGCCAATTCGTTGATTTTGGCGTTCTTTCTGGCGCAGCGTATAGCATGCGGGTTTACGTCAACGGCCACTACTTTCTTGGCCTTTTGAGCGGCGAGAACGGCGAGTATTCCGCATCCTGTACCGATGTCCAAGACGTCATCATCTTCATTGACCATCAAGTTGTCGGCGGCGAGAAACGTGTCTTCTGCGGGCTCGTAAACGTTTCTTAAAATATAGAACTTCAAATCATTGTGGGATATTTGTTTTCTCAAGTATTTCATTTGTTAATGCCCCAAAGTCTTCTGGCGCCAATTCACGTACCCGTTTGTCGTGGAAGGTTAAGCTGTCAGCCAGCCTCTGCGCCTCTTCTTTGCCCAAGCCTCGTTTAATTATGAATGAGAGGACAGCGTTGCGGAGTTTTTTGTTGCGCTGTGTGAAAACCGTTTGAACCAGTTCCCAGAAGGCTTTTTCATCCTTAACTCGGAAAGGCACCGGCTTTGGCTTTAAACGCACAATAGTCGAATCTACATTTGGAGGCGGATAGAAACTGCTTTTGGGCACATGGTCGAGCAATTCCGCATCTGCCCTGTAATAAGTTGCCACCGTCAATCGACTATAGTCTTTGCTGCCCACTGTCGCCGTGAGTCGTTTAGCAAACTCCTCTTGAAAGGCTAAAACTGCCAGTTTGAAGGGTTTTTCTAGCAGCCAGAAAAGCAATGGCGACGAGATGGAGTATGGTGGTGTAGAAACAACCTTATTGAAAGGTGGAACAAAGGTTTTGAGAACGTCTCCTTCAATTAACTCAATGTTTTCTACGTTGTAGAATCGTTCCCGCAACGCTTTAACCAGTTTTGGGTCAACTTCTATGGCAA
>Ga0315310_10000891_pt1 | contig 18820 bp, 16 predicted proteins | sample TDP5_MG_FD_203630 | JGI IMG/M metagenome (GOLD analysis project Ga0315310, IMG submission 203630) | Freshwater sediment microbial communities from Lake Towuti, South Sulawesi, Indonesia - TDP5 | ecosystem: Environmental > Aquatic > Freshwater > Lake > Sediment | place: Indonesia: South Sulawesi... | reverse complement strand
CCGCTGTTGGTAGTTTCGCTACAATTTTCTTACTCAGTGCTGCAGGAGCCCCAGTGGCGGCTCAACCCCTTTGGGACGCAACTTGGGGAGCTGGATCATGGGATAAGATAGTTGCACTGGCTTATGCTAACCAAGCACACCCGGCATTTCCAATAGCCCCATTTAGTATGGATGCTACCATGACGGCTGGAGTGGCAGCAATCTGGGCATACATTGGGTTCACAGCCGCTGCATATGTCGGCGGTGAAATCAAGAACCCAAGTAGAAGCATGGTCATTGCAATGATACTTGGAACCGTCTGCATCATAGGGTACTATGTTGGATGTTCAGCACTCGTGTACAAGGCGTACGGTGACTTCATACCTCTGTACTGCTTCGTTCACAAGAACTTCATGACCGATCTACAAACATTCATCGCATACCCACCACCACGATATCTACCGACCTTCGCTGCAGCGCTAGCTCCAGGTAATGTGGCGCTTCAACTATTCGTTGCAACAACAGCGGCAATATGGCTGATGAACGACATCCCAGCCTTCTTCGTTGTTTGCTCGAGATTGATTTTCTCCTGGTCCTTCGACCGATTCTTCCCTGAAACATTCGCCGCCGTAGACGCACGATTCCACACTCCATACTGGGCAAACACATTAACCATCATCGGGGGCGCAATAGCTATAGTCCTCTGCTACTTCCTTGAGTTAGGAGTTGCAGGAGCTTATATAGCAGCCATGGACACCACAATGTTGTACCAGGTGCTCGTGTCATTTGGCTGTCTCGCCGCTGCAGTGACGCCATATATACGTAGGGATGTGTATGAAAAGGGATTTAAGATCGAAGTCGGCGGCATTCCGGTGTTGACCATCTGCGGCTTAGTTGGCTTCGGGCTTAACTTCTATTTCTGGCTGGTCTGTGCAACGTGGCTGAGCATGCGTGATATGTTCACGCAGGCTATGTGGATGATGCTTGGCGCCATTATCTTCGTTGGATACTATGTATACAACACTAAGAAGGGCATCGATGTTAAGTCTATATATGCTGAGGTCCCACCAGCATAAGCGAAACATTATTAACCATCCTTCCTTTCTTTTTTTGAAAAAGATACGTAGTTTGGAGGACAGTGCTTATTGGTGAGAATATATTTCGCCACAGATGTTCATGGTAGCGACCAAGTTTGGAGGAAATGGGCTAACGTTCCACTCGTTCATGGTGCAGAGATATTAATTCTATCCGGAGATCTAACTGGCAAGTCGATTGTGCCGATAATAAAACAGAAGGACAGCACATATGCTTGCTCAATTTTTGGAAGGGACTGGAAGTTAAGGAGTGAAACAGAAGTTCATGAAATGGAAGAGAAAATTAGGTTTACTGGTTATTATCCCTACGTATGTGCACCTGAAGATGTTTTAGAATTACAAAAAAATCCAAAGAAATTGGACCAGTTGTTTATAGATTTGATGCGGGCCCGAATTAAGAGTTGGATGGAGTTTATCGTCGAAAAGGTAAACACGAAGGAAAAAACTGTCCTCGTAATGCCAGGAAACGACGATGAACTTGGAATTGATGATGTCATAAAATCCTACGAAGATAGAGGCATTATTTACCCGCTCGGTAAAGTGATAAACCTATGCTATGATTACGAAATGATTAGTTTAGACTACGTCAATCCAACTCCTTGGAATACCCCGAGGGAGTGCGCAGAAGGAGAATTAGATAAAAAGGTCAAAACAGAGGTTGAAAAGATAAAAGATCATAGTAAGGCTATCTATAATTTCCATTGCCCTCCATATAACACTCGACTCGACCTGGCTCCAAAACTTGACAAAAAATTAAAGCCAGTCTACATCCTCGGCGATCCGGTTTTTGAACATGTGGGGGGTAAAGCAATAAGAAAAACCGAAGAAGAAAAACAGCCAATGTTAGGCTTACATGGACACATCCATGAGTCTTTCGCATCGGATGTAATTGGTAAAACTGTAGTTCTCAATCCTGGATCAGAGTACACGGAAGGGATCCTCAGAGGATTTATTATAGACCTCAGTGAGAAAGGTGTTGAAAGATACTGGAAAGTTGAGGGTTAGAATAGGTCTTTTATATCAGCGAATAATGGTTATTTTCTACGTAGTCTATTTGGTGTGAACTTGTAATGACAAGTCGTCCGGATGCGCCTCAAGAAGATTTCATGAAAGAAGCAAGTCGTATTCTTGAAGTTGCTAAGGAAAGAGGCATCAAATTAAGGCTGATGGGTGCCATCGCCTTTAGAATCCATTGCCCAACCTTCGGGCATCTTCAAGAGGCGTTAGGCAGGGTGCTCTCAGATATAGATTTCATGGCATATGGCCAGCAACGTAAGGATATTGAAAAACTGTTTGAGGGATTAGGATATCAAACTGACCGAATGATCAAAATGCTGTTTGGTGGGAAGAGACTTATTTTTATCGATTCAATCAACAATCGACAATCAGACGTCTTCTTCGATAAACTTGAAATGTGTCACGATGTGGATTTCAAAGGTCGACTTGAAATCGATTACCCGACAATTTCCCTCGTGGATATGTTGCTGGAAAAAATGCAGATAGTAAAATTGAATGAGAAGGACATCATTGATACGATTATGCTTTTCAGGGAGCACGAGGTAGGGAACTCAGACAAAGAAACCGTGAACGCGGAGTATTTAGCAAAACTTTGCGCGAATGACTGGGGGTTATGGAGAACAGTAACAATGAACCTGCAAAAAGTCAAAAGCTTCCTTCCCCACTATAACTCTCTTGCCGAGACTGACAAAACTGATGTAACCACCAAAATTGACAAACTTTTAACGCTAATCGAGAAAGAATCCAAATCCATGGGGTGGACGATGCGGGCTAAAATCGGCGACAAAAAACAATGGTATAGAGATGTTGAAGAAGTCGTCCGCTAATTGGAGTTTTGATCGCAGAATTTTACTTGTAAAAGCAATTAGGAAGAGAATTCAAATCTATTTTCAATGGAGAGAATTTCATGGATGTCTTCAAGGCTATAAAAACAAGGAGAACCATAAGGAAATTCAAATCTAAGGATGTTTCATCCGAGCCTTTAATGATGATGATAGATGCTGCCCGTTGGGCGCCTTCAGCAGCCAATAAGCAACCTTGGGAATTCATAGTCGTAAACGACAGGGATGACAGACGTAGAATTGCTGAGCTATACGTGAATGGGTATTTACGAGAAGCAGAAGAGCTACCGAAATCGGAGTATGCAGATCGTGTAGATGACCCCATCCAATTCAAAGAAAAAATAGAAAAAATGAAGGATGCACTTAGGGCTCAGCTAGAAGTCGCCCCAATTCATATAATTGTATGCGCAGATCCAGCTAAATCTGAATCTTACGAAATTGACACCGCGGCTGCAATCCAGAATATGTTGCTTGCCGCCCACGCCCTAGGACTGGGGACCGCATGGATTGACCTCTCAAATACTATTCTCGGAAAATTTTTTGACAAGCAAGCCCTCAAAAATCTGCTAGGAATCCCTAACGAAGTAGAATTGATGGCGATAATCCCGGTTGGCTATCCGGATTTTATTCCTCCCTCACCGCCGAGACGCATTATGAAGGACATAATTCATCGTGGAATGTACTAAACTACAACTGCGACAGACACTCCGCAATTTCCTTTTTATAGAAATATATAGAAACCACGTAGCATGAATATAAGCGGGGGAATGGAAGTTTTTCACCCCACCGAAAGCGGTCGATAAGGCATCATTCGTTGAATCCCTAAGAAAGAGAATAATGAAAAATCTCATGATAGCCAGTTGGTACAAATCAGAATGTAATGTTGATGTTCATGGAGTTAGAATTGATCTTTTAATAAGAGGGAATACCCATTTTAGCGGCTGGCTATTCTCGAGGCTTTATGAAAGATTACTTAATCCCAACTGGGAAGTTGCTACAATAGTTATCTGCGGTAAACCAGGAATCCAAGTAAACGCAAGCCAAATTCTATTAGCGATAGATGCAGCGATGAAATACATGAAAGAAAACGAGATTAAATGGACTTGGCTGGCCATTGTCTCAGATGATGGGTTCGCTGAGGATGCTATTCATTACACCAAAAAGCAGTTTGTAATCCGCAACTTGGGATTGGTTCTTGTTGATTTAAAATCTAAGATCGTTCATCGCGCCAATAACTTCCTTAGCATGAACCTCATAAGGTTTATTAAATTCTGACCGCAGCCGAAATTAAACATCGTTAGGTCAAAAGTAAATTTAGAATAAATCTTATGTGATATACCTAGGTAATCGATTACCAGCCCCGCGGGTTAGTAGTGCCAAATGAGTACTCACATTGCGACACTTCGACCGTTCCAGTCGATTTGCCAAGTTCAACTGATGAAGATTGAAGGTAAAAAAATTCCGCGAGTTTTACTGGGAACAAGCCCCTTCATTGCTGCTGGACAATTTGGATATCGATCCTATAGCTACTATGAAAAATTTGTCGTAAATCCTCAAAACATCGTGAATCTAATTGCCCACGTTATCCGCTTAGGAATAGCAGGAGTCCAATTAATCGCTTACAATTCTGTTTCAAAGGCCGTAGAAAAAGCGCAGACAGAGACTGGGATAGACTTAGCAATCGTCGGAACAATCCCATCAGAGGAGCCAGATGAGGGGCTCCAAAGACTAAAAGAACTGGAAGCCGAGGTAATTCTCCTCCATGGCGAAGTAACTGACTCTTTAAACTTCACGATTATTGAAAAATGGATTAGAAAAATTCGCTCAATTGGGGCAATTCCGGGGGTAGCGATTCATCGAACATATCCAACTCTGCCAAGAATCCTTGAGGCAAAAATGGATATTCCAGTCATAATGTTGCCCATAAACAAAATTGGGACATTCATGCAGGCAAAGGAATCAACATTAGCCACCGTTAAGAAGGCTGAGCGATTTTATATTGCGAAAAAACCGTTGGCAGCTGGACAACTGCCGCCAAGAGAAGGGCTAGAATTTGTTCTCAGCCACAAAGGGATTTCAGCGGTTGCCATTGGCGTAGCTTCAATTGAGGAGGCAACCGAAACCTTTAACATAGCTAAGCAGATTTCTCGGCAGAAATTTTCAAACACTACCTAGACTGGAACAGGTTTCGCTAATAAACGCGCAATATAATATCCGTTTGTAGCTATTTTCTCGATGGCGACGAATACATCTTTGTCTGGCGTAGTCCTGAAACCTTCAGCCCATTTCTTACGAAATGCCATGTATTGCTCTTTAACTCGATCGGATAGGGCAAAGTCCATCGTCCTCAATGCTTTATATCCTGTGACAGCTATGTCAACAGCACTCAGGAAAAGTTCTTGCACATCAGAAGATTTCAGTTTGTCCAAGTACTTAGTAAGGGTTTTCAGACCTTCAGTCATTCTGGACAAATCCAATGCTATGCCACCTAAGATGACACCGATCGCTGCATCTTGTATTTTAGGAGTATCAACAATGAAGCGGATAGCCAACTGATTAATGCTCGCTACCCTGCCCTCAAGTTCTTGAATCCCAGATTTATCAATCACTCCCAAGGGCAATTTGGTGCTAAGAAATTGAAAGCTTTCAAACCCTTTGTCTAGAATTTGTATCGCCTCATCGAAATAATCTCTAGTCTCAAGGGACTTGACTCTGTCAAACATGGTTGAGGCTGTTGTCGCTTGAGTTATATCCCGACTTGAAATTGTGGGATCCGGCGGACCACCCCCAATAACAGGACAAACCTTTCCCAAGCATTCCTCGCAGCCTCCACTTCCACAGTCAAGGCCACTGTTACCGCAACATGAGCATATAATGGCGCCCCAGAGCGATCTAGAAACTAGTCTAATAGTTTGGATTGCGTCTTGTTTGTCCTTGGCACGCCGCACATTGATCCGTCCATCTTGGAAAACCATAACGGTCTTATCATCAACGATAACGCGTGCTACCCCCAACCTTGGAGAACATCTCACCTCGCGAAATAAGCCACTGGCATTTAAGGCCCAACACATGGCAATAGGGTCGAAGAAACCGAATTTCAAATCAACCGGACCTTCAGGACCCGCAGTAAGTTTGCTTTCAGCAGCTACACGACCAGCCTCGCTGATGCAAGGATGAATATAGGTAACCCCAGTCTCTTCAACAACAATTGTGCCCTTCGCCCCAATTTCCACACCCTCTTGCAAATACTGTTTAATTTTTTGGAGATTCTCTTGATACTCTGGTCGAATCAAGTTGACACATTGCTCAGGCTTAGCATCCCCAGTAGCAATTTTCCGCGCCATCGTCCTACAAGAAGGATTATTACACAACCCGCAATCTTTTTTCGGCATCAGTTCGTAGAGTTCGTGGAAACTATGCGCCACATACCTCACTTCGTTGTTATACGTTGAAACCGTAATATTAGGATAACCATGAAACAACTTTCAAATAGAATTCGGTATCGCATCATGGATTCTAAGTATATGCCCCAACGCAAGTAAGAACTTTATTAATGATCAAAAGGAAGAATCATGCAAAAATTACTATTCACTGGGCCTAGGTGAAAAATTGATATACAAACTTAAGGTGCAAATTGCGCTAGTGTGCATATCGTTAATTCTGGCTTCTGGGATAATATATTACTCCTATTTTTACTCGAAAGGAAAGGTTAGCGAAGTCCCATCTAAGTGGTTGCATACTGAGGGCAGATACATCAAAGATAGCTCTGGCAACATAGTGCACCTTCGCGGCGTTTCAAAAATGGGTTTAGAATACACCCGCAGCGGATTCCACATCATTGAATCTGATTATGACCTAATGAGAGAGATGGGGGTTAACGTAGTCAGAATCCCATATACTATGGAGTGGATTTATAACCAGGACTACCTAGGCAAAATTGACCGTCAAATTCAATGGTGCAAAGAGCGAAACATCTATGTTATCCTTGACATGCACAGACCTAACCATCGTGGTCAACAATCTTTCCCGTGGAATGAAACCGCATGGATCAGCCAGTGGTTATTCTTGGCTGAGCGATATAAAGAGGAGCCGACTGTTATTGGATTTGATTTGTTTAACGAACCACATGACGTTGATTGGATAAAATGGAAGAATACGGCAGAAAAGGCTGCCAAGGCTATTCATAAAGTGAACCCCAACCTTCTTATTTTTATTCAAGGTGTTGGCTGGGGATGGGACATTGCAGGAGCGCACACAAATCCAATAAATGAAACCAATATCGTATATAGCCCGCATATTTATCCCTACCCATTATCCCATACGGAATGGAGCTACGCCTACAAAGAAGGAGACTATGAACGTGGTTACCAACTACTCCGAGACTACATCAAATCCAATTGGGAACCAATTTTAGCCAACAACGTCGCACCTATCTTAGTCGGCGAATTTGGAACACCCGCCTTCGAAGAACATAATCTTCGGTGGATGAGAGACCTTCTTGAGATTATGCATGAACTGAAAATTAGCTATACTTGTTGGGTATTCTACGGATCGGATAAACCACGCGACTGCGCCCTGCTAAAACCAGACTGGAAAACGTTTCAACCCCAAACTGAAATTCTGATAGAATACTTGAAAAAAGATAAGTTAAGAACAAGCGGAAAGGCATCTGTACTTTTATCCATAACTGAGTAATTTTTCAACTTCTCCTGCATTCTTTCTGAGATCCTACGAGGGCTTTACTTTTTTAGCCGCGTACTTCATGAAGATCTTCTCCCAGTCAATTTTCACCGTTGCATATACACTTAGGAGGATGAAACCTAGAGTGATAATCATTCCAGCTATTCCACCCGCGGCGGAAAAAGCCATAGGAATGTAAGATAGCGAATAACGACCGCCCCACGTAATGATAAGTGTCAACAAAAACTTTCCAACGAAGCACAGAATAAGAAAATTGAGTGGATTGTACTTCATCATCCCTAATGGAATATAAAGAACATCATCTGGACTTGGTGTAACAGCCATAATGAATATGGCAATCGCCCCATACTTGTTCATAACCTTCCTCGCAAAGTCAAGTTGCCTTTGTCTTTTCTCGCTAAGAACCCCTCTGCTAAAAAACCCGATATAGTAACTTACGAGTTTTCCACATGTGGCACCCAGCGCACTTGTTAAAGCCAAAATTGTTGGATTCAAACCAAAAACAGGGGCAGTTAGCCATATAACAATCAACCAATAGGGAATTGGAATGAAAAATATTAAGCTACCTAGGAAACTCATTAAAAAAGCGCCAAAATATCCATACGTAACGGCGACCGCGAAAAGCCAAATAACAATATCCTCGATAGGTCCTGTCAATTTCATTAACCTTGACAAAGAGAAAACATCTTCAACATTAAAATATTAATGTATTTGCTGAACTGTTGGAAAAGTGTAAACTTCAGTGGTCATTCCGGTAGTCTAGGTTTTCTCTGAAGCTTTCAAAGCCACGATGAATTTGTCACTAGCCTTTCAGCAGTGTTGGAGAGAATAATTTTCAGATACCATGTACAACTGTGACATCTACAGCGTCAAAAAGGGTCCATGTTATACCTCATGGAATAAATTTGAATTTTATTTAGTAAACTCTTAACCAAAACGGCTATTGAAGTCAAATGCGTAAATTAAGTGACAGATATATGGAAGCCTTAATGTCTCACAAGATACCTAAAAAATTAGGAAAAAACTAGAAAACTTAAGAAAATATGCTAGGATTGCCAGTTTGGGGGAATATTCAGAGGCATAAAGTGAGTTGATGCTTAATGATGGACATTCTGGGCGGACAAAAATGGCATGCCATGAAAGTAGAAGACCTCATACAAGCTTTAAAAACCGGTCAGCAAGGCCTAAGCGAAGAGGAGGCTAAACATCGACTAGAAGAAATCGGTCCAAACGAGATACGAGAAATAAAGAAGATAACGCCTCTAGAAATTTTCCTTAGACAATTTAAGAGTTTTCTCGTAATCATTTTGTTGATTGCTACCGCTATTTCGGCTTTTTTAGGTGAATTTAATGACGCGCTAGTTATAGCGATAATAGTTTTGCTTAACGCTGTCCTAGGCTTTGCCCAAGAGTATCGAGCAGAACGATCAATGGAAGCCTTAAAGCGCTTGACTGCTCCAAAAGCGCGTGTAATACGAGATGGCGCAGATGTAGAAATATTAGCCAAGGAACTTGTGCCCGGTGATGTAATCCTTTTTAAAACAGGGGACAAGGTGCCAGCTGACTCACGACTCATTGAAGCAATGAATCTGCAGGTAAACGAAGCGCCCCTTACTGGGGAATCGCTTCCAGTAGAGAAAACAATTGACACTATGGAAGAAGGGATGCTCACAGCTGAAAAAAAGAACATGATTTTCATGGCAACGGACGTGACCTATGGCCGAGGCAAAGCAGTAGTTGTGGCTACTGGCATGAACACTGAAGTCGGAAAAATTGCTGAAAAAATCCAAACAGCACCACCTAGACAAACTCCACTTCAAATTAGACTCGAGCAGTTTGGGAAATGGATAGGGTTAACTTGCCTAATCATTTCCGCCATAGTATTTCTGACTCAGATCCTTAGAGGACAACCTCTTCTTCAAATGTTCATAACTTCAGTAAGTCTAGCAGTGGCAGCTATACCCGAAGGACTGCCAGCGGTTGTAACCGCGTCTCTCGCAATCGGCATGCAGAGGATGGCGAAACGTAACGCAATAATTAGAAAACTTTCGGCGGTCGAAACCCTCGGATGCGCTACCGTTATTTGCTCGGATAAGACAGGGACTTTAACTCGTAACGAGATGACCGTACGCAAGCTCTACACTAATAATAAAACGATCGAAGTTACTGGTGAAGGTTACGAGCCGAGAGGAGAATTTCGCCAAAATGGCATGATCATCGATCCTCTTAAAGATGAGCATACTGCACTCTTGCTAAGAATAGTGGCTTTGTGCAATGATGCCTCCCTAATATATGGCGGGAAAGAGTGGCGTGTTGAAGGGGATCCCACTGAAGGCGCCTTACTTGTAGTCGCGGCCAAAGCCGGAGTAAAGGAGGATAATATAAGGAAACAATATCTCCGAATAGCTGAGTTACCATTCTCCTCTGAGAGAAAGCTGATGACTACTATTCACACCACGCCTGAAGGAGAGAAGGTTGCTTATATTAAAGGGGCACCAGAAAACATCTTGGAATTATGCACTCACATTTATGAAAGCGGACAAATGAGAGAATTGAGTGAAGAGGACAAAATAACGCTTTTAGGAATTAATCAAGCCATGGCTGGCGAAGCTTTACGCATACTTGCAATGGCTTATAAAAGATTGCCTGAAACTCTTCAGAATTTTACCCCAAACGAAGTGGAAACGAACTTAGTCCTTGTAGGACTAGCGGGAATGATCGATGCACCAAGGGCGGAAGCAAAACAAGCCATCAAAGTATGCGAAGATGCCGGCATAAAGGTGATCATGATTACAGGCGACCACAAACTTACCGCCACCGCGGTAGCAAAAGAACTTGGATTGTTAAAAAGTGGAAGAGTACTGACTGGTGCTGAAATGGATGCCTTAAGCGACAGAGAACTGGAGGGGATAGCAGAGGATGTTACAGTTTACGCTAGAGTTTCACCGGAGCACAAACTACGAATTGTAAATGCACTGAAGAAAAGAGGCCACATCGTAGCTATGACTGGAGACGGCGTAAACGATGCGCCAGCCCTTAAAATGGCAGACATAGGAACGGCCATGGGTATAACTGGAACTGATGTAACCAAAGAGGCATCCGACATGGTGTTGGCAGACGACAATTTCGCTACGATCGTATCTGCGATAGAAGAAGGCCGCCAAATTTACGATAACATACGAAAAACCATCGCATATCTCCTTTCCAGCAACTCAGGCGAGATATTAGTAATGTTTATAGGCGCCTTGATGGGCTTGCCACTGCCATTGCTCGCTGCTCAGATATTATGGATAAACTTAGTTACAGATGGAGCTCCAGCATTAGCCTTAAGTGTGGATCCAGCGGCCCCTGACCTCATGCAGCGTCCTCCCCGGGACCCTAAAGAAAAGGTGCTTTCTCGAACATTGTTATTGCTAATCGTTAGTGTCGGGATAGTGATGTGCGTTGGAACTTTAGCCGTGTTTAACTGGGAGTTGACCGCAGGGGTAGCCATGAATAGAGCGCGAACGATGGCGTTTACCGTTTTAGTGATGTTCCAAATGTTTAACGTCTTAAATTGTCGATTTGAGAAACATTCCTTGTTCAAAATTGGACTCTTATCCAACAAGTACCTGATAACCGCGATAGCAATATCTATTCTCCTGCAGATGGCTGTAATTTATATGTCGCCACTTCAATACCTGTTTGAAACTGTCCCGTTGAGCGCAATTGATTGGATAGTAGTCACATTAATTTCTGCTATGGTCTTCGTTGCCATGGAAATAGGAAAATTTGCGAATCGAGTATACGGGCGACGCCTAACAGCGTAAGCGGTTCATTCCAAATTAGAAAAAGTTCTCAAAAACTTCTCGCTATTTCTTTAAACCCTTCTTCATGTAAGTGCCTTAGCTATCTCGTCTACCGTGGAAATTAGTTTCTCTATTTCTTCTTTTGTATTATAGAAATAAGTTGACGCTCTGACAGTGCCCTCGCGTCGGTTAAGTAACTCCTTCATTAGCGGCAGTGCGCAGTGATGCCCCGACCGAACCATAATATTCCCAGAAACATCGAGCGCTAATGCAACATCATGCGGGTTAAGATCTCCCACATTAAAAGGCATAATGCTAATTTTATGCTCAGGGCTAGGACCGTAGACTTCAACCCTTGGAATCGCGGCCAATCCCCTATACATCGTTCTGGTGAGCTCCCGTTCGTAGCTTTCGATATTTTCCATTCCAATGTTCTTTAGGTAGTCAATCGCTGCTCCTAGTCCAATAGCTTCAGCGATAGCGGGCGTTCCTGCTTCAAACCTCGAAGGGCTTCGAGCGAGTTTATAAAAATCTAACCCGACGTCGACGATGGTTCCACCACCAATTGCAAAAGGTTCAATCTCTTCCGTCAATTCTTCACGAATATAAAGTACTCCAGACCCGGTAGGACCACACATCTTATGCCCGCTCCAGACGAGGAAGTCGCACCCTATTTTTTGGACATCCACGTTCATGCGAGGAACCGACTGGGCACCATCCACTAGAATATACGCTCCATGCTTGTGAGCAATTTTAGTTATTTCTTCAACCGGAGTTACGACTCCAAGAACATTCGACACATGGGTTATCGCGACTAATCTAGTTTGGTCGTCAATGGTTTTCTCGAAATCAGCTAAGTCAAAAATACCTTCCCGATTTGGGCGAACAATCTCAACGTCTACCCCATAACGTTTGCTTACTCGAAGCCATGGAATGAAATTTGAATGATGTTCTATCAGAGTTGTAACGATTTTATCATGTTTTTTCCACATTAATCCGTTGGCTACAAAGTTGATTCCCTCGGTGGTATTTCGGGTCATAACAATTTCTGAGTCCGATTTCGCCTCAATGAAATCAACAACTTTCGAATGAGCTTTTTCATATTCTTCGCTAGCTTTTTGAGAAAGTCTGTGAATGCCTCGTTCAACATTCGCCCGATATTGATGATAGAATTCTAACATTTTCTGAAGAACAGGCTCCGGAGTTAAGCTGCTGGCTGTGTTATCTAAATATATGAGACCTGTTTTAAGAATTGGAAAATCCTCACGAATTTTCTGAACGTCAAACATAACTCACACCTTATTGGCATATAGTATGGCAAATCAACTCATAAAAGAACCACCGATTAGATGGCTTTAACCTCATCCCGTAATCCAATTTTATGACTTGAAATTTAATTTTCATTGAAAGATGAATAAAGATTTATAAATCATGGATTCGTTCAGATTCGTGGACGTGAAACAATGAGCCTCTTAAAGCTCCGCTTATCCGTAATTGGAACCCTAGCTTTCATAATTGCGGTATCAACCCTCTTCTTCACGATTGTCCTAAGTTTGTTAGGCGTCTTCAACATATTGGGTCTAGCGTTCTTTGTAATATTATTCAATCTCATTCAATGGCTTCTGGCGCCCTACATGATCAATGCACTTTATGGAGTGCGAGAAGTGTCAAAGACAGATCAGCCAAAACTGTACGGGATGGTAGAAAGTCTTAGCCATAAAATTGGCGTGAAAATGCCGAAGGTCATGATAGCTAACATTAGTCTACCAAACGCATTCGCTTACGGCTCGCCTATAGCCGGAAGCAATGTTGCAGTAACAACTGGGTTGTTAAAAACCTTAGAAGATGAAGAAGTCGAAGCTGTCATAGGACATGAACTAAGTCACCTAAAACACCGCGATGTACAAATTATGATGCTTGCCTCTGTTTTACCTGCATTATTCTACTTCATCGGCTATTCGCTCATGCTTTCCGGTCGACTCGGAGGGGAAAGAAGAAATGGTGGAGGCGCTGCCGTCCTTGTCGGCTTAGCTTGCTTAGCGGTATACTGGATTCTAACTCTATTCGTCCTAGGGTTAAGCCGATTACGTGAGTATTACGCGGACCGACGGAGTGCAATGACCGTTGAAGACGGACCGCGTAAGCTCTCTGAGGGCTTAGCGAAGATCGTGTCCACGACTAGCCAGATTAGAGGTTTTCGCCGAGAAGTTGGTGGCATAAATAGTTTTAAAACTCTATTCATCTCCGACCCAGACCACGCGGAGTTAGATGCAGTTTATCTCCAACAAGCTCGAGAGTTAACGGCTGACCAACGCCTTATTCAATCCGTCTTAGCGAGAAAGGTGACGTTAGCAGATCGAATTATGGAGGCTTTCTCCACTCATCCTAATGTCACGAAACGTCTGAAGGCGTTGCAGGAGCTAAGCAGAATTTAACTACATTAAACTTCTAAGAATTAGCCAGTTAGTAAAGAAAACTTCAAACTTTTGTTTAGTGAATAAGCTGTCGGAGAGGAGTAGGAGTACGAACTTGGAGTCCCTATATAAAGGAGTGAAAATAATTCCATTCGCTGGAGACATAACAAAGCTCAACGTTGACGCAATCGTAAACGCCGCGAATAGCCAGCTTTGGATGGGGGGAGGAGTTGCCGGAGCAATTAAACGAGCTGGAGGAGAGGAGATCGAGCGAAAAGCTTTAAAACACGCCCCTGTACCAGTTGGGAAAGCTGTTGCTACTACTGCAGGTCGATTAAAATCGAAATGGGTTATTCACGCTCCCACAATGGAGCGCCCTGCAATGGCGATCGATAAAGAAAACGTTGCTCTCGCCGCTAGAGCGGCTTTGCGGTGCTCTGATCAAATTGGAGCCAAGACCATCGCGATTCCCGCATTAGGAACAGGGGTTGGAGGAGTCCCAAAAGATATTGCAGCAAAGACGATGATTTCAACGATAATCAACCACATCGATGAAAAAACTGGAATCTCAGAAATCATTCTCTGCGACATAAGCCGTGAGCAAATATCGGAATTCGAAAAAATCCTACAGAAGACCTTAGTATGAGTAGCTGCAAGGAAGAAACACCCTAACCCGTATACGTGTCCAGCCACACGCTTACTATTAAAGAAAATTACAGTTGGATCAATTTCCCTGGAATGTAAAGTAGCGTTAAAAACATGAGGAAACAATCTCTAAGTTCTCTAACTATCAAGAAATTATTTCTGATGTGCTCTTTCCCTTTCAGACCCATTTCTCTAGCTATTTGTGGGTTTTTCAGCAAAAAGTTAATTCTATCCGCTGCTTCTCCCACGCTATTCACAAGAAATCCATTGACTCCATTGATAATCTGCAGGGGAATGCCTCCGGTGTTTCCTCCAACTACCGGAATACCCTTCCATAAAGCCTCGCTGACAGTAAGAGCGAAACCCTCTTTAAGTGATTTCTGAAGCACGACAGAAGACGCTCTCTGAAGCGCGTTAATTTCCCTATCGCTGAATGGCGGTAAGAGGAGAAGATGGATGTCTTTGTCTTCCTTAGCTTTCTCTTGAACCTTCGTGAAGACCGTAACACCTTCTGGATCGTCTACTGCTAAACTGCCAGCAAGGACGAGTTGACAATTGCACTCCTTCTTAACCATACGATACGCATCAATAACCCCTTCCGGATCCTTAAGTCGATCAAACCTTGAAATTTGTGTAATCAAAGGTCTACTGGGGTCGATGCCGTATTTTTCAAGAATAGAATCCAACTCTTGTTCAGATAGTTCAACGTTCTTTTCACTGAGCGGATCGATAGCAGGTGGAATTATGAATTGTCTTAGCAATAGATCTCGTTTCGCGAAATTGCTAACAGAAAAAACCGCCGCATCATACTGAGAGAGGACTGGTTTTAAGAAACCCCACGCCGTTGGATTGGGGCTCGACACATCAATATGACAACGCCAGACCCACTTACCACGTCCTGGCCCTTTATATTTGATTAACACAGCTGGCTGAGGATCATGTATAACTATAAAATCTGCATCTGTATCTACTATAGGAGCATTTAACTCGTTTGTGCGAAGATATGCATCCATCATTTCTTGTGTGAAAGGAACATCTAAACCTTGAAGAGCGTTGTGAATTGTCTTCGTTACTCTAAAAAACTCTTCTCCACCTTCTATTACTTTCCACGCTGTCTTAACACCAGTATCATTCATTAAAGGAACTAAACGGCTGAGGATCTCGGCGACTCCGCCCCCGATTGCAGTAGAGTTTATATTAAGCACCGAATATGCTGACAATTTTTCGCCTAGCATCCTCAATTCATTGATAACGTTGTCACCTACGAATTCTCCGTATTTAGCGAGCATTTTCGATTCACGATGTCCTCTACATTTGAGTCGCCTTGTAACCTAGAAATGCGGTTAGTCTACCATCGTTTTCTTCTTTCAAGTTCAGTAGCAACATGTTCTGAGATCTCTTCCACTCTCTCTTCCAGTTCGCGATAGAGAATTCTACCTGCGTCCCACGCCAGAAGTATTACAACCGCCAATCCCGCAAATGGGAGAACGGATACGATTATGTTAAGCCCTGGGATCGTTGCTATTAGTGGGCTAAGGAAGCCGATGACGAGCACGATGAAAATTGCGTATCCGATTTCCATAAACGCCCTACGTATAGCCGGGAGCCTATGCCCTTTAATTCCCGGTAACCACTCGGCAAAGTACATAGCCCCAGCGTCTAGAAGTACCTTAACGTCATTCAGAATTCTCAGAGCCAGAAGGAAGACTACAACGACAAAAAATGCAGTGACAAAAGTGCCTAGTAAACCTAGGCTAGGAATCGGGAAGCCTAGACTCGTTGTGATATGCATCAGTGGCACAACTAAATAGGCCATGAATAAGATGATCGCAACAATTACCGATCTTAAAAGTACTCGCGGTAGCCTCTTCTTTACTTCCTCACTCAATGAATCTAGTTGCTCTGGATCCGAAACCAAAAATTTACCTCCTAGCCAACTAATAGCATAATCCCTTAATAATTTTCTGCCAATAATGGCAATGACCCCTAAAATAGAAATCCCATGTAACAATAATTTAAAAGCTGGAGCGGTTTTAGTTAACTGCGATTTTAGACTAAGTGGGACCAACATTTGACTGAGATTAACGCTATCGCTTGCGACTATGATAGAACGTTGACCGATGAAAAATTAGTGGTATCCAAAAAAGCCGTTCAGACACTAAAAACAGCCAAGCTGAGAAAAAAGGTGAAGGTCATAATCGTTTCTGGAAGGATGTTAGGTTTCTTAATGGAAATGAATGAGCACTTTCAGGTAGCAGATGCCTTGGTTGCTGAAAACGGCGCGGTAATCTTCCTCCCTGACGTTGGCACAAAGCTTGTGCTGGGAAAAAAATTTGGCAAAAGATTAAGAGATGCCTTGAAATTGCTTGATGCCCCGCTTGAAATTGGAGAGGTTATCATATCCACAAAGCGAACCTATGAAGCGACTGTTTTGAAGATAATTAAAGAAACAAATCTTGACGTAAATGTTGAGTATAATAAAGATTCCTTGATGATTCTTCCTAGAGGAATTAATAAGGGAAAAGGTGTATTGAGGGCGCTATTATTACTAGGAGTTCCTAAGGGAGGCCTAGCTTGCATTGGTGATGCGGAGAATGATATTGCCCTATTTAGAATAGCCGATGTGTCAGTAGCTGTAGCGAACGCCGTTGATTCGCTTAAGAAGCAAGCGCATGTTATATGTAATAGTCCATATGGCAAAGGCGTTACGGAATTCGTTAAAGGGTATATTTTGACTTAGGTTGCTCCATTCATCAGCGGCTCAATATTCTTTCATAAAGCTCGATATTATCTCTTACACCTCGTTCTAAGCTATAGTACTTCTCGTAGATCTCCTTCGCTCTTTTCCCCAACTCGCTTTTAAGATGCCCATTAGAGAGAACCTTAATCAGAGCTTCTGACAACTGCTTGACGTTGCTAGGTTCAACTAGGTAACCGTTTGTTCCAGGCCATATTTGCATCATAATCCCACCAGTTGCAGATCCAATGACAGGTTTCCCAAACGCCATGCCCTCTGTTATAGCTAGACCAAATCCTTCCATAAGTGATGGTAACACGACAACATCGCAGGCTTCGTATGCCTGCATAAGGTCACCCCGTGATATGTGACCCGCGAAAGTAACGTACCTCGCAAGCTTTAGGTCGCTTACCAAGCTTCGAAGACGCAGTTCATATTGCCTCTTCTCATCTGCCTTAAGGACCTCTTTTGTCATTGATCCGTCTCCAACTAGAACGCATTTTGCGTCAGGAATCTTTTCTAAGACTGAAGGTAACGCTTGTATTAAACGGTCTTGCCCCTTTAATGGATCAATCCTCGCCACACATAAAATCATTTTATCGTTCGGACTTATTCCATAGTTTTCACGAAATTTGTTCGCTCGCGGCTTTCCGACCACAATAAATGGAGCTATGCATACAACTTTATCCCATGAGAGCCCGGAGCGAATTGCGGTTGCCACATATGGTCTCGTAGAAAGTACTACGTTGTCGTATTCTTGCATATATTGAATGATGAAATCCCGCCATCTTTTTGGAACCTTCTCGGTGAATGGTATATGCCAAGTAAAGATTTTGGGTACCTTAAGATCTTTTAGCATAGATCCTTGTAAAAGCACTTGAAAATCATGTACATGCAGTAGGTCAAAACGCTCTAGTTCATAAATTTCTCTTATTCGGTCAGCGAACAGTTTGTTTATGGTAAAATATTCGTTAAAGCCATACAGATGCCTATTCAATAGTTTCTCTTCTGAAGATTCAATCCCATGGAAAACTTTCAGAACCATCTCTTTGAATTTCGTATAACCTTGGATTATTACAGCATCAGGCGTTTCTTTGGGAGTCCGATAAACTTTAATGCCCTCCATAGTTTCTTCAATAGGAGCTTTTACGGGGCGAAGATGGACAACACTTAACTCATGTCCTAACTCATGACATCTACGTCCTAACCATAACAGATAGTAAGAGACTCCCCCCGCATGTGGGTAAAACGATTGACTAACTGCACATATTTTCAATTTCTTTGTCCCAAATAGATTATAGTTGGATTTTCATAAAAAGTTTCAACAAAGCTTACGTTATCGTGAAAAAATTCAGCAGAAAAATTGAAAGAAACGCACCAAGGTTTCTAAAGAAATTCGGTTCCCTCCAAAGCTTCACGTTTTACGTGAAATTGGTCGACAAATGACGCCTTAAATTGCTGGATCCGCCTATCAGAGATCCAACCCATAGTTTTTAGTTCGTTCAAACCCTTCATTAGCGTCTCCCACATGGTAGAACTCTGAAGGAGGTTAACAACACCGCTACCATCAAGAATTTCTTTTTCAAGCGCACTATTCAAGTTA
>Ga0315310_10000889_pt1 | contig 18833 bp, 19 predicted proteins | sample TDP5_MG_FD_203630 | JGI IMG/M metagenome (GOLD analysis project Ga0315310, IMG submission 203630) | Freshwater sediment microbial communities from Lake Towuti, South Sulawesi, Indonesia - TDP5 | ecosystem: Environmental > Aquatic > Freshwater > Lake > Sediment | place: Indonesia: South Sulawesi... | reverse complement strand
AGCCCCGCCTTTTAAGGCGGGGTAAAGAAGCGCCGCTCAGGGTCAACCCTGAGCAAGCCCAGGCCTTCAGGCCGGGGAGTCGAAGGGTTGACTCATTGACTGATTACTGCCTACTGCCTCCTCGTCTTTCAATGGGCAATGTGATCGTCACTTTCGTCCCGACTCCCACCTGACTGTCCATATTGAGTTGACCACCATGAGCTTCGATGATTCGATGGGCAATGGGAAGGCCTAATCCCACTCCCTTCTCCTTTGTGGTGTAGTAATAGTCAAAGATCCTTTCCATCTGATCTGCCGGAATCCCAGAACCTGAATCGGAGATCGACACCTCCACTCGATCCTTAAAGGCCTGAGTCTCGATGCGAAGGACTCCTCCCTTCTCCATCGCCTGCATCCCATTCTTCATAATATTCATGAGGGCCTGTGTCAACTTCTCACTGTCCATCTTGATGAAGGGGAGATCAGAGTTCATTTCTGTTTGAATGCGAATACCTTGGGAAGAGGCCTCTTCCTGAAGGAGAATGACCAGATGCTTCAGGAGATCTTGAAGGGAGGATGATTTCAAGTTGAGTTGGGAAGGTCGGGAGAGCGTGAGAAACTGTTCGATGATTTCGTTGACCCTTCTGATCTCTTTGAAAATCAACTCCGTGAAGGAGAGATATTCTTCCTTTTTTGTTTCCTCCGTGGGTAAAAATTCCCTATTGAGCCTCTGGAGGCCCATGCCAATGGCATTGAGGGGGTTGCGGATCTCATGGGCGACCCCGGCAGCTAAATGGCCAAGGGAGGAGAGTCTTTCCGCCAATTGGATACGGTCTTCCATCTCCTTCATCTTCATGAGATGGCGGTTCTGATTCACCCAGATTAAAGTGATCGCCGAAATGCCTAAAATGAGAAAGAAGAAGATCGAGAGACCTACATTCTTCCTGATCTGGCTGAGAAGAAGGTGGATCTCTTTTGGGGAATAGCCAATACGGATCAGCCCCATGGGTTGATCCTTGAGAGAGAAGGACTTCACCACTTCAAACACCTCTTGTCCCTTTTCAGTCTGGAAGAGACGGGAAAGAGGGTTCGGACTTTGCAGCGAACCTTTCAGGAAAGGATCCTCTTCTTTTTCCCCGATGAAACCTGGATCGGTGTGGCCGAGGGTGTTCAGTTGGGCATCGTGGACGGAAAGATAGAGGATTCCCTCCCTGAGACCGATGTCGGAGATGGCGCGTTGCATCGCAAATTGGCGAAAGAGGATCTTCATCTGTTTGCCATTGAGATAAAGGACAATGATGCCTGGGTTAGTCTTTCGCCACACCCCGATGGAGAAGCGTTGATCTTCTGAGAGTGGCTTTCCGAAGAGATCAATGACCACTGAACGCTTCTTTTCGACCAGGTCTTGAAGAAGCCTCTTCTTTCCATGGGAAGGGATTGAAGAAGGCGAGCCTCTCATCAGATTCCCTTTGGAGTCGTAAATCTCCATCGAAGCGAGAAGATATTGGTTCATGAGGGACTGGAAGTCAGAGGAATTCAGAGGCCTTTCATTGTCCAGCTGATCCAGCCGATAGGCGATCTCCACAAGGTACTCTGCAACCGATTCCTCAAGGCCGAAAAGAAATCCCGAAATAGGTGGATGAAGAAGCTGGCTTCCTGAAGCACTTTCGATCACCTGGAGTGAGGCGAACGCCTCCTGGATATTTTTTTCGAAGTGTTGAATGAGGACGATTCCCTCCCTTTCCAATAAACGATAGAATCCCTTCCTCGTTCGGTTGATTTCCATAATGCCATTGACGATGAGGATGATGAGGATGATTCCTGAGAAGATTGCAAGGTAGATGGGTGAGAAACTTCGTTTAATCTTATTTCCTTTTTTAAACAAAATAATCCCCGGCCCTTACTCTTCCCTAAATCTCTCCATGGCTGGCAGGTTCTTTCTTGGCCGCATGGGCCCCATGGCGTCAGGACCATGCATCATTCGCCGTAAGAGGGGAAACTCTTCCTCTGGATTCCAACTCTTTAGTTGCTCGGGGTTGAGGAGGCTCCTCACCTTGATCAGGTATTCGAGGGCTTTTTCCTCAAATCTGGACTGTATTTCATTAATCTCAGAGGATTTGGAGCGGATGGACTCTATTTTCACATTTGGATTCGTGAGTATCTCCCGGAGTTCCAACCGTTTTGAGAAAAGCTGAGCCCGAAGAAGTTGCGTCTCTCGAAAGTAGACCTGCTGGAGGAGTTCCAATTCTTTTGCCTGCTCTCGGGAGAGATTGAGCTCCGATGCTCTACAGCACCGACCTTCTCCCATTGGGTGTCTCATTCCCATTCCTGGTCCCACTCTCATTCCCGAAGGTTGAGAAAAAGCAGGAGACAGCAGCAGACAAATAAAAAGGAAACAGAGGGAAAAGAGATATATCTTTTGCTTCATTATAGATATCTTTTTCCGTTAGTTGGGTGATCTCAGGTCGGTGGATGCACTGATACTTTTAAAAAGATATCGAAACAGTAGTAAAAAGTCAAACCCCTTTGTAACGCCTCGCTCTCCCGTCGGAATTTGCCGAGATCCGGCGGGGATGCTGGAGAAAATCTTATAGCGGCAACATCAGCTTGTTTCTGAACTAAAAGAATGACCCAACAGTGCAAGGACTGTGCTATTGATGGTGAATGTTACCCGTACCTTCAAAAATCTAGACCATCCGCTTGATAAGATTTTCGCCTGCCTGCCGGCAAGGCAGGAAGGCATTCCTGCTGGATCATCCCTGGCCGCGGTACACAGAGGATTTCATCCACGCTTCAGCGAGGCATTGCAACCTTTTGACTCCCCGACATAAATACCGGAGCGTTCGACTGAGCTCATTGCGAACTCTCACGCCGAAGACTTGTCGCAGGTGAATGGGTCAAAAATAAGAAGGGAAGGAGACGAACTCCTTCCCTTTTGCGTTTATGGGTGACCAGTGGTTACTGCCACATTCCCCAACCTCCACCATGATAGCCTCTTCCGCGGCCATGACCCATCATGTGACCACGACCAAAACCAGGGTCCATCCCGCAACCAGGTCCAAATTCAGCGAGCTGCTCTGGCGAAAGGATCTTTCGAGCCTCCAATTTCAATTGGATGACTTTGTCTCTCATCTGATTTTGAAGATCCCATAATTCTTTTTCCTTATCCATGATGGCCTTGGGATCGGCCTTTGGGTTTGTCCAGAGAGATTGAAGTTCCAGCCTCTTGGTGAGGATAGTCCCTCTTAATTGGGCTGTCTCTTCATTAAGCTTCTGGCGCAACTCTTGGAACTTGGTCTTCTGCTCTGGGGTCAGGGTTGACCATTTCCCAGGATTCGAAGCCTCTAAGCATGGCTCCCCTTTATGTCCTGGGCCAAAACTTCGGCCTTGCGCATAGACGTATGTGACACCCAAAAACATCAAGGCTACCAGTCCTAAGCTAATGATCGACTTTCTCATTCATCTCACCTCCCTTCGATTAAGTTTTACTTTGGTAAGAGCAATAGCTGTGCCAATCTTAAAACCACCTTGATTTATCTTGAATTTTCAATAGGTTGATCCTTTTTTAGGATTCGGATGGATTTGATCTCTCATAAGTTTTAAGAGGAAAGGTTTGTCGATCATCCTTTATATCAGAGAGGGATTTTCTTGTAGTTTTCGATAAATAATCCGATTCGACAATCTTGGCGACCAATTCGACAAGAATTTCGCATTCACGTTTAAAATATTGCTTGACAACGAGAAGGCAGAGGAGGTAAGAAAATAGGAACAAAAATTGGTATCAAATACCGCACAGCGGCAATATTTTTTAAGTCGGAGAGGAGGCTGAAATGAGTGTAAAGCAGATCGAAATGATTAAGGGGGCAAGAAAGCTTGTGGACGATTGTACCAAAGTTAAGGAGGGTGAATTGGTTCTTATCATTACTGATACGGGGATGCCATTCAGTATTGCTGAAACCATCGCTATGGCTGCTCGTGAGAGAGGGGCGGAAGTTATGATTTCGCTGATGAGTCCTCGACCAATTGAAGGGAATGATCCCCCACTTCCTATCGTTCAAGCGATGCAGAGTGCAGACGTTATTTTTATGGCGTGCAGCCGATCGATTTTTCATAGTCCTAGTAGGGTCCAAGCTGCAAAAAATGGAGCCAGGGGAATTTCCATCACAGAATTTACTGAAGATGATATGTTTCGTGGGGCAATTGAAGCTGATTTCCTTGAGACAAAAGATTTGATTCAAAAGGTGGTTGAGAAGCTTCGAAAAGCCAACGAAGCAAGAATTAGTACCGCAGCGGGGACAGACCTTTATCTCGATCTTAAAGGTCGCGGTGAAGGAGTAGTGGGGTTGAATAATCTATGTCACAACCCAGGCCAGTTTGGCGTTCTGATTCTGGAGGCTTCCACTTCACCCAACGTAGGAACGGCGCAAGGAACAATTGTCTGCAATGCGAGTATAACATTGTTAAAGCCGGGGCTAATCAATGAGCCAGTGGTTGCTCGCGTGAAAGATGGAATGGTAACCGAAATCACGGGTGGAGCAGAAGCCAGGAAGTTGAATGATTTATTGGCCGCTATGAGTGATCCAATGGTTTATAATGTGGCCGAATTGGGAATCGGGTTGAACCCCAAAGCCAAGATGACAGGAGTTCAGACCCAAGACGAGGGTGTGTTCGGAACAGCGCATATTGGAGTCGGATCGAACATAACATGGGGAGGAAAGATTAAGGCAGCTACACATTTTGACTTTATCATGTATAGCCCAAAAATCGAACTAGATGGCAAGGTATTGTTAGAAAACTATCATTTTAACCTTTAAGAAGGGAGGACTCAAAAATGCCACAGTATATCGATTTATCTCTACCTTTTGATGGAAAGTTCAGATTCAAAATTGATTTCAGAAAGGATCGGAATTATGAGAAAGATGGAAGGCAGAGCAGTTCGTATAGTATATCAGCTCATGCATATACCCATCTGGATGCTCCGCTTCATATGGCGGGGCCAAACACAAAATCAATCACTGACTATCCTGTGGACTACTTTATTGGGGAGGCGTCTCTCATCAATGTGCCTAAAGGGAAGAGTGAACCCATAACCGGAAAGGATCTTGAGGCTGGAGGAAAACACTGCAAAGATGGGGATATTGTTTTTATTCGCACGGGTTGGTTAGAGAAGATGTGGGGTAAAGAAGAGTTCATCGAATCACCTTATCTTACGGACGATGCGGCGGAGTGGTTGGTAAAACTGAAGGCCCGAATTGCTGGATATGATTTCGTTGAAGACTATATTGTTAGAGATTTTACCAGGAAAGGTTACGCACCTTCTGAGGGCTTTACTGTGCATTTGATCTTGCTTCGCAATGGAGTGTTGAATTTAGAATATGCATACAATTTATCTCAAATCAAAGTCCCTCGGTTCCAGATCTTTGTTTTACCTATAAAGCTTCAGGACTTAGACGGTGCTCCCTGTCGACCTGTGGCTATCATTTAGTAATTTATAATCATAACGGCAAGTCACATTTAATGTGACATTCCAATCAGGAGGTGGTTATTATGTTAAAAAAGATAGCATTTTGGGCGATGGTTTTTGTTTTAATTTCAGGTCCTTCTTTATTTGCCGCTGAGCCTTTTCCCACACGAGAGATTGAGATCATTGTCCCTTGGGAAGCGGGTGGAGGAATGGATTTAATGGCGCGGACATTAGCACCTGGGATGTCAGAGATTTTGGGGAAACCTGTAGTGGCAATTAACAAACCTGGTGCAGCCGGCACGTTAGGTACAACTTTAACCTGTAAAAGAAAGCCGGATGGGTATACACTTATGACTATATCCCCATCTCCTATTCTATTTTCTCCTCATATTCAGAAACTTGAATATCATCCGTTAAAGGATATCACTTACATCGCGGGATTACTAATGCAGCCTTATGCCATTGTTGTTCAAGCAGATGCCCCTTGGAAAACTTTTCAGGAACTTCTCGATGACGCTAAAAAGAATCCTGGGAAGATCAAATATGGACATCATGGTCCAAATAGTTATGACCATGTATTAATGGAAAATGTTGCGAAAGATAGGGGAGTCAATTGGGTAGGTGTTCCTTATAAAGGGGATGGTGCACTGGGACCTGCAATTTTGGGAGGGCACGTACCGGTTGCTGGAATTGCAATGGCGTGGGTCCCTCATGCGCGTGCGGGTAGATTGCGCCCCCTTGTTCTTTTGACTGAAAGACGGATTAAAGAATTTCCAGAACTTCCTATTTTGAATGAGTTTGGATTTAACTATTATTTGGGAGGGGCTAGTTTAAACGGAATTGGAGCTCCAAAAGGTATCCCAGAAGAGGTTCTTCAAAAGATCGAGGATTCCATACGACGTGCTGCAGACACTCCCAAGTTTAAAGAAGCCGCCAAAACAGTTTCTCATGAACTCTTTTACCAGAATGGAAAGGAGTTTACTAAATCTGTAGAGGATGGATTTAATAGCATTGGTGATATGATAAAAAAGATAGCAAATTAGTAACCATTTGAAATAAGGATTTTGTGGATGAATCGATACGATTCCTTGACCAGCCTGGTATGGTTTCTGGTGGGGACCGGAATTGTTATATACACATCTTTGACATTAAGGATCGGGACGATAAAACAACCTGGTACCGGTTTCTTGCCCCTGCTATGCGGTATGTGTATTGCTGGTCTGGGTCTAATTGTATTCTTTAAGTCAAAAGGAATCAGAAAAAAAAGTAGCGCAGAAAGTTTTTGGAAGAAAAAACCATTATTTCAGATTTTGATTACCATTGGGATACTATTGGGCTATGCTATTTTTTTGGAAAGGTTGGGTTTTATTTTGGCAACTTTCATCCTCATGCTATTGATTATTACTCAGGTGGCAAGGACCTCTTGGTTGATTGGATTTCTTGAATCATTAATTGCAACTGGGTGTTGTTATTTGCTTTTCGGGTATCTCTTGAAAATCCAACTTCCGAAGGGATGGCTAGGATTCTAATAAGGCTAAATAATGGATTTTTTGCACAGTATCTCCCTTGGATTTCAGGTCGCATTTCAACCAATGAATTTTTTTTTAGCTTTCGTTGGTTGTCTCGTTGGTACCCTTGTCGGAGTTTTACCTGGATTAGGACCAGCAGCCGCCATTTCTCTTCTTCTTCCGGCTAGCTTCTACCTCAGTCCTGTAGGGGCGATCATATTACTCGCAGGAATTTATTATGGAGCTATGTATGGTGGCTCGACAACTTCCGTTTTAGTAAACATACCTGGTGAAGCCGCGTCCGTTGTGACTTGTTTCGATGGCTACCAAATGGCAAAGCAGGGAAGAGCAGGTCCAGCACTTGCAGTCTCTGCAATCGGGTCTTTTATTGCAGGAACCTTAAGTGTATTAGGTTTGATGTTTCTTGCGCCGCCCCTTGCGAAAGTCGCCCTTAAGTTTGGTTCACCTGAGTATACCTCTCTGATGATTTTAGGTTTCGTGATTTTAACCTTTTTGGCGAAAACGTCAATGCCGAAAGCTTTGATAATGGCTGCTTTTGGGCTATTTCTCTCCACTATCGGTTTGGATGCAGTGAGTGGAGATACTCGATTTACATTCTCCATTATTGAATTAATGGACGGAGTGGGCCTTGTTCCAGTGGTAATGGGGCTATTTGGAATTTCTGAGGTCCTTTTGAACTTGGAGGAAATGTATGCAAAGAAGGAAATTCTTGTTGCTAAGATATCGAACTTGTTTCCCACAAGAAAAGATTGGCGGAAGTTTATACCCGCTTCTTTAAGGGGAACTGTAGTTGGATTTTTTTTAGGCATTCTTCCCGGAGGGGGGGCTATACTTAGCTCTTTCGTTTCCTACGCGGTTGAAAAGCGTATTTCAAAGTATCCCGATAAATTTGGGACCGGAGTAATAGAAGGAGTTGCCTCCCCGGAATCAGCCAATAACTCTGCCACCGGAGGTGCATTCATACCATTAGTTACTTTAGGAATTCCGGCAAATGTTGTAATGGCTATTCTCCTTGGAGCGTTAATGATACATGGTATCACTCCTGGACCGATGTTGATAAGTGAACAGCCTAACCTTTTCTGGGGCTTGATTGCAAGTATGTACATTGGAAACTTAATGCTCCTCGTCTTGAATCTCCCCCTCATTGGTATATGGGTCCAACTTCTTCGAGTTCCATATAATATTCTTTTCCCTTTAATCATCCTATTTTGCCTTGTTGGCGTATATAGTATTAACAATTCAATAGTTGATATCCTCATAATGATTGTTTTTAGTGTGATAGGATATTTGATGAAGAAGACAGACTATGAAGGTGCACCGTTGGTATTGGCCCTTGTCTTGGGTGGAATGTTTGAGAACTCTCTGCGTCAATCCTTAATAATGTCAGATGGGAGTCTAACCATCTTTTTCTCAAGGCCTATCTCCTGTGGATTTATATTAACGGCGATCGTGCTCTTATTTGTGCCTTTGATTTTCAAAAGAAGAGTCTTGGCAGTTGGGATGGAGAAAGAAGATTGATTGAAAGCCTTTGTGGGTTTTCCCATTGAAAATGAAAGGTAGCTAAGATTGAGGGAGGGGATCAGGCAAGAACCATTAGCAACATGATGGCTGCTCAAAACCATCCTCTCGTTTATAATATCGCCCAGCTTGCCTTTGGCCTCAACCCTAAATGTGCATTATCAGGTCTTACCTTAGACGATGAAGGCGTCTATGGTACTGCTCATATTGGAATAGGAACGAGCATTGTTCTAAGCGGGGAGGCTACGGCTTCAATGCACTTTGATGCTGTGATGTTGAAACCCACTCTCGAGGCAGACGGAAAAGTGGTGTTAAAGGACGGAGAGTGGTTAATCTGATCAGCTTACGAAGCGTAGGTCATGAGGTGTAGGTCACAATGGACAAGGATATGAATGGTGGAAAAGAAAAAATTTTAAATGACTATTTGAATGAACTTCAGTCAATTTACACGAGCAAAAGGCCGAAATCAAAGAAATTATTTAAGAGAATAAAACAATTCCTACCAGGTGGGGATACTAGAGCTGTAACCTTTTTTAAACCTTTCCCTGCTTTCATAGAGAGTGCCCAGGGGCCTCGTCTTATCGATGTGGATGGAAATATTTTTGTCGACTTCATCAACAACTTTAGTAGTCTGATCCACGGACATGCCAATCCCGAAATCATCCAGGCCGCTTCAGACCAACTTCGCCGAGGAACAGTCTACGGTGCCCCTTCTGAATCTCTTTTGGAGTTGGCGGAAATTATTTGCAAAAGGGTTCCTTCTGTCGAGAGAATTCGTTTTTGCAACTCAGGAACAGAAGCAACACTTGGGGCTATTCGAGCTGCAAGGGCCTTCACGAGGCGACAATGGATTGCAAAAGCAGAGGGTGGATACCATGGAAGCCATGATTCCGTTGAAATAAGTGTTGTGCCAAAGCTGAGTCATGTTGGATCAATACATCATCCTAAAAGCCTAAGAGAAGATGAGAGTATTTCGAAGGGTCTTGCCAAAGAGGTGGTCGTTCTGCCTTTTAACAATTCTGAATTAAGTGCAGACATTATTCAAAAAAACCGGAGCCGATTGGCAGCAGTAATCGTCGAACCCGTCATGCATGCTGCAGGTGTTATCCCTGCTCTACCGGAGTACCTTGAGTGCATACGAGAGGTCACTGCTAAATATAATATCTTGCTAATTTTCGATGAGGTCATCACCTTTCGACTTTCAGAAGGAGGGGCTCAGAAAATTTTTAAAATCAAACCTGATTTGACATGTTTTGGCAAGATCATCGGAGGAGGTTTTCCGGTCGGAGCCTTTGGAGGTAAGCGGGATATAATGGAACTCTTCTCTCCTGAATTCGGCGATTCCATCACTCATACTGGAACCTTCAATGGCAATGCAATCACTATGGCAGCTGGTGTGGCAGCGATGCGGATGCTCACTCCCACTGTTATCAAGCGTATAAACTTCTTTGGGGATCGACTTAGAAAAGGAGTGATGGAGCTTTTCGCAGAGTTTAATATTTCTGTTCAGGTGACTGGAATGGGATCCCTCTTTCAAATCCATTTCAGCAATGAAGAAGTGTTTGACTACCGAAGTGCAGCAAGATCAAACAACCAATTGAGACCATTGCTCCACTTAGGTTTAATCAACGAAGGTATATTTATTGGAAAAAGGGGATGTGGAAACATTTCTACTTGCATTACAGAAGGGGAAATAAATAGCTTTTTCGATGCAGTGAGGAAATGTCTATTTTTTTTGAAACCATGCCTTGAAGAAGTAGCTCCAGAGCTATTAAAGGGAACTGGATATTAAACGAAATTTCTATGTTTGATAACATAAATTAGCCCTTAAATAACGAAGAAGAAATTATTGCTGGTCAGAAGTAAATCAAATCTATCGATTATAAAGAGGATGGCAACCTAAAAATCTTTTTTCAATAAAGAGAATTTGGAGGCAAATCGATGCTAAAAAAAGTAAGGCATATCGGGATCGTTGTAGATGATTTAAAACGCGCTGTTGAGAACTTCAGCAAGGGGATCGGCTTTAATTTTACAGAATTTATAATAAAAGAGGACATCGGGGTGGAGATCGCTTTTGCATCTGTGGGTGAAACATTAATAGAACTGCTCCATTATACTAAACCTAATCACAGTAAAACTAATGTAGTTAGAAAGCAAGCAGGAGCAATTAATCATATTTGTTTCGAGGTGGATGATCTGGCGGCCGCAATGAAGTACTTTAAGCAAAGAGGATTGAATGTCGCTGAAGGATACCCCCGTGACGGTGCACATGGAAGGGTCGCGTTTTTCGATCCAAACGATACCGAAGGGGTCTTAATAGAGATTTGTCAAATATAAAAGAGGTTATGGATGAACGTATGAAGATGATTGAGTTAATCAAATATGCAAGGATTCCCATAGAGCTTAATAAAGAAGGTGTCAATGAAGTTGCGATCTTGACTGATACTGGAAGAGATGTAGAAATTGCAAGAGCCTTAGCAGCAGCTGCATATGAAATGGGCCTTGAGCCAACGATTATCATCATGGTTGAAAGGTCGGTTCACGGTCTAGAACCAAGCAATGTTATGACCCAAGCTGTTTTGGGGTGTCAGTTAATTTTGAATGCTACATCTACTGGTATGGCCCATACCGAATGTGTTCGTAATGCTCTCAAGCTGGGTAAGAAATATGTAGGGATGCCTGATATCACGATTGAAACATTAACAAGAGGGGCAGCCGCTGCGGATTACAACGAGGTGGCCAGAATTACCTCGGCGGTGGCAAAAATTCTCACTGAGGGTTCGGAGGTTCGTATCACTAGTGATTTTGGGACAAACCTTATTTTTAGTATCGAGGGGAGAAAAGCGTTAGAGCTATCAGGTATATTTAAACCAGGAACGATAGCCTGTTTTCCTGACGGAGAATCCCCTATGGCACCTGTAGAAGGAACTGCAAATGGAAAGCTATTCATTGATTCATCTATCCATCAAATAGGTCGGGTTAAAGAACCAGTCGTAATGACTGTTGAAAAAGGATTTGTCACTCACATTGAAGGTGGTACGGAAGCTAAAATGTTAATTAGCATTTTAGAAAAGTATAAAGATAAAAACTCATTCAATATTGGTGAATTTGCTGTGGGAACCAATCCATGTGCAAGGATATCTGAAAATGTTTCGGAAGATAAAAAAAGGCTCGGTTCAATTCATATAGCATTGGGCGACAATGTGACTCTTGGTGGGCATACTCCAAGTGCCATTCATATTGATGGTGTTATGGGTTTTCCTAGTTTATGGGTGGATGAAAACCAAATTATAGATCATGGGAGACTTTTAATTAAATATTGATTGAGCATTGGACAACGCGGCAGATCTGGCACCCAAATTCCTATCCCTAAATCAAATCGAGTATGATAAGTGCGTTGGCATCCCGATCATGTGAAGTCGTTTCTGAAGTTTTTCCACATCAATGTTTCGAACTATTACTGAATCTTCTATGGTGATAGCGGCAGCAATGCCGGCTGCTTGTCCTGTTGACATGCAGGCAGGAATATGTCTGGTGCGACCATGAGCTATATGGTCCACTGAAATACATCGCCCTGCTATAAGCAGTTGTTCGATGTTTTGAGGGACAAGACACCTATAAGGAATCTCATAGGGCTTTGCTGCTTCAAAACGATTTAATGATCCCCCAACATCGTGTATGTCTAATGGGGAAGTATCGATGGCTATCGAATCCTCAAAATGGACTCCTTTCAAGACATCTTCGCCCGTCAAGTAATAGTCTCCGATAATATGCCGTGTCTCTCTTACTCCTAATATAGGAGAAATTGCATTGATATAGGAGCTCTCAAATCCAGGAATACATTTGCGAAGGAATTGGGTATAGGCCTCAATTTGCCGATAGCATTCTATAATAGAATTGCTGATATCCAAAGCAGAGAGGCCCGAAACCTCTCTCACCCGAGTTGCATTTACAAAAATCTCCAGATTCCCATAACCGGTTTTCAAGGTAATATTTTCGCGTTGGAGTTTAAGCCCAGTACTTTTTTGGAAATCCCTCAAAAGATTACCAAACCCTGAAATCCAAAGCCCATATGACACTTCGGTATCTGAAATATATCGTTCCGTTACATCTTCTGGATGCTCCCGCGCCCATTGGAAGAGCTTTTTTAGATCAACGTTATTCATCTTAAAATATAGGGTCACTGGTTGCATCGTACCTTCTTGGGAACCGATGTGAAAATGAGCCCCTGCGCGAGCCGCTATATCACCGTCCCCTGTCGCATCCACCACAATTTTGGAGTAAATTGCCTGACGCCCACCTTTGCTTTCGATAATGAGGCCCTTGATTATGTTATCTTTTTTTATTGACGCAGCGACCTGGCACTCAAATAAAATCTTAACACCTGATTCAATGCACATTTTCATCAAAATAATCTTCATTAACTCTGGATCACAGGGCGAAGTTAGGGATACCTCTCCACTGGGAATCCGCCCTGTGAAGTCAGAACCAGCAGCATTTATTGATCGTGCCCTGTCCCATATTTCCTTTGGAATACCCCCTGGCAAAATTCCTGAAGGTTTTGTATTCAGTCCTATAGTTAAATTGCCACCTAATGAGCCGAGGCGCTCAATAAGAACCACCTTAGCACCTTGCCTTGCAGCTGCAATTGCTGCCACTATACCAGCGGGTCCAGCACCAGCAACAGCTACATCCGTTTTAAGCAAGACTGGGATCTCCCGGGCATTTTCAGAAATTGTTTGAGAGCTATTGGTATCCATATAGGCTTCCTTTAATTAAGCTAACTTTTTTCATTTAAATTTCCTAAGTATCTACGAAGTCGCACACCATTTGGTAAAATTTGCCCCCTTGACCTGATTCGAAAATAAATATTTACCCCGTTAGAAAGCCCCAGCATTTGTGCTGGGGATGGTAGAAGTAGAAAGCATCAGCTCCTTATTGAGGACGGGGCCAAAGCCGTGCCTTTTCTAACGGGGTTTATTCGTTCCTGACTCTTTATCACTTAATTGAAATAATAGTAAGGTGTAAACAATACTTGCTTCATCTGTAATGCAGTTACGCATATTTGTCAAACAAAATTTTTATAAGATTTTTGACTTGACAACAAGGGGGGAGAAGAGGTAAAAAAATCGAAACTTGGTAATTAATACCGCATAGTGGTAATGCTATGGAAAGCTCAAGAAACTTTATTGAATCCCTTTCCCGAGGCCTTTCCATTCTTTCGGCACTCTCGGAGACTCGCTCGCCTCTTAACCTTACTGAGCTTTCCCATAGACTCCGCTTAACTAAAAGCACAATCCAACGCCTCACCTTTACTTTACAAAGCTTAGGATATGTGGATCGTGATAGGGAGACAAAAAGATTTCGGTTGGGTCCTAAGACCCTTTCTGTTGGTTTATCTGTCATAAGGGATTTAGACCTTAAGAAGGTGGCTTTCCCATTTCTTGAAAAAACATCAAAGGAAATTGGCGAGACAGTCAATTTGGCCATATTGGATGGAACGGACATTGTCTATGTGGAGCGAATAAAAACAGAGCAGATTCTTAACATCAATCTTCAGATCGGGTCTCGGCTTCCTGCTTATTGTACTTCGATGGGGAAAGCGATGCTGGCCTTTTTGCCTGAGGATCGATTGCAAGAAATTTTAAAAAAGATGGATTTAAGGCCCGTCACTCCTTACACCATAACTTGTAAGGGAGATCTTCGAAAAGAATTAAAAAAAGTGAAGGCCCGGGGTTTTGCGACAAATAACGAGGAATTATCCCTTGGATTAAGATCGGTTGCTGCCCCGGTGAGAAACTTTAAAGGAGAGGTAATTGCAGCGGTGAATATTGCTGTCCCCTCCATTCGAATCTCCCAAAAGAGGTTGGAGAAGATTTTTGCGGAAAAGGTGGTAGAAACAGCTAACCAAATTTCTTCTACTTTAGGATATAAGGGGGATCGTGATGAGACCAGCGGGTGAGAAGATCAACCCATTTGAAGTGGCGAAGAAACAGATCGATATCGCTTCAAGACATTTAGACATAGACCCAGGGTTGTTGGAAAAGTTGAAGCACACAAAGAGGGAAATGATCGTCCACTTTCCTGTGAAGATGGATGATGGAACAGTTAAAGTCTTCACGGGATATCGCATTCAACACGACGTTGCAAGGGGCCCTGCCAAGGGGGGAATCCGATACCATCCGGATGTGGATCTCGATGAAATGAGAGCCTTAGCCATGTGGATGACCTGGAAGTCGGCCGTGGTCAATATTCCATTTGGAGGAGCAAAGGGTGGAGTCCAATGTAACCCCAAGGAGATGTCCCCTCACGAAATCGAACATTTGACGCGAAGATTCACATGGGAGATCTCCAACATGTTGGGTCCGGAACAGGACATCCCTGCTCCAGATGTCTATACCAATCCACAGGTGATGGCCTGGATCATGGACACCTATAGCATATTAAAAGGTTATTCAGTCCCGGGTGTGGTGACCGGGAAACCCGTTGAGTTGGGCGGATCTTTGGGAAGGTTTGAGGCGACTGGCAGGGGGGTTGTGATTACGGCTTTGGAGGCATTAAGATATTTAAAAAGGCCAATTGAAGGGGCTAAGATTGCGATCCAAGGTTGTGGCAATGTGGGGGGTATTGCTGCAGAGCAATTTCGGCGGTCGGGAGCAAAGGTGATTGCGCTCAGCTGTTCAACAAATGCGATCTACAGCGAGAGAGGACTGGATGTAAGGAGAGCCTTGGACCGCAAGGTACAATATAAATGTTTTGCTTGTGAGACCAAAGAGGAGACGGAGATTACGAACCAGGAGTTATTGGAGTTGGATTGTGATATCTTGGTTCCGGCTGCCATAGAGAATCAGATCACTGAAAAGAATGCTTCCCGGATCAGAGCCAAGATTATCGTCGAGGGGGCGAACGGGCCTACAACGCCAGAGGCGGATGAGATTTTGAATGAGAGGGGAGTTTTTATTGTCCCCGATATCCTTGCGAATGCAGGGGGCGTGACGGTCTCCTATTTTGAATGGGTTCAGAACCTGCAGGAATTGATCTGGAGCGAAGAGGAGGTACTGGACCGATTGACCCGGATCATGCAGCGAAGTTTCAAAGAGGTTTTTGAGATCTCACTTTCAAAGAGGATTCCCATGAGGACGGCGGCCCTCGTGCTTGGGATTGGAAGGGTGGCAGAGGCCACCAGACTCAGAGGGATCTATCCGTAGTGGAAAGGCGAAATTCTAAATTCTAAGCACGAAATACTAAACAAGCACAAATTTCTAAAATTCAAATGACCGAAATGCAATAAGTTTAGAATTCCGATATTCGAATTTGTTTAGGATTTCGAAATTGGAATTTCGGATTTTTTGGTCATTCTTCAACTATCTCTGGATTTACGGGTTAGAGAGTGCTTATTTAATTCACTGGGGAGGAAATGACAACGATGGAATACGGTTATCCGAAGGGGCATGTGTTTTATAGAAAGTTGGTACGTCCCTATCCATTGGTGACCCGGGGAGAAGGGATCTATCTTTACGATGAGCATGGAAAGCGTTACATCGATGGATCTGGTGGCGCACTGGTCGTCAACATCGGCCATGGTCAGAAAGAGGTCCTTCAGAGAATGGCTGATCAGATGGGCCAGGTGGGCTATGTCCATGGCACGCAATTCACGACGAAGTCGATCGAAGAGTACGGGGAGGCCCTGGGAGAGATTCTGCCTCCAGAATTAGGAAAGATCTATTTCCTTTCAGGAGGCTCGGAGGCCATTGAAGCAGCCATCAAATTCGCAAGGCAATACTATCTGGAGTCGGGGCAATCGCAGAGATGGCGTGTGATTGCCCGGTGGCATAGTTACCACGGGAATACGCTTGGGGCCCTCTCCCTGACAGGACGGATTGGGATGAGGAGACCCTACCTGCCTCTCTTAATCGATTTCCCTCATTTCCCACCACCCTATTGTTATCGATGCCCTTTCAACCTCTCCTATCCTGAATGTGAATTGGAGTGTGCAAAGACATTGGAGACCCTGATCCAACTGGAAGGCCCGGAGACCATCTCTGCTGTCATTCTGGAACCGATGATTGGAGCGACCGTGGGTGCAGTGGTCCCGCCTGATGGATACCTGCCGTTCATCAAGAGGATCTGTGAGCGTTATGGGATCCTGTATATCGATGATGAGGTGATGACCGGGATGGGAAGAACAGGGAGATGGTTTGCCGTGCAGCACTGGGATGTCTCGCCTGACATCATGGTCTTGGGAAAAGGGATGAGCGGAGGCTACTTTCCCCTCTCGGCGATGATCACGAAGGCGGAGTTCGTGGATCGGTTAAAAGAGAAGACTGGAGGATTTGTCCACGGTCACACCTTCTCGCACCATCCTGTGGCTTGTGCTGTAGGTTTGGCCGTGATTCAGTTAATTCAGAAGAGGAATCTGGTTGAACGTTGTCGGGAACGGGGGATCTACCTCCTGAAGAGGTTGGAGGAGCTGATGGCCTTTCCATTTGTGGGTGACGTAAGGGGAAGGGGGTTGATGACCGCGATCGAATTCGTCAAGGAGCAAAAGACGAAAGAACCTTTTCTGAGGTCGGATAAATTCACAGAGAGAGTGATCGACTTGGCTTTTGAGAATGGTCTCGTCCTCTATCCTGGCACTGGTTTTGTCGATGGCATCAACGGCGATATGGTCATGGTGGGTCCGCCTTTAATCATTGAAGAGAAGGAGATTGACGAGATGATAGAGATACTGAAGAAAACCTTTTCTCAAATATGAAAAACGCCCCCCACCCTCAACCTCCCCCCGTGGGGGAGGGAAGGGAGGGGGTGGCAGAGGATCTGAAGAGGATGGGGAAGATTTGAATGTGGAATGCGGATCGCGGAATAAGGCCGCATAAGACCCTAAAGCGAAAAGGAGGTGATGAAAAAACCGAACTTACGATTTTCAATTTGCAGTGTAAGGCTTCCGATTTAGACATTTGAAATTTGACATTTGGAATTTCTTTTTAGAAGGAGGTATGGAGATGAGACGATCTATTCTTTTCATAATGGTTTTGGCATTATTGGCAATGGGTTCATGGGCATGGGCTGCGGACACGATCAAGATCGGGGTGGTCGGGCCGAGGACGGGTCCTGCGGCTGCTACTGGAAAGGCTTTCGAAGAGGGGATCGCCATTGCCATTGATCACATCAATTCAAAAGGAGGTGTTCTCGGAAAACCCCTCGAGGTTGTCTTCGAGGATACAGCAGGAGTTCCGGAGAAGGCTGCCTCTGGATTTGAAAAGCTGGCGACACGGGATAAGGTCCCCATTGTCGTTGGCGAAAGCCACTCCTCTTCCGCTTTAGCAGAGATTGAGGTGGCCAATCGTTACAAGGTTCCCTTCATCATCTGCGAAGCCTGGCACGATGATATTACGAAGAAGAACTACAAATGGGTCTTCCGAGCAGGGCCTGTGAACAGCGGTGTGGTCGATTTTTATATTGCGCCATTTGTAAAAGACAATGGGTTCAAGAAGGTTGCTATCGTCAGAGAGAATTCCGATTGGGGTGTGGGGATTGCTGAGCGGACGGAGCATAACCTTAAGAATTTCGGAATTCCCTTTATCACGTTGAAGGTGGAGCGGGAAAGCAAAGACTTTTATACCGAACTGACAAAGCTTAAAGGCGAGAATCCCGAAATTGTTTTGGCTTACATCTATGGGACTGGGCTCCACTTCTTCGTGGCACAGGCCCATGAAGTTGGTCTCAGTCCAAAATGCCTGATCCTGGACGGCGCCGGTCCTCCAAGTCTCTGGGATAGCTTCTGGAAGAACGTGGGTAAGGCTGGCGAGTTGGAGCTCTTCATGTCGAGCATGCACGAGAAAGTTCACCTGACACCAACGAGCAGAAAATTCTGGGACGATTACAAGAAGAAGTTTGGCAAAGATCCGAGCGATTACAAGACGCGTTCAATTTACAATGTGATTCTCATTGCAGCGGATGCCATCAATCGGGGCAAATCAGTGGATAATGAAGCCATCGTGGCGGCCCTGGAGAAGACCAACCTCGAAGTCACCACGGGTGTGGTCAAATTTGGATTGAAACAGGGAACCTATGAATACCATCAATGGATGCCTCCCATGCTTATTGTCCAGTGGCAAGATCAGAAGCAGGTTGTGGTTTATCCAAAAGAAGCGCTCATGGCTGCATTGAGGAAAGGAAAGTAAATCATGGATTGGAGTTCAGGGGTTAGGGGTGAGCCAAATTTAAATCCCTAACCCCCAGCTCTGGATTTTTGATGTAGGGTTAAGATGTCCGCATTTTTGATGTATCTGACGAATGGGATTGTGATCGGGGTGATCAATGCCGTTTCTGCGATTGGTGTC
>Ga0315310_10000888_pt1 | contig 18837 bp, 23 predicted proteins | sample TDP5_MG_FD_203630 | JGI IMG/M metagenome (GOLD analysis project Ga0315310, IMG submission 203630) | Freshwater sediment microbial communities from Lake Towuti, South Sulawesi, Indonesia - TDP5 | ecosystem: Environmental > Aquatic > Freshwater > Lake > Sediment | place: Indonesia: South Sulawesi... | reverse complement strand
CACCTTCAATAGGATTTGTAGATAACTCGGGAGAAACATGACAGATAGCATATTGCTGTTCAAGCGGAACGTTTACATTATAATACATTTTATATTTTGTATTATTACCACTATAAATTACATAATCCGATCCCATATCTTTCCTCTCCCCATCAAGTGGGATGACTATTGAAACTTTATTTTCTTCTGTAACTGCATGAGAAGTGACCTGCCCCCCAAAAACTGACTAGCCCCCATTAATTGTACCATTTCTAAAATTAGGGGCAAGTCACACACACTCTCTCTCCGGGAAAAATCAATGTTTTTCTAAATGCCTTATATGTTCCTTTGGCCCATGCTCATGGACAGGGCCCTTTGTCATTGCATGAAGCCCTTCTATATAATGGACGAATTCAACATAGGCTTTCACATACTCCCGGCCCAGCCTTATGTTCTTATCAGCATTCTTTTTCTTTTCAATGACCTTATTGAAGCGCTCTCTAAGCCCCTTCTCAACTGTTTCTGTCACATCCTTAACGAGTGAGTCAGCCGAGCCGCTCTCAATCGCCGCATCTGCCTCTGCTACTCCAGGCTCCAATTTTGTCCCTGCAGGTTTCAAGCCGGTGTATGGCTCTCCCTCGCCGGCCCGATGGATCCGGACAAGCGTCTCAAAAAAATACATGTCGGCAAGCTCTTTAGCTGTGGCGCCCTGGGCCCTAACTTCCATTGTCTTCTTAAACGCCGCTCTAATTTCATCCTCGTGTTCCCTCGTCACCCACTTGAGGACAGGCGTTACATCGTTCTTATCCATTGCCTTCTTTGCATCAGCTACAACAGGTCCTTCAATCGTGTCGCAGTGAGCCCAAACCCCTTGCGGAGCAAGCGCAATAATTCCAGAGCATAGCATTAATACACACAAGACCAATGTTCTCTTCATATTGCACCTCCTCATATTTTATAGCACCATATCATAATGTCTGAATTAATGGAAGGGAGGGAACCATGTCTGTGCATATAGAAAAAAATGGCAAAGTAACAACGGTGATCCTGGATAGGCCAGAGAGGCGAAATGCCGTGGACGGCCCAACTGCCAAGGCGCTGACCGAGGCTTTTCTAAAATTTGACAAGGACAAGAGGGCGTGCGTTGCAGTGCTCTGGGGCGCAGGAGGGAACTTCTGCGCAGGCGCGGATTTGAAGGCCATGGCATCCGGGAAAAACATGAACCGTGTCGAAGAAGATGGCGATGGTCCAATGGGCCCCTCACGCCTCACGCTCTCAAAGCCCGTTATTGCAGCAGTAAGCGGTTATGCAGTTGCTGGCGGGCTTGAGCTTGCCCTCTGGTGCGACCTTCGCATTGTGGAGAAGAGCGCAGTGTTCGGTGTCTTCTGCCGGCGATGGGGCGTGCCCCTTATTGACGGCGGCACAATAAGACTTCCGCGCCTCATCGGATTAAGCCGTGCCATGGATATGATCCTCACCGGCCGTCCTGTTGGTGCAAAAGAAGCGCTATCTATGGGCCTGGCAAACCGGGTTGTCAAAGACGGCACCTCCCGCAAAGAAGCGGAGAAACTTGCAGAATCATTGGCCGAGTTTCCCCAAACCTGCATGCGTCACGACCGCCTGAGCGCCTATGAACAGGGCTGCCTTGATCTCAAGGCTGCACTCAAAAACGAATTTCACCACGGATGGGAAGCGCTACTGAGCCCTGAATTCAAGCAAGGCGTCGGCCGCTTCAAGGCCGGCGCTGGAAGGCACGGGAAATTCTAATAAGGGAGTGTCGCTTCAGAAACTTACGACCTTGTCTGAATCCAAAACCCACTGAACAAGGTCGCGAATAGATGCAATCTGGGCGCCCTCCAATATCTCTCCCTGCTTGAGCGAACGCTCAGATGCACACACCCCGCAGATCTTAACCTTGGCCCCCTGGGCAATGGCAGCCTTTATCATTTCCTCGCAATTCGGCATTTTTTCGTCCAGGAGGAATGGGATCTCAGCGGGCCTCTGCCCCTTCTTCGGGGTAAAGACAGAGTCTTCATATAGAAATAGATTAACCGAGTGGCCCTCATGGAGGGCAGCCAGGACAAATCTCAATGTGCTGTAAACCCTTTCTTTACCGTAAGGTGGTTCCCCAACAATTACCGTTATGGTTGCCATTAATGACCTCCTTCTAAAAATAACTGGTATTCAGTGAACGCAAGGATTACAGAGCCGACTCCATAGTTGATGTCATCTTCAATGCCAATCTTGTTATAATAATCAAAGTTGCCGGGATTGGTTCCCTTGGAGGTGCCTGTGACAATTGGCCCATTGGGTGAATCTATTATCCTTCCTCTAATCCCTTCTATCCCATTCACGGCATAAGCCGTAAACACCTGGCCAATTATTCCCTCATTCATTCCCTTTAGCATGCTGTAGACAAACAGCGCTGAGGCAGATGTCTCAGTGTATGTCTCTCCAGGCCTGTTCAAAACCGTGAACCATAATCCGTTTTCGCTGTCCTGCCAGGTTTTAATTGCTTCGACCAGGGGGTCATAGATCCCTTTGAGTGCTTGCCTGTCTCGATGGTTTTCCGGAAGGACACTCAGAAGCTCTGTAAGTGACGCAAGAACCCAGCCGTTCCCCCTTGCCCAGAAAACGGGATCTGTAGGAACAACGCTGCCATCTCTCCATGCATGCCTGAAAAGCCCTGTTTCGGGATCCTGAAGCAGGTCAGCGAATATCTTGAACTGCCCAATGATGAGATCAAAGTATTTCTGGTCGCCAGTGATTGTGCCTGCCCTTATCATGGGCATGCCGAACATGAAAAGGGAATCTATCCAAAGCTGGGGATAGTCCGGGGCAAAAGTTCCGAGATGGCTGATCCCGCCCTCAGGTGTCTTCGGCGCCTCTTTTGTCAGGTAAAAATAGATGTCGTCAATGACCTTCTTGTATTTCTCATCGCATGTCCTCTGATAAAGGTCGGCTGCAAGGATCCCGGGCGGGCATTTGTCGCTCATATTGAGTTCATAACCCTCGTTAATGTGATAGTTTATCCAGTTTTCAACATATTCCCTGTATTGGGGTTTCCCTGAATATTCGTAGAGTTTCATGATCCCGAGCATTAGAACCGAGTCACCCCAGTTCCACGCCATCTGTGTTGAGGGATTCATGCTTATCCAGCGGTCGGCAATGCTTGAAGCAATGGAAATATACTCTCCCTCCAGAGACTGCGTGGAATCATCAGGTTTGCACGGACTTGCCCCTTCGCTCCCCCCGCACCCCATAGAAGCAATGAGAAGCAGGGAGAGCAGCATAAAACATCTTACATATTGGATCAAATTCATTGACATGCGCCTATAATACGAATAAATATATCTATCTGAGGAAAAAAGCAAACACCAAGCATGGTAAAAAATAAAATTTACAGCATTTGTCTCGCAATACTCCTTGTCCAGGTATGTGCGGAGGGCTGCCGCAAGAAGACCAACTTCGCCGCAATTTCCCATCCTCATATGCTCATGCTTCCTGAACACAAAGAGATTGTTCTCCAGCGCATAGAAAGGGAGCCATACAAAACAATGCTTAATAATATCTCCGCAACTGCATCTCTTGAATATGATCCCGGAGACCCCGAGGTCTATGACTCCAACCCGGAGGGGCGCAATGCCTCTGTTGCTCAGGCAAACGCCCTAATCGCCTATCTCTTTGATGACAAAACTGCAGGACAAAAGTCTGTTGATTTTCTCAATAAAATTCGGACCGATTTTGATACAAACCAAGTCTACGACATCCACATCCGAATGCCCAAAGTCGTGATGGGATATATCAATGCATGGGATCTGCTCCTTGCCACCTCATACATCACGGAAGAAGAAGCAAACACGGCAAGATCGCTTATCATAGAACTTATGGAAAAGTTCTTCGCAAAATATGTCCAGGACCCGTCCGGAGCCTTCCTCATGCACCAAACCCAGAACAATTACAATATCAAGGCAGCATCTTCGTTCATCTATGCAGCCCTTGCATTCCCTGACGCCCCCCAGGGGAAGGAATGGCGCAATTTTTCCATGTCAGAATTTGGATTCATGATCAGCACAACGAGCCATTATATCCAGGAGGACGGCGGTGTCTCTGAGGGCCCATTCTATTTCGGATTTGCCCTTGAGAGCGCGATCCCGGCTCTTCTGGCATATAAAAACACCATTGAAGGCCCTGTGACTGTATCGCGGGACTGCACATACCGCACAACAGTCCCGCCCTGGGACGACATTGAATGCATCTCAGGAGAGCCATTTACATTCGTAAACCCCCTGGACGGAGAGATCTTGAAAAGGGCTGTGGACTGGACAATAAAAATAAGGCTCCCGAGCGGCGACAGGCCGCCAATTGAGGATGCCAACTTCAACCCGACAAGGGTTGTGGGCATCCTTTCAGGTGTCTGGAATGATCCAGTGTATGCATGGGATTGGAAAGAGAATATTAACAGTCCCCAATCTATATCTGACGATCCAGTATACCTGGTTTATTACGACGATACCGTTATGCCGAAAGCGCCCGGCTGGACACCGACCCAGTTTCTGACCCAGGCAGGCAACGCCATATTCCGCAGCGATTGGGGGAACGACGCAATCTGGTTCATGATGATGGCAGAGAACGGCCCTGTGCATATGACAGTCCACGACCATGTGGATGATACGAGTTTCCAGCTCTATGCCTTTGGCGAATACCTGGCATTGGATCCCGGCTATTACAAGCCAAACGAGCTTGACAACTCAGTTACAGCTCATGCATGGAACCACAATATGACGCTCATTGATGGCCAGGGTCCGCCTGACAAAGGGCTCCTGACCAATTTCGGCGACACAGACTGCTTCCTTGAGAACACATACGATGGAAATAATTTTGATTACGCAGAGGCGCGGACCCGATACCAGGAAACAGACATTGTCCGCTCTGCCCTTTTCGTCAGGGATCGCTATGTAGTTATCTCTGACTTCCTTGATGCAAGCTCTTCCCATGAATACAGGTTCCGCGTCCATGGATATACTGGATATGACAGCGGCGGCACCTATACGGACTTTACCCTCGGAGGAAGGTGGGAGCGAACGAATGCCGGCCTGGATGTCTCCGTGACATCAACCGTAGGAACGCCGTCCTTTACGCACCCGGCATTTCAGTATCATGCCTCGCCGAATGTCCATCGGTTTGAAAACAACCGGCAAATCGCTGACCATGCCGTCCTTGACGCTGTTGTGAATGGACAAGATTTATCGTTCCTCGCTGTGCTCTATCCATACAGGAAAGGAGCTACAGATCCTGCCGAGATGCCTGCCCAGGTTCAGGAAATTACAGCCGGCTTAAACTTTACTGCATTGATTCTGACCGCGCCGGATGGCACAAAAGACGCGATTATCGCAAACAGGAAAGGATCATCTGTATCAGTAACCACTAGCGAGGGAATTATTGATACTGACGCAAGTTTCGCATTTGTGGGACTGTCTCAAACTCCATGCACAGGTTTTAAGGTCAACGGCACATATCTGAAGAAGGACGGGGTGCCAATTTCAACCCCCTGATATTTCTCTCAATTGCCGTTTAAAGGATTGATTTCCGGAACGTTGTAGAGTTCTATAAGTTCTGAAGGGATGCTGTTTGCCTTCACTATCTCTGAATAAACAGATCCTCCCTCGGTCAAGGTGCGTTCCTGAGTCCCATAGTCCACATGATACAGCCCGAATCGCATATCGTATCCCTGTGCCCACTCGTAATTGTCAGTGAGCGACCAATGAAGGTATCCGAGCACATTGAATCCTTCGGAAAGAGCCCTTGCCACCTGCATCAGATGCATGACCGTAAACCTGGCGCGAAGATTCCCAACTCTGTCGGCAACGCCGTTTTCAACGATGAGTATTGGCAGGCCGTAGCTTGCGATTTCCCTGATTGAGCGGTATATTCCGCGCGGATAGACTTCCCTATCGTTATCGCCTTGAAGCGCAAAAGATCTATTGCACATAAGCTCAAGCAGGCAGGGCAGCGCATTCACCGGTGGGAGTGTGCCCGGGCTATCCATGACAAAGGTCCGCGAGTAGTATGTGAAACCAATGATATCTACGCTGCCAGCCAGCTCATCGTAGATCCCCTCAGGAAAGGGGCTGGTTGTCTCAAGCAGTCCGTCAAAGTCATAGTCAAGCCTTCCCTTGACCCAGGTGTCCAGGAATGAGGTGTTCTGGAAAAGACTATATCGTTTGGCAGCCTCAATATCGCTGGGATCATCAGGATCAACAGGATCTGTCGGGGTGTAAGCCTGAACGAGCACAATCTGCGCAGGACGACCGTCGCCGTCGGTATCAACAGTGTCTGCATCTCGGATGGCCTCAACTGCAGCGGCATGCGTAAAAGCCATATTCACATATCCCTCTTTAAGATGCTCATTATTGAGGATCTCTCCCCCTGGAAACTGATTGACCAAATAAACTCCTGCAATGTATATCATCGGCTCGTTGATCGTTGACCAAAAGTCAACCAGGTCGCCAAAATGCGATGCCATCAGGCGGGCATATTCAGTGAATCTCTCCTTTAGTTGAGCCGATCTCCAGCCGCCGTCGTCTGCCAGCCAAAGCGGGTTCGTGAAGTGGTGCAGGGTGACAATAGGGCGGAGCCCGCGCTTATGCAGCGACTCAAGAACAGAACGATAATGGGCAATCTCTGCCTCGTCATATACTCCGGGACTTGGTTCAATCCGTGCCCATTCTATGCTGATGCGGAACATCGTCAGCCCGAGTGAGGCAGCGCGCTCGTGGTCTGCGTCAAAGAGCGTGTAATATCTCGTCGCCTCACCATTCACAGGATAGGTTCCCTCCTGTGCGGCACGGTCCCAGTCACTATTTATATTGTTGCCCTCGGTCTGGTATGCGCTGATCGCTGCGCCCCATATGAATCCCTTGGGGAACGAATAGGAGGTTTGGAGCCCTGCCCCTCGCTGGCAGGCGGCGCACATCCCCAAGAAACACAACAAGAGTAGAATCTTGCGGGTCATCACAACCCTATATCACTCCCAGTTCTCTATATCCTTGGGCGTACAGAATGCCGGTGCCGTCAGGGGATTGCATCGTGACGGCGCTCCGTCTGGAATGATCTCGCAATAGTCCATCCCCTCTATGGGATCTGGAAAATCCGTGCTGATGAAATGAGCGCCGACTTCAAGTGCTGTATCCCAGGTTGTCTTGTAGTTTTCCTCTACTTCATCACAACAGTTGGCTGCCATTGTGCGGACAATAAATCCGGCCTTGACAGCCGATGTTATCGCTGCTCCATCATTTATTGGATCATTCATCGGCATAATCCCTGCAAATGAGTCTGATGGAGACGAATCTATAAACAGGAGTGCACCCGCAAGCTCAGGATATGTCTCAAGGTATCTGTCCCGGAATGACCCTTTTTCATCCACATTAAATATGACCCGCCCCCTTGTTTTTGCCAGTGTTGGCCACCCAGTTGTAGTGATTGCTTCCGCAAGGGTATCATAATCCCCTCTTACCTCGTCAGGCGTAATAATGCGCTCTTTCGGAAATACAGACAGGATCTCCGCTTCAATCTCCGGGATCTTGGTCTCAAGCTTTATCTGATCCACATCGTCCTTCATCTCGAGAAATAATAACAATGCCTGGTGGTCAGGATGCCAGTCAGACCATCTCTTGATTGTAGCAAGGCAGTCCTTAAAATATGGGCAGGTGGATACCTCATCTATTATGGGAATATGGTAAACCATCAGGCCCTTCCCCTCTATATAATGAAGATCCATCTCGAGCTGGCGCACACCATTGGTGAGCTGGACATCAAACGGCTTGTGCGAATACTGGTGCTCGGGAATGTCTGAGATGGGATTTTTGACATGATAGCTATTATGGGTCCCCTTAGCCTGGATATAGTTGTATCTCAATACTTCATCATTAGGATAATAATGCGGTTTAGGGGGTTCGCTTTCATTGTTCTTGCAGGCAGCAATAACAAGCAAAGCCGATGCCAAATAAAACAATCGCCTGTTATGTTCTTTGAAAAAACCCATTTTCTTCATTTAAGATACCCCCTTTCTCTCCGTCATTTCGAGGCCCCTGCTTTCCTGAACCCAACAGCCATCCTGTATGTTTCCTCAATTCCCCTGACAGCAACGGCCTCTGTGGCAAGTTCGAGCCCGAAGCGGGCAGCAGAAAAAGGATCTTTTCCTGAAACAAGTTTTATCGCTGTTGCCGAGCAAAACACATCCCCGCATCCTGTTGTGTCCACAACACCCTTCTCACCTTTCGTGGTTAATTTTTCCGATTTCTTGGGCGTCATCACCAACGCCCCTTCCTTCCCCAAAGTAATATAAACAGCGTTCACGCCCATTTCAAACAACATCTTTCCAAAGCCAATAAGCTCCTCCTCAACGGGCATCCTGTCCTCAAGCCCGAGCATTGAAGCCACTTCCTTGCCATTTGCCTGGACAAAGGTTGCATTCCTTACCCATTCCTTCCATTCATCTGAATGGACATATTTCCTCGGTTTGTTCAGATCCCTGGAAAGCATGAGCGAATGAATATCAATCCAGATCGGGCAGGATACCTTGCCAAGGACCTTTTTCCAGTCTGAAAGTTGCATATCAAAACCAGAATTAATTACCAGAATCAGCATGCCCAGCCCTTTAATATCCTCAATAACCCTGGCTGGATTCAATGGAGGGACAACAGCTTTTAAAACTTCCACCCTCTCTCCTCTTTCAGGGTAATGAAGATGGACGCGGTTCCCAGGCCCTGAAACCCTTTTAATCCCATGCCTTCGCAAAGACTTCCAACTCCTTGTCACCCCCTCCACATCTTCTGAAAGTTCCTCGCCGAGATTGGTGTAAAGGCAAACCTCCTCGCCTATCCCGCAAAGGACAGCGGCCTGATAAAGGACCCCTCCCAGTCCCTCAAAGGATTTGCCCGAATCAAATGTGATCAGGTCGTAAGTTATTGTCCCGATGAGACCAAATTTAATATTCACTGCTGCCTGTTTAAAATTTAATCTTGACGAACGGCCCGCCAAATTTATTCTGATATTCCTGCCAGTCGTTTATGGCAGCGGTTGGCTGTGTCCAGATATTCGCCTCTCCCACTGCAATACTGGTAGCAAAATTTGTGATCGCCTCCGATCTAAGGTCATAACGAAACCAGAGCACTGCGCTTGTTGCAGTGGCGATCAGCAAAGAGCCGGCATGCATCAGCCATGTGCGGCCGAATGTTTCCATTTCTGCGCTTTTTTTCAACGAATTCTCTGCCCGTTCAAGTAAAATAAGCTTCTCTGAATCCGAAGCACGTTCAAATCCTTCCAGCCTATCAGCAGCCGAAACCGCGGGCAGCCAATTACTCAACTGGGAGATGAGTCCTATTGCTGTTCCTGCAGCACTAACCCATGCCTGCGCCTTGATATCCTCATCGGTTGAGGCAAAGTAGAGCGCGCCCTGAGCAGCAACACCGATTGAATATCCGATTGTCCATCCGTAACACCATAGGAATGCCGACCTTTGTTCCGAGGAAAGCCGGCCATGCAGGAACTCCAGGCGCGCATCAACCTCTGAAATTGTTGGCTCGCTTGCGTGAAGGACTGATACCGAGGCAAGAAGGCACAGGCAAATGCCGCAAAAAACCTTCTTTAATGTCAAATGTCTTTCCGCGATCAGTGCATCCACACAAGGGATTATACCCCATTTTTATTCCTCTTGAACTAATAAGTGAGATACTGCTATATTTCCATCCTGACAATGAAGAAATGCCTTCTAATCGCATTGCTCATTGCTTTAACTGCCTTTGTTTCTGGATGCAGGAAACACAAGGATTCCTCCTGCCAGCCCGGGCCTTTAACCGTAAAGTCCCTTGGATGCGTAAAGGTGAATAACGGCAGGATAATAGACGGGTATGGACGGCAGGTCCTGCTCAAGGGTGTAAATGTAAAGGCCGAAGGGCTATTTGATGTCAGTTTCGATGACGGCCGACTGCCAAATGAGGTCGTCCCCCTGTTTGACGAATCAGACGCCAGAGAAATCGCATATTGGGGCTTCAATTTTGTCCGGTTGTGCATCACCTGGAGCGGCCTTGAACCTAACGAAGGCGACTTCTCACAGAGCTATCTTGAACGGCTTGATCAAGTCATAGGCATGTTCAGGGAAGTTGGGGTCTATGTGCTCGTTGACTTCCATGAGGATGCCTATTCCAAAGAGATAGGCGAGGACGGCGCGCCCCTGTGGGCGATCATCCCTATGCCCGGAAAGCTCCTTTCAGGCCCTGTTTACTCAGGCCCGGGCCTTCCCTGCCCCTGTGACAGCCTGGATGCAAGACGCCTTTCAGGGCCGGTCCTGGATGCCTTTGAATCCTTTTTCAAAAATACTGAGGACATTCAGGACCGCTTCATGCCTGCCTGGAAGCTTGTTGCCGGCCGGTATGCCACTGAGCCGGCCATAATCGGCTTTGAGGCAATGAATGAGCCTGTTGCCTTCCATGTTCCTGACGGTGTCATCCTTGTTGAAAAATTCCACGAGAACGCAGTCCGTGCGCTTCGGGCAAAGAACCAAAACAATCCATACTGGCTAGAGCCAGAGGTTGCCACACGCAACTTCTCACTTGAGGCCCCTTTGCGCACGAGTCCATTTCCTGACAGCAATATCGTGTATGAGCCACATCTCTACCCTGGCCTTGCAGGAGTTAACGCAACCACATATACAGAATGGAGGACTGTCCTGAAAGATACCTTTGATTCCATGATAGAAGAAGCAGCATCTTGGAAGGCAGCGCCTGTCCTCGGCGAATGGGGGTGGGACACAGTGGATCCCGCTGCACCAGAATACATAGATGCCATCCACTCCCTTGCAGATGAGAGACTCATTGGCACAGCGGTCTGGGTCTGGAAAGAATACGGCGGCTGGGGCATGTATGGATGGGACTGGGGAAACGAGAAATGGTATGCAAGGCAGCCTGGTCTTAATGCCCACTCGCGTCCCTATCCAATGGCTGTGCCAGGCAGGCTGACCGCCACCATTTTCGACCGCAGCACACAGGCCCTGACAGTTACATTCACTGCATCCGGCAACGAGGGAATGCCAATGCTTTATATCCCAGAGCACCGTTATCCAAACGGCTATGTTGTCCAAATTGACGGAAAATCAGTTGAGCCAGAGTGCGATGCAGACTTGCAGCGCTGTCTTGTCCCGTGGAATGGCTCATCCGGGACCCACACAATAAAAGTCACGAAAAAGGGTGGGTAGTGGGTCGTGCAGGACTCGAACCTGCGGCCCGCTGATTAAGAGTCAGCTGCTCTACCAGGCTGAGCTAACGACCCACTCAAGAATTATCATAAGTTACACTGCCTCACTTTTCAATGAAACCTTTCCGTTTGAATGAAGTCTGATAAAATTAATGGGAGCTTACTGACTGTCTCCTTGAGATGCCGTAGAGAAAATTCAGGTAGAAGCCAATTCCAATGTCACCGATGAGGGGTCCTTTATCCTTCGGGATGCATCCAGGACTTCCAGAGAGACAAGATTCCCTTCCCGATCATAATCGAGTATGACTCCCTCCTTGCTTTCATCGCTCTCCTCAACCGGACCATCCTTGAAGATAACGGTGAGAGCATCAGCTTCTTTATCATAAATTACCTTCATTGTTGCCTCCAGTATTTTTCTATCTTACTGCTCCTATAGGCCGTAACCACCTCCGGGGGCGAAGGACCGAGGTCCACGATTACCCGGACTATGTACATCTTCCTTGCATCCCCCTGACGAAGCCTGCTCTGATAAATCCACCGTCCCCTGCCTGTCTTAACAATCTGTTCAGGGGTTGCCACGATTGACCTCACCGTGGTCTCGTCAATTTGGCGCCGGTCCATCTCTAAGCGAGCATGATCTGTTATCGTGACATCCGGCAGAGGGCCTGGCATGTTCTAAAAATCACACTATCATGCCCTGGCACCGACTGCAAGCAGCCATGGAAAAGAGGATCGCCAGGTTAAATAACCTTTTCCATTGCCAAACCGATGCAAAAAAATCCCTTTTTTAGTGAAAGTGTTGCATTCCCTGCTCATATCGTAATGTTTGCACTGAAGGGAAAAACCGTGAAGAGATTGGAGGTTAGGATAAGTTTATGATTTTTGGGATGAAGGCGATTTTTTTCCCTGGTCGGTTTAAGAGTCAGCTGCTCTACCAGGCTGAGCTAACGACCCACCCAATAATTATCATAAGTTACACTGTCTCACTTTTCAATGAAACCTTTCCGTTTGAAAAATTGCAATGGGGTAAGCCCTGGACTTAATATAGCGATATGGCAAGAAAATATCTTTGGGTTTGTGCAATTCTCCCCTTTTTACTGATCCTTTTATCTCCTTCTCCCTCTGTCTTTGCCCAGGAGCGCATTGAGGGCTTAGCCGTGCTGGAGATGGCGTTCTCCGGTGAAGAGCTTACACGGGAACAGATTGGATCCCTAACAGATGACATCCATGCAAGGGTTGCCGAATTGACCAATTTTAGAATCATGACCAAGGAGGGTGTCTCTACTATCTTGCAGAACAAGCCCATTGATTTGAAAACATGCGATGAGAAATGCGAGATAGAACTCGGCAGGAAGCTTCGGGCAGATATGCTGGTTGCATCCCGCATACTCGTATTAAAGAAAATATTTTACATAAGGCTCAAGCTCTACGATGTTCCTCTGGCAAGCATTATCAGAACAGCGGACAAAGAGTGCAAAAAGTGTTCTTTTGACAAACTCAGGCAGGCTGTAAAGGATGCGGTCAAGGATATGTGTCTGGGTGATACAGAGAAAGGCAAGGGCGCGCTCTTGATCGAGACAAAGCCTGTTGGGGCCAGTGTAATGCTTGATGGGACACCAATGGGGCAAACAGCCGAGGGGAGGTTTCTCTTCTTCTCAGGGCTTATGCCTGGAGCGCACAAGCTTCGTGCCGATCATCCGGACTATGAGCCGGCAAGGCATGATGTAAAAGTAGCGCCGGATATCATGGGCAAGGTGGAACTGAACCTTGTCCCCAAACAAGGAAAGTTGACGATCTCTACCTCACCTGTTAAAGCACGCCTTACTATTGATAACAAGGATGCGGGGGAAACGCCCCTGTCCACTTCCCTTCCACCCGGGGAACACATTGTAAAAGTGGCAGTCAAGGGATATAAGCCCCAGGAAAAGAAGGTGTTTCTCGCTGCGAACAGTTTCACAAGGGTGACCTTTGACCTGGAGATCCAGCCTGACAAGAAGAAGGCCCAATCCGATGAAGCCATTGGCGGGCCAATGGTCTTAATCCCGGCCGGGGAGTTCATGATGGGGTGCAACGAGGCAGTTGAAAATAATATTTGTAAAGACGATGAAAAGCCCTATCACAAGGTCTTTCTGGATGCCTACTACATGGATAAGCACGAGGTCACCATGGAGGAGTATCAGAAGTGTGTCAGTGCAGATAAATGCAAAAAACTTGACGAAAACGAGTGCGATACATGGACAGGCAAGGAAAAAATAACAGGTGGGAAGAGGCTGCTGGGAGTGTTTAAGAGCGATAACCATCCTGTAGTCTGTGTGAGCTGGGATGATGCAAATTCTTACTGCTCATGGGCTGGAAAACGGCTTCCAACAGAGGCCGAGTGGGAGAAGGCGGCACGCGGCACTGATGGAAGGAAGTATCCATGGGGGAATCAGACAGAAAGCTGCAAGTATGCAGTCATGGATGACAAGGGCAAGGGGTGTGGAAGGGACTCCACACTGTCTGTGTGCTCAAAGCCCAAGGGAAACTCACCCTTCGGGCTCTGTGACATGGCCGGCAATGTTCGTGAGTGGGTCCAGGACTGGTATGATGAAAAATATTATCAAGTCTCCCCTGCTAATAACCCGCAGGGGCCATCGTCAGGAGAGTTCCGTGTTGTGCGCGGTGGGGCGTGGAGGGGTTTCTCGTGGGAACTGCGCTCAAGCAGCCGGTCCAGGGACAGGGGCTCTTTGACCTATAACGACAAAGGATTTCGCTGCGCCCGTTCTGCCTCAGAATAACTTAATCGCCACAGCATTTGACCCCTTAATCCAATAGATGTAATATAGTTCAGCATGTTTATAACACGCGTTTTGAGGAGAATTATCATCATTGGATTGATTCTCGTTCCTATCAGTGTTTGGGCTGGTTCCAATCTCAAATACTTTCCTAAGGAAGTTCAGAAGTATGTTTCCTGTGCCGGTGAACAATGGAAAGAATATATTGATTCTATTGACCATCAAGTTGAATTCTATCAATGCACCAATCTTCCCAATGGCAAAACTTATAAAATTGCCAATAGAAATTGTTATTATAAGAATATTGGTGGAGGTTCCCAGCAATTAATTTGCCCTCCTCCCTTATTTACTCTCTGCTTGAGAACAACATCTGCTGATATCATTACGAGTTATATTTACCTTCTTGCACTTGTAGAAGGCAAAGACGAAACGGATGATTACCCTGATATCAAGGTTCAAGATTTTCTGGCAGATATGACAAGAGATGGCGGAGAGTGTTTGAAGTCTTCTGGTTTGTGTAAGGATTTTCAGGATAACCTTTTAAAACATTCGGATTCTTATCTTACCGATACAACAGTTTGTCCAAAGTCCCCATCCAAAACAAAAACAACTCCAAAAAAAGTAATCAAAGATAAAGCAAACAAGACTCAAAAATAGATTTCAATACAGCCCTTCATTCATTACCCTTACCAATCCATTTAAGCATGGGGACAATATTGACACCTCCAAGGTCTGATGGATACTGATAAGTCCCAATCCCCCTGGCAACAAAGCTAATCATATATTTTTTATTAGAAGGAGCAGGATTTTGCCCAAAATCAACATAGACAATCTTCTGCCTGTCCTCCCCAAGAGCATAAAGGGCAGTATTGGGTCCAAGTTGCTGGAATATAACAACATGAACATCAAAGCATTTACCCTCTGTATCAGAGGGATTCATATTGATAAGATCCGTCCCTGAAAGAATATCGCCCGTACACGCTTTTTCGCCTTTTGACTCAAGAAGACCTTGCACCCCCTGAGTTGCCGTTGATCCTGTCAAGACCTGCGCGCCTTGGGGGGCTTGTATCCCCTGGGGACCTTGAATGCTCCTTTCACACTTGAAACATCCGGCAGCAAATAAGGCCATTCCGATCATAAATATTTTTAATATTCTATTCATCGGTCACCCTCTCCCCTCGACCCACCTTTGGTGTGTGCCCGGCTTTGCAGCAACGGGGCACTGCCCCTGTAGGTCGGGGAAATATTTTTTGCTCTCCGCTTTCATATATTGTCAATTATTAAAGTATGGAGCGCCTGGGGGGATTTGAACCCCCGACCTACGGGTTCGAAGCCCGGCGCTCTATCCAGCTGAGCTACAGGCGCCCTGATCATATATTATGTTACACGATCTGCCGTTTTGCTGTCCATCCTTTGGGGTGTATTAGGGGTGATCAAAATGCTATTTAGCCGATTAACAGCCTCATGGCGATGTCCTGGGGATAGGTGGGCATACCGGAGCGTCATGGCGATAACCTTGTGGCCCATTAGGTCTTTCACAGTGGGAAGATCAACCCCTTTCATCACCAAATGAGAGGCAAAGGTATGCCGTAGGTCATGGAAGCGAAATCCTGGATCGATCCCTGCCTCCCTCTTGGCCCTCACCCACGCCTTGCGGAGATCCCTCTGAGCCTCTTTTCCTGGAGGGGCAAAAACATACTCCGCCCCCTGAAGACGATTTTTCAATAGCCCCCGAAGCTCCTCTACCACAGCATTTGACATGGGAGCGCTATGAAATTCCCCATTTTTCGTCCTGGGGACCGTGATGAGGCGCCTCTGGAAATCTATTTGACCCCATCTAAGAGCCATGAGATTCCCCTTTCTGAGTCCGGTATGGAGCGCCAAGAGAATAATAGCCTTGCGGTCTTATTCCATCCCTGAATGCGTTCACAAGCATCCAGGAGCCTCACAATCTCCTCCTCTGTGAGGAACCTGGGCATTCCAAGGGTCTCCCGGAAGAATTTAACACCTCTGACAGGGTTCTCCTTTAGCCATCCCCAGGCTATTGCCTTATTGAGCATATGCCTTAAACAGGCAAGCTCATTATTTACTGTCTTTTGATTCCTCTTTTGTGCCCTCTCTGTTTTATAATCTTCCACCATCTTTGAGGTGATTTCCCGCAGATGGAAGCCGGAGAATTTTTGAGATAGTGCCTTGATGCTCGCCTCATCCCTGAGTGCTGACTTTGGGGCCTTGTTCCCATGTGACCACTTCAGATATTCCTCAGCTGCCTCCTCAAAGGATGGATTTCGGGCCTCTTGCTCCTGGTATGTTCCCAGGGCGATAGAGCGGAGGATTTTCGCCAGCTCCTCCTCGGCATCTTTACGAGAGAGGCCAATTCCTTCTTTTTCACCATCTTGAGAACCTGCCGGGGCTCTCCTGTCATATGGTCTCTCAAGCTTCTCATCCCCCATATGGATCGGGATACTCAAGATACCACCCTCCCCTTCCCTTTCTCTTAAACACCCTTGCCATGTCGCCCTCCTTCCCTCATGGGCGCACGTTTTAGCGCCCCTTCACGCTCAGGCAATAAATTCTTCAATGTGGATCACAGGAATATTCTTGATCCGCTTCAATTTTTTATCCGAAGTCACAAATGCATTTGAGCCGGATATAATGGCAGTGGCCAACTGAATTGCGTCAGGCGTCAGAATCCCGTATTGTGCCCTGAGCCTGGCCGCTTCCTCAGCGATGAGCGGAGAGAGATTCACTGTGGTGACACCTTCGGAATTGAGGAGAAGATTTCTGTACATGAGTGCAAGGTCTCTTCTTCCCCTGCGAAGTGGCTGCACCAGAACTTCAAGAAGAGTGATAATGGATGTGACAATCTCCATTTTTCCTTCTTGAACCGGCGTGAAAAGAGCTTCGCACGCTGAAAGAAACCTGCGGTTCTCCTCTATATAGTAAATGAAAGGGCCTGTGTCAATGGCGACGAGTTCTCCTATTTCCATGAATGCCTCTCCTTTGTCAGAAACTCCTCCACATCGATCCCTTTCCATATCTCCTTTCCCAACCCTTTTAATTCTGTAATGTGATGCACCTTCCTTGACTTGAGAGATTCCTCCAGGAGATGGATCACCTCTTGAGCAGTCGAGCGCTTGTCTTCTTTTGCAAGGCGAGATAATTTACGATAGAGATCGCCGGGGAAATTCTTTATATTCAGATATGCCATGTTTTCCTCCTTTTTTCCTCCATTATGTAGGATAAACTCAGAGATGTCAAGTCTTTTCATCTTTTCTTCGCTCCCCTCTTACCCCTCCCCCATCCCCGGGAGGGTGAAATGTTTCACTAACACTGGGAGCAGGAACAAAGAATCAGGGCGGATGAGCCGCCCTGAAGAAAAGAGGAACACCATGAAAAGTAAAGAAATCATGGGAATACTCTGAGGCCGAAAGGATTGAGGTGAGACGATGATGATAAAGAGTAACATCTGTTGGCCAATGTGTTTAGTGATGACGATTCTTATGGAATGCACTCCTGGAGAAAAGGGACCTCAGGCTTCTCTATCCTTGACTTTTACCCCTACTATCGTTTCAGGAACACTATTTACCGAGAATATTTCACAGCCTCAAATTATCTGGGGAGTGTTCTTTGCGAATGTTCAACCTGATGCAATAGGGGGAGGAGGAACACCAAGGACAATGTGTCAGATATTTATCGACAACTCCCCTTTATGGCCACAGGCTGGGGCTCGGTTGGGATACCCCCAAGAGGTTATACTTTCAGCACCTTTCTTCACAGGTCTTTCAGCGGGCTCTCATAATATTGACTTGAGATGTTGGAATGATACATCTGAACATGGAGTGAGTCCCAACCTTTCGGAGGATGGCCTACTCTTCTTCTTTCGATTCCCTATTAAGCGGCCTCTCTGACATTGATTTCAGCCTCCAGCCCTGCCGCTTCTACCAGCTTCAGGATACGGTCAACGGTCACTTTCTGAAGGCTGCCGGAGAGGATGCCTGTCACCGCACTCCGGGGAAGCCCTGACCGGCGGGCCAGTTCAATATGCGTGAGTCCCTTTTTTTCACTGGCCTTCAGGACTGCAGCGATGAGGTCGGCCTTGACCACAGCCTCAAGAGCCCGCCCCCGGCTGATGTCAAGCTGATGGGAAAGCCTGTCTGCTGATGTTCGTTTCATGATCTCACCTCCTTGCTCACCCTTTCCCGAATTACTTCCATAACCCTCTGTGGGGTCTTCTGACCCTTTTTCTTGAAGGCCCCAAGAATGTAGATAGCCCCTCTTCTCAACGCATAAAAGACCCGATAAGTTCCGCTCCTATGAGTCAGTCTCAACTCATGGACGCCTCGCCCGATGGACGGCATGGGACGCGAGAGGGACATGGAGAGCATGAGTCCCCGCTCCAGCCGGGCAATAGCGTCCGCAAGGTCCCCCCTGACCTCCTCGGGAAGGTCATCCAATTCCCGCTGACAGGGCCGGGCAATAATGAGCACAGTTCTAATGTCTCATAAAAAAGACATTTCGTCAATCTCGGTGGGTGAGAAATCTGGGGTGATCATGGGGTGATCAAAATGCAAACACGATGTTCATGGCTGACACCGCCGACATACCCGACATCCAGAACATAAAAAGCGTCCTTGTCGTCTTCGAAGCCCGGCGCTCTATCCAGCTGAGCTACAGGCGCATCCTGATATATTATTTTACGCCATCAGTGATTTGCTTTCCACTTCCCTGGTGCACCTCCGAACTAATTGACAATAACTTAAGAAATGCTACAAATAATGGGGCAAGCAAATGCCGGACAAAACAACAGTCGCCTCCATCAGCGCAATCG